>Ga0172370_10000303_pt1 | contig 75828 bp, 73 predicted proteins | sample LakKiv5m_FD_114538 | JGI IMG/M metagenome (GOLD analysis project Ga0172370, IMG submission 114538) | Freshwater microbial communities from Kabuno Bay, South-Kivu, Congo - kab_022012_11.5m | ecosystem: Environmental > Aquatic > Freshwater > Lake | place: Democratic Republic of the Congo... | reverse complement strand
TCAGTTGAACGTCCTGCTCATCAAATTTGCCGCGTTGAAATAGGAATGAAACCAGCGGCTTGCGCAGGAGGATTAATCCAACACTGGCGGGGATTGCCATGAACAAAATTCCGCGCATGGAGGAAGCCAGTGATGCGCGCATTTCATCTTTTTGTCCAAGCGCATGCTGCGCCGAAAAAGTGGGCATTGCCGCAATTGCAACGGACTGGGCAATCGCCGCCTGTGCCATGATCATCAACGAAAAACTATAAGAGAGGCTTGCCACGCTGCCAGCGATCATTCGCGAAGCCAGCCGAATATTCACCCAGAAATTCAGTTGCACCACCGCCACGCCCAGCAGGCGCGGTCCCATCAGAAATACCACCTTGCGAACATCGGGATTTTCCAACCCAAAAGTAAAACTATATGCGCCCCTTTGTTTGATCAACGTCGGAATTTGTAAAAGCAGATATAACGCCGCGCCGATCACCACACCCCATGCCAGTCCGAAAATTCCCATGGAAGGCGCGAGCGCCACTGCGCCAAAAATGATCCCCAACTGATACATGGCGGGTGTCAATGCGGGCACAAGAAAAATCTTATGCGCGTTGAGAATGCCAACGATCAATCCGCCCAGGCCAAACAAGACGGCAGAGATCAATTGAATGCGCAGCAGGGATACTGTCAATGCAAAGAGTTCGGGCTTTTCAGAAAAACCTGGCGCGAGCGCATAGCGCACCACTTGCGGGGCGAATATTGCAAACAGCAGGGCAAGCAGGCTGAGGGTTAGCGTGACCGCATTTGCCAGCGAAGAAGCCAGCCGCCAGGCGGAATCCTTTTTGTCTTTGGCAAGCAATCCAGTGAAGGTCGGAATAAAAGCGGAGCCGAGCGCGCCGCCCGCCACCAAAAGAAAAAGCGTTTCGCTCACACGGTTTGCCGCCGTGAATGCATCCAATTCAGGCGAAGCGCCAAACGCGCCTGCCACTATAATGCTGCGCGCCAGCCCGGTAATTTGGCCAAGCACAATGGCGATCATCACCGTCCCGGCCGCGCGCGCGATCTGTCTGTTTGCATTTGTTTCTGTCATAAGGTTGCGCGATTATAATCCTTTCGGGAGAATTTCATGACCAAAATAACGGCCCTGTTCTTTGTGATTTTAATCTTATTAACTGCCTGTACCGCTGCAACGCCTCTTTCCCCGCCGACAGCCGGTCTGATCGCCGAAGAACCTTCCGCCGCGTTGACGAATGTTCCCCTGGCTGCCGGCGATGGCGTGGATGGCGGCTGGTTTGAATTATATTTTACGAATCCTTCCAGCCCGCTTGCTTCTCAAATCACGGGTGGTATCGATTTGCCCCTGGTTGATGCCATCGATGCGGCGCGATTAAGCGTGGATGTCGCCATGTACAGTTTGAGTTTGAATAGCATCCGCGATGCCCTGCTGCGTGCACACGACCGCGGCGTGCGCGTCCGCATGGTGATGGAAAGCGATAACCTGGATCGCGCCGATCCGCAGAAATTGAAGGATGCAGGTGTTCCCATTTTAGGTGATCGCCGCGAAGGCCTGATGCACAATAAATTTGTTGTCATCGATAATTCTGAAGTATGGACAGGCTCGACGAACCTGACCGATTCTGGCGCGTATTTGGATAACAATAGTATGATCCGCATCCGCTCGGTAAAGGTTGCCGAGGATTTCACAAAAGAATTCGAGGAGATGTTTATTGACGATAAATTTGGCGACTATATCGTTCCCGAAACCCCGAATCCGTATGTTACGATTGACGGCACGTCTGTTGAGGTGTATTTCGCGCCAGATGACAACGTGCAAGCCAGACTTGAGGATATTATCAATAGCGCGCAGGAGAGCATTTATTTCATGATGTTTTCTTTTACGGCCGACCCCCTCGGAGAGGCAGTGCGTGCCCGCGCAGAAAAGGGCGTGACTGTGGCGGGTGTGATGGATGCCGAACAGGTCGATTCAAATGTCGGTACCGAGTTTGATCCGTTTCGTCAGGCCGGCCTGGATGTGTATCGTGACGGGAATGAGGGTCAAATGCACCATAAAGTGATGGTCATCGATGAGAGCATTGTCATCCTTGGCTCATATAATTTCACCAACAGCGCCGAAACCAGGAACGATGAGAATTTGCTTGTCATCCATAATAAAGATATTGCTGCACGAATTTTGAAGGAGTTTCAAAGAGTGTATCAACAATCACAGCAGGTTATATCGAAATAGACTTCATAATAACGGTTTTCTCCAGGCAGATTATGGAGAAAGCCGTAACTTTTTACCCAATATTACGACTGATAAGGTGTACTCAATATATTCATGGCTAATCGAGGCCAATCGTGCCGGACAGACCGTATATTTAATGTATTGGAACCGTGATAATATAATGGAAATTAATCTTGGAATGACAAATTTTGAAACACGGGTGTCTGTGATGTCTGGTACGGATATGCGACAAGAATTAAATAACCTGCGCGAACTGGACGCGAAAGCGATCGGCGCCGTATATGACCAGTATTTTTCCGAGGTCTATCGTTATACGCTGTATCGAATTGGCGATCAGGTCCTTGCGGAGGATATTGCCAGTGACGTGTTCGTCCGCCTGCTGGAAGCCGTCAAGAGCGGGCGTGCTCCCCGAACCAACCTCCGAGGCTGGTTGATAGGGACCGCTTCCCACATTGTGGCGGATCATATGCGAAAAAAATATCGCCGCCCAGAGGAACAGATTTCCGAATCACTGCCAGACCTTCAACCTGGTCCCGTCTCTGAAGTGGATCAACGCGAACAGAATCGTATCGTCCAAAGCGCGTACGCGCAATTGACTCCCGATCAACAACAGGTACTGGCCCTGCGTTTTGGGCAGGGATATTCTCTAGAGGAAACCGCAGCTTTCATGAATAAGAACGTCAATGCGGTAAAGGCTCTCCAATTCCGTGCGCTGTCATCCCTTCAGCGTGAGATTGGCGAGGTGGATAATGACTAAGATATTTGACGCCCTGGAAATTTGTCTTCAAGAACTTGAGAATGGCGAGAACATGGAAACTGTCCTTGCGCATTTCCCTGAACTTGCCGGTGAATTACGCCCCATTTTAAAAACATCTCTGGCGGCAAAAAACATGTCTGCTCCCGAGCCCTCAGCGGATACAGTTCGCCGTGGTCGGGCCAGGCTTATGCAGCGCGCATCAGAATTGCGCGAGTCCAGGGTTACGCCGCGTAAACGCGTTATTCCTGCTTTGCAAAGATTGGCGCTTTCATTTACGTTAGCCGCCATGTTGCTCATGAGCGGGACGGGGCTGGTCAACGCCTCCGCTTCTGCATTGCCGGGAGAGAATTTGTATCCAGTCAAACGCTCGTGGGAAGATCTGCGCCTGCTTCTGATCTTTAATAAAGAAACTCGGAAACTTAAGGAATTTCAATATGAGGGTGAGCGCTTACATGAAGTAAACGAATTGCTGGTTGAAGGCCGTCATGAGGCCATTCAATTTGCGGGCGTTTTTATGCAGGTGAACGGTGTGACTTATATTTCAGGCGTCCCGGTTATCCTTCCGCCTGATGTCCAATTGCCTGCCAATGGTGCGGCTGTACTCCTCACCGGGCAGACCAATGCGCAGGGCTTGGTTGAAATCATTTCCATTGAGCTGTTGCCAAACGGTTCGATTGTGCCGGTTGGGAAGCCTGTTATCGCGGAATCAGGATCTGACTCTGGCTCTGAGGCAGCTCCAGGTTCAGGGTCCAGTAATGAAGCGCTCCAGACAGTATCCTACTATTATGAGATGGATGGAACTCTTCAGTCCGTCTCAACCACCACCCTGGTTATTAATGATCTCACAGTTTATTTGGACAATGCCCTCATTAAAGGTGAATTGTGCTCCGGCATTACCGTGGAGGTTAAAGGATATTTTGCCAAGGATGCGAGGTTTCTTGTAACGGAAGTGGAGACGGATGGATCGTGTCCTGCTGGAAACAGCGCAGGCAACGGTACGGCTGAAAGTCCAAACCACGATGGCGAAGATCAAGGCCACAATGATGGCGAGGATGATTGATAAAAACTGCGAGGCAGCCCCTCGCAGTTTTTATTTTCCGCCGATTTAATTTGCCTTTTGGCATAAAATCGATTAAATTAATACCCTAGCACGCACGTTCTATGTAAAGACCCTAAAGGCTTGAAGAATATTAAAAGTCTGGAATGAATTTATAGGAGAGCCATCATGTCCGAATCAAATTTTTATCTTGGGCGCCTGCTCGATTCGAAAAATGCAAAAATTACTACCAATCCGCTTGAATATGATCCCGCCGATTTAACTACGCATGCGGTTGTCACAGGCATGACCGGTTCGGGTAAAACAGATCTGTGCGTGGCGCTCCTGGAAGAAGCTGCTTTACAGGGGGTGCCCGCCATCATCATAGACCCAAAAGGCGACCTGACCAATTTAATTTTACATTTCCCCGAGCTTGCCCCGCAGGATTTCCAACCGTGGATCGACCCTGAGATGGCGCGCCGCGCAGACAAAACAATGGAACAGGCTGCAGATGAAGCCTCCAGCGCCTGGCGCAATGGGCTCAAGGAGTGGGGGATTGACCAGGAGCGCGTGCTTGCATTAAAAAACGCTGCCCAATTTGCGATCTTTACCCCCGGCTCCGATGCCGGCATTCCCGTCAGCGTGGTCTCCTCACTTGCCGCACCGGACCTGGATTGGGAGAGCAACCGCGAGGTCCTGCGTGAGCGAATTTCCAGCACCGTCACAGCCTTGCTGGGCCTCGTCGGTTTGAATGATCTCGACCCGATCCGTTCGCGTGAACACATCCTGCTATCCAATATATTCGAAGAACATTGGAGTAAAAGAGAGGATATTGAACTCACCGAGTTGATCCTGCAAACGCAAACGCCGCCTTTCGATAAACTGGGCGCATTTCCCATCGACACTTTCTTTCCACCCAAAGAGCGCATGGAACTTGCCATGGTCTTGAACAACATCCTGGCCGCGCCTGCCTTTGAAGCCTGGCGCGAAGGTCAGCCGCTGGATATTCAATCCCTGCTTTTCACAGACGATGGTCGTCCGCGCCACAGCATTTTTTACCTGGCACACCTGCCGGACGGCGAGCGCATGTTCTTTGTTACCTTACTGCTCTCGGCAGTTGAAACCTGGATGCGCACACAAAGCGGCTCATCCTCCTTGCGCGCGCTTCTATACATGGATGAAATTTATGGTTATCTTCCGCCCACTGCCATGCCTCCGTCCAAAGGACCGCTCCTGCGAATGTTGAAACAAGCACGCGCTTTTGGCCTTGGTCTTTTGCTTGCCACGCAAAACCCGGTCGATATAGATTACAAGGCCCTTTCCAATGCAGGCACCTGGTTTATTGGAAAACTGCAGACCGAGCGCGACAAGGATCGTTTACTGGATGGCCTCGAAAGCCTGGCCGGCGGCATTCCCCGCGCCACAATGGACAAGCTGATTTCATCCCTTGGCAAGCGTGTTTTTGTCATGAACAATGTCCATGACAAAACGCCGCTGGTTTTCCAAACCCGCTGGGTGATGAATTTTCTGGCGGGACCCATCACGCGCAATCAGATTCCTGCTCTCAATGAACTCGCCAATGCAGCCGTTTCGCCTCGGTCCGCGCCCGTTCCTGCTTCTGCTGCGAGACGCGAATCCAAGCCTCAGCCTTCGGTTGAAAATATGGGGTCCGTTTCCGTTCCACCTGCTTCTCAACCTGTCCCTGAAACCCATCATAAATCGCTAGTCGCAAATCTAAAATCCGAAGGCAGTCTGACAAAGCCTGCTCTTCCTGCAGGTGTTCGTGAATATTATCTTCCGCAAAATTACAGCCTGCCTGAAGCCTTCCAAGCCGCAGGGCGAGCCATGTCTGCCCAGGCCAGTATCCAGGGCGTGCTGTATCGGCCTGCACTACTTGCAGCTGCACAAGTCCGTATCCTTGACCGTAAATACGGTGTGGACACGGAAATCACCTGGGCCGCCCTCGTGGATCCATTGGACCGTCGCGGCCTTGTCCGCTGGGATGAGTTTTCTTACGCTGGACCGTCTCTCGATAAGATGGATAGTATGCCAACACCCTTTGCACGTTACAGCGCCATTGATTCCCCTTTGAACGACTCGAAATTAATGACCGCTTTGCAAAAGGATTTTGCCGATTGGGTTTTCCGGAATTCAGCCATTACCGTGCGCGCCAACCAGGCCCTTAAGGTTTACAGCGCACCAGATGTCAGCCAGGCGGAGTTTATGAAGGCTTGTGCCGACGCAGCCCGCGATGCGCGTGATGCAGAAATATCCAAGAAGACATCTTCCATCGATAAGAAGATCAAAACCATGGAAGATAAACTTGTCCGTGAGGAACGTGAACTTCGCGAAGATGAGGCCGATTTGCAAGCCCGTAAACTTGAAGCCGGAGCGAACTTGGTGGAATTAGGCGCAGGGTTGGTTGGGTTTGGACGCAAGAAAAATGTCTCCACTCAATTCACGAAACACCGCATGACTGAAAACGCCAAAGCCGACGTTTAGGAATCGGTTGAGTCCATTGCACAATATAAAAAGGGGATCGCTGAATTGCAGCGCGAGCGTGAAGCAGTGGTCGCTGAGATCAACGATCGTTGGGGACGCGTGGTAAACGAGGTCTCTGAAGTGACTGTCGCTCCTAAAAAGACGGATATTTACGTCAACCTCTTCGGTGTGGCATGGAAGCCGTTCTATATTGTGCAGTCAGATGCCGAAATGATTGAACTGCCCGCCTTTGGCGCTGAGTAGTATGTCATTGCGAGGAGGGTCTTTGTTCTTTCCGACGAAGCAATCTCCTCGTCGAGTTAGAGATTGCCTCGGGCGAAGAACAAGTGCGTCCTCGCAATGACATGATGTAAGGTAGTGACGACTTCAGGTCGTCACTATGCTTTAAAGGACATAAATACTATGAGCATTTTCATTCTTCTGCCGGCCCTGGGAATTTGGGGTATTGTGCATTCCTTGCTTGCCACCCATTTCGCCAAGGACACCTACCGCATAAAGTACGGGAATATGGATTTTTACCGCCTTGCCTATAACCTCTTTGCCGCGATCAGTTTTCTCCCTATTCTATATTGGATGGCAGCTTTGCCGAATCAAGTGTTTTATCAAATCTCCGCCCCGTGGAGTTATCTCATGCTCGGTGGACAGTTATTTTCAGCGCTGATGCTGGGCCTGGCTTTCATGCAAACGGATGCATTATCTTTCGTCGGTTTGCGCCAGTTGTTCGAAAAGGAGGAAGCTGACGTGCTGGTCACGCGCGGGTTGTATCGCTTGGTGCGGCATCCTTTATATACATTTGGTTTGCTCTTTATTTGGCTGAGTCCCACGGTTACCCAGAATTCCATCACGGTTTATGCCGGTGCAACCATCTATACTCTGGTCGGTGCATATTTTGAAGAACGCAAACTCCTGCGCGATTATGGGGAGGCGTATGCGGAGTACCAACGCAATACGCCGATGTTAATTCCAGGCTTTATTTTAGGGAGGAAATAACCCAACATGAATAGACTATAGTGACAATGCCTGTTTGGAAAATGCCGGCCGGATAGACATGGGTAGTTTCCACTTTAGTCGACACAAATTTTATGGGGTATCCCTGGTAGTTAATTCCTTTAGCTGAGATTCGTTTATTATTTTTACATCCAGGCTCTTTGCCTTATCCAATTTCGAACCTGGATTCTCGCCAAGCACAAGGTAGCTTGTTTTCCTGCTCACACTGTCAACCACCTTGCCGCCATTGCCTTCGACAAAATCCTTCACGCCATCGCGCGACAAAGTTGGAAGCGTACCTGTTATCACAAAAGTCAACCCGCTCAAAGCGCCTTCCTTTTTCTGGGCTTTAGATTCGCCCTTGGGCCACACACCTGCGGATTTGAGTTTTCTCAATACCTGTTTGTTGAAAGGAAGTGAAAACCAGTCCACAATGGATTCTGCAATACTTGGGCCAATTCCCTGAATTTGCATCAAATTCTCAACTTTAACTTTTTCCAATTCATCCAGGTCAATGAAATTTTGTGACAGGTCTTTCGCCATCACTTCACCAACTCCGTGTATGCCAAGTGCATTGATTAAACGACTTAATGGTCTAACCTTTGATGAGTTAATGGATGCCAATAAATTATCTGCGATTTTGCCTGGCGGTTCGGATTTTGTCTTTCGATCCTTCTTTGTTACTGCTTCGAGAATATCCTCCCTTGTCAACCCGTAAATATCCGCAACATCCCTGACTTTATTGGTGTCGATTAATTTCTCGACAATTTTAATTCCCAGTCCTTCAACATCCATTGCGCCGCGTGAGACAAAGTGCTCCGCGTTTCGCAGCAACTGTGCGGGGCAGGCCGCATTGACGCAATACCATGCTACTTCACCTTCGAAATGCTCCACAGCCTGTCCGCATGCAGGACATTTTATAGGCGGTTCATAGTTTTTTTCCCTGCCGGAGCGTGCATCTACAACAGGGCCAATCACATACGGGATCACTTCCCCGGCACGTTTGACCAGGACCCGATCTCCCACGCGAATGTCTTTCTCTGCGATGAAATCAAAATTATGCAGTGTGGCCCGCTCCACGATCACGCCGCCGATCTCGACTGGTTCCAGCATGGCGTAGGGAGTCAACACGCCCGTGCGGCCAACGGCGACGCCAATACCATTTAATATCGTGGTTACTTCATGTGCTGGGAACTTGAATGCGATCGCGCCGCGTGGGTCCTTGCCGACAAAGCCCAGTTCGGCGGCAAGATTTAAGTCGTCTATTTTGATAACCATGCCATCCGCCTCATAGGGCAATTTATCGCGGCCTTTGTTCCATGTTTCGGTATAGGTTATGGCGGCTTCCAGGTCATCAAAACGTTTGGCCACATCTGTGACTGGAAATCCCAATGCTTTAAGATATTTTAATATTTCCCATTGTGAAGTGGGAACATGCCCGCCTTCTGAATGGACGATTTGATAAACAAGCAAAGTCAATGGGCGTGATGCGGTGAGGGTCGGGTCAAGTTGACGTAACGAACCCGCCGCAGTATTTCTCGGATTTAGATAAGTCTTCTCGCCGGCCTCCTCCAGTTTGCGATTCAATTCATCGAATTCTTTTATCGGCAGGAAGGCTTCGCCGCGAATCACCAAATAATTGGGAAATTGAGAACCAGTCTTACGATTCCCGGCTTCCGCTTCCTGATTGACTGGAATCCTCAACGGAATCGCTCGAATTGTTCGCAGATTGCTCGTAATATCTTCGCCCACTTCACCATCGCCGCGGGTGGCGCCTTGCACGAACATGCCGTCGCGATAATGTAAAACGACGGACAAGCCATCAATTTTTGGCTCAACCACAAACTTTGCCTTCTCCACACGATCGTCCAGTTTTTTAATGCGTTCGAACCAGGCGCGTGTATCGTCGGCTCCAAAGGCGTTTGCCAGGCTCAAAATAGGAGCCGGGTGGCGGACTTTGTCGAACCGGTCAGCAGGTTTGGCGCCGGCGCGCTGCGTAGGCGAGTCGGGTGTGACCCAGCCCGCATGATCGGCTTCGATCTGTTTGAGTTCCTTGAGCAGGCGGTCGTATTCCAGATCGCTAATGACGGGCGCATCCAGCACGTGATAACGATAATTATGAAAGTTAATTTGTGCCTTAAGTTCTTCGTATCGGGAGAGGAGTTTATCTGCCATGTTTGAATTATAAATGGTAAACAGGTCTGTTTACACTGTCCTCGCAATTAATACGAGCAATGGTCTTAGACGCATATTCATTTACGAAACAATTAAAAAAGAGTATCATCTTTAAATTCGACAAGGATGATTTATGAAAGATATGGGACGCACCTTTGTCGCAAAATATGAAGAATAACGAGGATAGGTCATTAAATATGAGCAACTCAGACAAGACAATTTATGTGGTTTCGGGGCTGCCGAGATCGGGTACGTCCATGATGATGCAGATGCTTGAAGCGGGCGGACTTCAAATAGTAACAGATAATATCCGCACAGCAGATGATGATAATTTGCAAGGGTATTATGAATTCGAAAAAATAAAACAATTGAAGGATGGGGATTCGGCATGGGTGGAGCAGGCTTGCGGTAAGGTGTTTAAGGTGATCTCCGCCCTTCTGGTACACCTGCCTGATCATTATCAATACAAAATTGTATTTATGGAGCGCGATTTACTCGAAGTATTAGCGTCCCAAAGAAAAATGCTTGAACGGAGAGGGAAACCAGTTAACGAAGAGGCAGACGTAAAATTCTTAGACCTGTATCAGAAACACCTAGTTAAAGTGAAGAACTGGCTTTCTGATCAAGGTAATCTTGATGTTATTTATATAAACTATAATGACCTTTTGGACAACCCCAAAAAATATGCAATGGAAGTAGCCCGTTTTATGGAAGTACCCCTTGATGTTCAAAGCATGACAGGCATCCCGGAGGAAAGGTTTTACCGTCAGCGAAACCCTTCTTCTTAAACCCAGTCGTGCTAGAGCCCGTCAATGGAATAGGGTTCGTTAACTTCCTTCAATTTTGATTTTACCCGGGCCAGCAACTCTGATGAAACCCCTTTTTGCGTAAGGGATATATCGTTTAATTCCTCGGGATCGGCTTTGATGTCAAAGAGCTGGCTGCGCTCGCCTTCGATCCCGAGTTGATCATAGCCAAGGTAATAAACGAGTTTGTAATTACCTTGAACATGCATGATCGATACTTCACTTAATGGGTGAGTTGGCTCGTTATTCCTTGCCTGCACAGCATAAACTTCCTTTTCCGGTTGTTGGATTTGGGGCGCATAAGGAGGTAATAAGGATCCCTCCGCCCATGCGGGCTGACTGTGGCCTGTTACATGGAGGAGAGTGAGCATAACATCGATTGCGCTGGTTGGGGTATAAATTTCTCTGCTTGTTTGCTGCCCTGGTTCAAAAATCATCAATGGTATCCGAACAATGGGTTGATAAAATGTAGGAGTTACGTGACCTGATATTCCACGCTCTTGCATCTCGCCGTGATCGGATGTCAGTACAACCCAGGTATTCTCCAATAATCCGGAGGATTCCAATGTTTCAAATAATCGAGCGAACTCGCTGTCCACATTCAGGATGAATTCATCATAATGCGACCTCGACTTTGCCAGGGTTTCATATGAATTGCCCTCGGTAAAGAAATCCTGGGGTTTATCAAATGGCTTCCAAGAATCGTTCACAAAAATACCGTTGAATTCACGGCGCGGTTTATAGGGAAAGTGAGGCGGGTGAAAGTGAAAATAAGCGAAAAATGGTTGTGGGAGTTGAGTGATGCGACCTTCCAGCCAGTCAACGCCCTCTTCAAGCGTATAATAATTATCGCCATTCGTACTAGGCAGGCCGTTTGGGAAGAGATCCTTATACCCAGCAATTTTACTCTTCTGATACCGATCGTATAAATGCGACAAAAAGAGGGAATAAGAATAGGCGCCCTCGCTCCATTTCATGTCCCTTGACCAGCTTACCGTGGCAATATCCTCATCGTGGGCAAATAACTTACGGATCAAGCCATCATTGTTGATGAAAAGCTTTTCCCTTGGGATGTACTCATCAATGTCTCTCTGAAATTGCCTTAAGAGTGTATTGGCCAGTGGGTTGTGCGTGTATCCGATACGATAATAGTCGTCGAATGCATGGAAGATGCTTTTATCTGCCAAAGATTCTCTTACTCCTGATCCGAATCGAAGTGCGCGATGCGTCCAGGGTAGCGTCATGGTTAGCAATGATGCTGTGCCGGGTGTTGTAAAACTCCCGGCCGCAAAGTGATTGTGATAAACTGTTGCCCGTTTTGCCAATTTTGCCAGATTTGGCGTGGTTTCACGTTCGTAGCCGTACATGGAAATATTTTTAGCGGAGAAGGCATCGAATACGACAAACAGGACGTTTTTCTTATCCCCCTGAAATAGTTGTGTTACGCCAAGTTTTTTTATGAGGGGAGGAGCGATAAGGCCAAGTGGCGCCAATCCTGCCAGTTTCAGAAAATCGCGGCGGCTAAGACCATGTTTCATTATTATCAACCTCGTATGTTACGGATAAGAACAACAGCAAGGGCGGCAAGGTCAAGGAATAAATATAAAGTCATCAACAGGGACAGCCGCTCGATACCCTCCTGGATGAACTGAAAAAACTTCTCGGATTTCAATAGGAAATAGACTGGAACCAGAAAAGTCGGTGTGACGAGGATGAGGATAACGACATATAGAGCCCTCAAGGGATGGTCAAATCCAACGAAGAAACCGATTATCTGTGGCGGCAGGGAAGTTTCAAGGAGAAAATATAAATGATTTGCCATTGCCCACAGGGATAAAACAATAATCAATACGCTTGACAGGGCAATCCGTCTCTTTTCCTTCCATTTATTTGAAATCAAAATACCAAGCGCCGTAGATGCAATGAATACAGCGATGCTTTCCACAAAGGTAAAAACAAGCCCGTAGGACATTACTCCAATCGCATCCCAGGAATTTGTGCGGTCCGTAACCCAGGAAAAATCACGGAAAGCCAGGATGATGGTCCAAATGTGAAGCGGGAGTGCGCACATCAGGAATAGAGACCACAATCCTTGGCGGGAGTAAAAACTGATGTTTGCTTTAGAGATAGCCAAGGTCTTTTAGCCTTTTTTCGATCTGCTCTTCATCTTCGTCACTATAGGAGGGAGGCGGTGCGGAGTTTTGTGTCTTCTTCAAGTCCTTGCCCAGTGTCATGGCCGGAATATCCCGATAGGATGGCGCCGTCCAATTGACGAGACCTTCTGTTGAAAAAATCACACCAGGCACGGAATTGGAATCAAAGCAATGATCAGCTCCCCAATGATCTTGATTAACTTCGATTTCTTTGCTTCGCCATTGTCCCAATCCAGTTTCAGCCGAGCCACGATAAGGAGGATGGTAGCCGATAAAAAGATCCGGTCCATATTCCGCGAGTTGACCTTGAAACGCTTCCGTCCGTATGAGGATATTTTGGATAACCTGCCCGCCATCGAGACCTTTCCATTGGAGCAGTTCCTCTTTTAGTTTATTAAGAAGATCTGTCGTATCGTTTTCGGAAACTTTTCCCTTGCCTTCTCTTCCAATAATATTTAGATAGAGACTATTCAAACCCAAGGCGTAGGCCTTTGTCTGGGACCAATCAACATCTTTGAGGTCGGAGGACGAAGCGCTAATTGTCGACATATATCCATGATTGATCAACCAACGGTTTAGGTGCACTTTGTAATCGAACCTGCCAAAACCGTGATCGGACAGGATGAGAATCTTTGCGCTATTTCTGGCGGATGCTTTCTTCAGAATTCGCCCCAGTAATTGATCGAGCCTGATATACCACGTCTCAATGACGTCCTCTCTTCCTTTCCAGAACATGTGTTGGACACGGTCCAGGCTGTCGAAGACACAGGCGAGGAGGCCTTCATCAAAGGTATCCAAGGAATGAATCAATACGCGTTCCCGCTCGGCGTCGATCGATTCACACAATTTGAGAAATTGATCATCATTGATAAATCCCTCGTTGAGGGCGGTCGTATCCTGCGGCCAGCCAAGCGTCAGGAAGGGACCATTCGATTTCCATTGTTCCTGGATAAAGGTCTTCGGTGTGCCATAAGGCCATGGAGAGGAAAGGGGGTGAAGTTGTAGCGGCAAAAAATACAAGCCTACAGGATTCAGATTCGTTAGTATAGCGCGGCTGATCGCCTTGACGGTCATTCCGAAGCCAACGGGGAAGGGAAATTCTATGATTTCGCTCCACTCACCAGGTTTTATTTTTACTGTTTGTTTTCCGATCCTCAATGTGGCCGATTGTTTGTCGTCTAATTCCAACTCAAAGTCTATATTGACTGTGCCCCTTTTTTTGGCTGGACCTTCCATAATTCCAGAATAGCGAAAGGCGTTTTTCTTTGCCAGAAGTCGGGTTGGCGTCTTTCGAGCAGAATCATCAGATTGCGTTTCAATTGAAAAATAGGTTCCCACACCCAGTCGCCCGAGGATATCGGGTGTGCCAAGTCCGGGAATCGTTCTGACGGGGGATGCATACCGGGCTGGAAAGGTCGCAGGCCACCACAGGGAGGTCGCTGGGTACCCATCTTCCACCGCTTCATCAAATATGGTTCGCGAATTGTGGGGAGGAACGAATTGAAGTCCGAACAGGTTGTTTTGTGTCGGTAAAAGGGATACCTGTAAGCTGTAATTGGCTGGGTTGCGATGCACGAAGTCAAACATTCCGTGACTGCCAGGATTCATGCCAGTTGCAATGCTGGTCCATGAGACCTCGCTTTGGGGTGGGTCTGATACACGAAATCTCAAATAACCCATCCCCTGAACAAGTTTGCTCAGGTTTGGGGTTTTGCCCTTTGAATGAAGTTGTTCAAAGAAGAGCGGGTCGAATGCATCAAGACCAATAATTAGGGTACGCATATCCTGAAAAATTTATTGGTCTGTGTCGAATTTGTTGTCGGACGCTGTATTTTCCTCGCGCTTTTGACGCTGGGAGCGGCGGAACTTGGCAATGCCCATCTTGATTTTGCTACCAAACATGAGAATCGTACCAGATAGAATGCCAAAGGTCACGGCGAGAATTTGGAATAACATTCCGCCAGAATTAGGATCAATATACATATATTCCTCTTTTATATTTTTTATTTACTTATTTAGTTATTATAACAAGAATCGCGATGCCGTTGTGGTGAGTGCTTGTTCGACTAATCTCTTACGTAGATAATCGCAGATGAATTTGAGAAAAGGATGTTATTAATTCTTACTTTCTGTGAGAAAGTAACAACTTTTTCTAAACACCATTATAACTTCACTTCCGTCCTTTTCCTTACGGAGTTGATCGTGAGTAATTATGAATATTGTGGTATTTCCGCTTTTCAGACAGTGTGTTTTTGATTTTCCCGTCCCAAGCAGGCGCGTACGAACTATGTCGTTGCGGTTTTAGGAAATAGGAATGTGCAGAGTGTGCGTCCGTTCCCTCGACAAGATTGGACCCTTTGTGAACCTGCCCTTGTCACAAAAACAAACAAAGATATAATAGTGAAAATTACGTTTGTCCATAATCCACTAAGGAGTATAACCAATGACCCACATAGTTACCAGTTTGTGCGTTCGTGATCGCGGCTGTATCGAAGTATGCCCGGTTGAGTGCATGATCCCCGGCCAGCCCATAGCAGAATGGCCCTGGATCTACATTGATCCCGATACCTGCATAGATTGCGGGGCTTGCGTTCCCGAATGCCCCTATGCCGCAATTTTCCCAGAAGATGAAGTCCCTGCCGCGTACACCGCAAAGGGTGGCGAATATATCAGCAAGGTCGGTCTGACCGGCCACTTCGAAGGCACCAATCATCACGGCAAACCGATCGTTTTGGATACTGCCAAACAACTTGAGGCCGGCGAGGTTGTAGACCTTACAACTGATATCCAGCCCAATTATGAGTTCTTCAAAAGCGGCCCCGGCTACGCTGCGAAAGACAACGACCAGGGTTCGTAGTTCATATAGGAATCAAAAAGGTCAGGCGTACGCCTGACCTTTTTGATTCCTATTGACTCAATCCGGCATTCAGAAGATTTTCTCCCATACGCTCTGCAAGAGAGTTATTGTTTTCCTCCAATGCAACTATTAACACCAATGGCGCTCCCTGCCAATCTGGAAGCGTCCCTGCCAAAAGCCAGGTGATAATTGCACTGGCGTCATTTGCCTGCCCAACATGACTCCAGTAAGGTTTTCCTTCCTTGATAAACGATAAAGCCGTTTCATTTGCCGCCTTGGCCGGCATCACTTCAACAGGCAGACTCGCCGCTGGAAGCACTACCCATCCCTGCTCGGGCGTGTTGACCGCGGTGGCAATACGGGGTGAGGGTGCAATCCCTTTATAACTTATGGACGCCATGGCGATGGTTGCCTGTAGCGGACTAATCCTCAAGGTTTGCAGGGAGTTGTTTCTTTGATCGATCAAAACAGGCATATTTAATGTGGGCGCTTGAAAGAAACCGAGTGTTTCATAAAAGGCCTGCAATTCAGAATCCGATGGTTGTCTGTTTCCGAACTTCGCCTGGATTAAAGGGAGCAGTGCTTTGCCCATTGGATATAGGCCCTGTGTGGCACGGTTAAGTAACGGCGAAGAAACATTTTGTGAAAGAGTTTTACCTTCTTGATTCAAGTTGTTGGGATCATAGGTGGGATGAGAAGCCATCACAAGAATCTCGCCTGTTTCTGCATTCATCAAAATAATCGCGCCTGTATGGGCGCCAAGCAATTGATCTGCCTTTGATTGCAGGGCGATGTCAAGGCTCAGGCGCACATCCAGCCCGGAGGGGGGAGTGCCATAAAGTAATTGGTCTTTTAAAATTAAACTTGTGGGATTTGCCTGCAATCCACGTAGGTAGCTATCCAGTGTGGCTTCCAGGCCGGCCTGTCCATAAACAGGATGCGTGTAACCAGTAATGGGTGCGAGGTCTGGATAAAGATAAGTTCGGATGTAGGTTCCACTTTGCCCTTCAGTGATGTTAATGGGTTTATTGTTTCTATCCACCAGATCGCCGCGGGAGACATAACGGTCTGCGATTGTTCGACGAGGATTGTCTGTGCGGATAAGCAAATCTGGACCGCGGATGATTGCCCACCATGCTGTTGTCACTGCGCAAGCGGCGAGTCCAAATGCGAGTGTGGCAGCAAGGAATGAATAGGATTTCGGATTGTGCATAACAGCGGGCTCGTTGTCGTCTACATTGCTGATGACAAGCAGTAAAAACAATGCAATATAGGATGTCAACAATGATGAACCGCCGTAGGAGACAAATGGCAGTGTGACACCTGTCAGTGGGAAGAGCCTGATATTGCCGCCTATGATAAGCAGGCTTTGAATGCCAAGGTACGTTACAACACCGGCTGCGAGGTAACGGCGAAACCTGTCTGCTGCACGGAGGGAGATAATCAGGCCCCGGGCGAGGATCAGCCAGATGGCAGCCAGCAGGCTCAAGGTGCCGATCAGACCCGTTTCTTCCGCGATTGCCGAGTAGATAAAATCAGAAATGGCTACCGGAACCAGAAGCGGGCTGCCGATCCCAAGTCCTCTTCCTATAGTGCCGCCGTTGGCAACTGCCAGGAGCGACTGCACGATCTGATAGGAGTTGCCCGAAGGATCTACCCAGGGATTTATCCAGCCGATAATACGGACATGAATAATATCGATAAAGAAATATCCAAAAAGAAGTGTAAGCGATAGCAGGATGGCTGCGCTTAATAACACGTGCCGTTTTCCCGTTGCCAGGAAGATGATGACGGTAAAGATGGAAATAAAAATGGATGCGGTACCAAGGTCCCGTTGGACGAGCAGGAGCAGAAGCGCAAGGCCTGTGACGACCAGCATGGGAACAAGGAGAGGAAGTGAGAAGATGTGAATATTGACGCGGTCCGCAAGATATGCGGAGAGATATATGACCAGTAATAACTTAAGCGGTTCAGACGGTTGAAAATAAACACCGCAGCAACCCAGCCATAAGCGAGGTCCGTACCCAAGCGGGTTTGTGCCAAAGAGCAGAGTCAGCCCAGTGATGAGCAGGCCGCCGCTTAGGAATACATATTTGTATCTCCTGAGGAATGTAAGATTTTTAAGGACGATCAATGCAACTATGAAAGCGAATATACTCACACAAAGCCAAACTAGCTGACGCATCCCAAAGGCTTCATCAAGCCGCCAGATGGTGAGCATGCCCCAGCCGCTGAGCAGCGCCGCGGCTGGGAAAAGATAGGGATCCCGTTCCGGTAAATATTTAACCGTGACACGATGTGTCAGGCTTATCAAGATAAGCCAAATTAAGAAGCCAACCCAGTGGGAAAGTCTGTAATCTACGGTCCAGCTACGTTCGCGGACCGCCGGGGAAAGTGTAAGGACGATGGATTGAACGAAGAGGAAAACTGCCGACCAGCTTAATAGGCGGCTTTGGGTTTGATCATGCATTCATTAATGTTACATCATTTTTTGAATATGCGTGAATGCCAATATTCTATATTTTGGCAAATAGTGAATAGCTGCTGGATTCAATAATGGAGACAGAAAACCGCCATGGTTGTTGTCGGTTGAACTTGTAAACAAATTTATTTGAAATATTTGCCAATCAACAGGTCAAGTTTTGAACGCGTTTCAGCAGGGACAACTTTGGGATTGGTGATTAGCGCAGTGGCCAAAGCCTGTTCGCAATTGCAGACGCGCTCTTTGTTTAGGTCGCGCACTAAATTGCGAATGGCTTTCTGTGCAATTTCAGTATTTTTATTGAGCGTTTGAATCACCATTTCGACTGTCACAGGTGATTCGCTTTTGTGCCAGACGTCATAATCTGTGACATGCGCCATGGTGGCGTAGCATAGCTCTGCTTCCCGTGCGAGAAAAGCTTCCGGCGAGGCAGTCATCCCAATAATCGACATTCCCCAGGTGCGGAATGTATGAGATTCGGCCTTTGTGGAAAAACGGGGTCCCTCTATCGTAATTAATGACCCACCGCGATGGACTGTTGCCCCAGTTGCGCGGACGGCTGTTTCAAGTTGTTGTGAAAGATCGTTACAGAAGGGGTTGGCGACGCTGATATGTGCAACAAGCCCCTCCCCGAAGAAGGATCGGACGCGGTCCTTGGTGTAATCGAAGATATCATCGGGGATGACAATTTGCCCAGGGGCATAATCTTCGCGCAATGATCCACAGGCGCTCACGCTGATGACGCGTTCGACGCCCAGTGATTTCAATGCATATATGTTTGCGAGGTAGGGGACATTGGTTGGTGTGATGTGATGACCGATCCCATGACGTGCGAGAAATGCGACACGCATGCCTTCCAATGTGCCGATTGTGATGGGGGCGCTGGGTTTCCCAAACGGGGTGTCCACGTCAATGCTTTCTGTATTTTCAAGCCCGCTCATTTGATACAGGCCTGAGCCGCCTATGACCGCCATGGATGTTTTATTTGTCATTTTTACTCAACTTTTGTGTAGGTTCATTCATTAAATTTTCCGATAGGTTTATTGTTATCCGTGTCGACCCACATTTGATCTCATCGCCTGAAGTGATCACGGTGGGCATGTTTACCGATGTTTCGTTCAAAGAAGTGCCGTTTGTAGAAGCAAGGTCTTCCAGCCACCATTGTCCATGGTGGTGGATGAGTTGTGCATGTTTTGTGGATACTGCATCATCAATAAGAGGAACATCGCATCCAGGGTCACGCCCAAGCATGATCTCAGGTTGAAAAAAACGTTTTAGGGTCGGATTTCCGTGTTCATCGTGGACCGTGATGCTTATTCCCGGAACCCTGCGGCCGGCCAGCACGAGACTTTGCCTGTTTACTTCGCGATATAAAAAGACAAACGACCACCCGAGAAAACCCAATAATGCCAGGGTTGAGATTAGCCGTAAAGCCAGTACAATGGAACCGCTCATTTTTTCCTTAATTTTCCAGTAGTGCGTTCTGTAGGTTGGTCAGCTGCGAGGCTGTGAAGGGGGGCGGTATCTTTCAGATCAGGACGGGGAGGCGGGTTATCTTGCCCAAAAATTAGGGCGACGCCTGCCAGAGAAATTACATCCCCGGGATAAAGAACAGCCTGGCTAATAGCCTGGCCATTTACAAAGGTTCCTCTGGTTGAATTTAAATCAAATATGACATAACGACTTTTAATTGTGCGTACCTGTACGTGATTGCGCGATACACGCGGGTCGTCAATGATCAATTGATTGTCCAGTCTGCGGCCAATATTGATAACGGGAAGGACGAGGGGGAAAACTCTTACCCCCTCCACAATCAAAAATGCATTTTCGGGTATTTTGCTGTTATCTTCAAAACTGTCAATATCCAGCGGGATTGCATTTGTATCTGCCATGGATTCAGTCCGGTGAGACGCCACGATTTGGGCATCGTTTAATGGGATTTTTTCATCCGTCGAGATGGTTATAGTGGGCGATACTGTGAACCTGAAACCCGCCTCCTGTGCCGCAGTTGTAATCGAGTGCAATAATACGGTAAGCAATTGTGGAATTTGCCAATTTTTGGAAGTGCTTGGGTGGATTAACAAAGTAAAAACGTCTGGCGCAATGATCGAGCCGTCACCCAGCGAAATGGTATTGAGTTGAATTGCCGCCGCCAGTTTTTGGACGATCATGTCATCCACTTTTTTTCCGGGAATCAGGTTTATTAAATCCACTTCGATCAGTGCCTGAAGGCGGGCTTCGAGTTCTCTTAGTTTCATGGCTTGTAACTTCGGGTTTTCATTATAGAATGCGGGAGGCGTTTCTGCAAGACCAATAAGCGCCGGTTTATCGATAATATACCAGCCCAAAAACTTAAAGTGGTTGAGTACAGTTGGGGCAGACCTTGTCGCTTGTCTTCACCACATATCCGCATTTTTTGCAGGTCACGGGTTGTACATTTCCAAGCGGCGCACCGCAGGCAATGCAGGCTGGTTCTCCGACAGGGTTGGCCGCGTGACAGTATTCGCAAGTCAGGCGTTTAAGTCTGTTCGAAAGCTCTGTAGTTGCTCCGGCGATTTGTAATGTTTTTGCAATTACCTGCCAGATGCGCTCCCCGAGCTGTAAATTCTCAATATCCTGGGCAATATCGTCCAGCCGCCCGAGCAGGCTGAAAGGGTTTCGTATCGCCGCCAGCGCACTTGCTCCCAGGCTTGCCGCAACCCCCAGCCAGACCTGCTGTCCCAATTCCACAATGATGCCGTCTTCCATTTTTTGAATGATCACTGTCATGGCGGTTTGTCCGCCAGACAAGGCATTGGGACGGGAGCTAACCTGCACAATCAGCTTGTCGCTTTGCCCGATCGTTTGGGCGCGTAAATTACCTTGATTGAATTCGCCAAGTAGTGCCTGTGCGATATCTGCAGGCTTGATGTTTCCGTGAAAGATTTTTCGTTCCATGAAGTAGATTATAATCGCCTTTGCGATTCTCCTTTAAGAATTATACGAAATGAAAAATATCTGGTTTCAATTCACACTCCTTGTCATTCTCAGCGCCCTGCTGTTGCCCGCGATGTTTTCCGCATCTTCCGTAACCGTCGTGCTGGCTCAGCAACCGACGAATGTTCCAGCTACAGGCATGTTCATTACCGTCTTGTTCGGCAGTGAAGATTTTGCTAATATCCGTATGGGTCCAAGCTCTTCCATTTATCCCGTTGTAGGTCGATTATTTCCAGGCGATACAGCGCCAGCGCTTGGCAGATCGCAGGGAGGTGATTGGATCCAGATCGAATTTGCGGGCGCGCCAAATAATAAGGGCTGGGTGTATTCTCCGCTTGTGCAGGTTTCTCCGGGCACATTGCAGGTCGTAGAGCCGCCTCCCACGCCTGTGCCGCCTCCCACCGCCACAATCGACCCAACTCTTGCCGCTCAATTCAATATTGTGCCCACCAATACCCGTATGCCAACTTTCACGCCGCCGCCATCCATAACTCTGGTCTCCTATTCGGAACCTCCCACAACGGATTCAAAATCGGCTATTCCAATGGGCACGATCATCATTGCCTTTGCAATTTTGGGATTGATCGGTTTTCCTCTCTCGTTTATTCGCCGACAAAGATGACGGTTTCATACAGGGCAAGGTACGTCATTTTTATGGTTTTGATAACAGCCGGATTGGGGGCAGGGATTTATTCCCCGTTTCAATCATTTGCCCATGCCCAACAACCTACAGGCTCCATCCCGACAGTTACGGGCACCCCCGCCGGTATGATCGTTGCTGTAAATCTTGATATCGACATAGTCAATGTTTACTCGGGCCCAAGTTCATATCTGTATCCTGCCGTTGGCGTGCTATTAAAAGGGCAGGAACTGCCTGCCTATGGAATTTCAGAGGATCAAAATTGGATACAAGTTTATTATCCCGGCGTGTCCGGCTCGGTTGCCTGGGTATATGGACCCTATGTGACCATCATTCGAAACGGACGGCTGCCCAGGTTGAAATCACCGCCCACGCCCACGCCAGCTTCAACGCCTACAATCGATCCGACCCTCGCAGCGGCGTTTATTGCGCCGGTTACGCCTACCCGTTTGTCAACATTCACTCCCCCGGCGCCGTTGATCATCGCAACCTTTCTCGACGATGAATCAATAGTTAATCGTGTGCCGATGGGCTTGTTGATTTTTGGGCTTGGGTTTATTGGAGCCTTTGGGACTTTAATCTCCTTCCTGCGCGGACGGTAGTTTATCCAAATTCGTGGTTAAAATATGCGTTTGATGGAGAATAGTTTTACAAGGACAGGCTATTGGCTGTATGGCGAAATAAAATATTTTGACTTTGTTGAAATAAAAAAAGTCTTTCCGCAGAAAGACTTTTTCGTTTAAAGTTGTTTGAGATTAGTTGTTGCAGCCGCAGGAACCATCACCATCGCCGCATCCACACGAGCCGCCGCCACTCTCGCTGCCGCAGGCGCATCCGCCCTCGCCATGGGAGTGACTACTTTTGGCGTTGGGGCTGTTTACAGCAAAGCCCTGTCCGTGTTGGGGGTCATTCACGAAGTCAACGGTAGCGTCGCGGAGATAATCAATGGAAATATTGTCAACGACAACCCGCACGCCATTGGCGTCGAAAGTAGTGTCCACATCGCTGAAATTATTATCCAGAGCCATGCCGAAGTTAGCACTGCAGCAACCGCCGCCTGCAACGTACACGCGCAAAGCGTAGCCTTCAAGATTGCGTTGTTCGAGAATATCTTTAACAGCCTGACTGGCTGCGGGAGTTAATGTGAAAAGTTGGGTATCAATTTGTTGGAGCATGTTTTTCTCCTAGTTCTAAGGATGGGTATAATTTCGCCAAATCTTATCAGATTTGAATTCCATTGTCAACTTGTGAATTATGTAGATTATTAGCGCTAATATTTCTTGACACATTCTATTTGGGCCTGTAAAATCCCTGTGCTCTATCAGGCGGAAGCCTACAATTTATTTTATTCCCCATGGAGGAATGGCTACATGAACTATATGCAAGGAATTCAACCTTTTGAGGAGGTCGCAATCTGGGTCGTATTTGGCGTTGCCATTATCGGCTTGTTGTATGCGGTCTTCCTTCGTAACCAAATCCTGCGCGAAGACAAAGGCACGGAAAAAATGCAGGAAGTTTGGAATGCGATCAAAGATGGAGCGAACGCTTATCTACAAAAGCAGTTTCGCTCCATTTTGCCGTTAATCGCTGTTTTGACTGTCGCTTTGTTCCTGTCTGTGTATGTTGTTCCGCCTTCTCCTGAGGCGCAGGAACGATTCCAGGGTTTGAATGATGCGCAACTCCAATTTTGGATCGGGATAGCCCGCGCACTGGCTTTTGTGATGGGTGCAGGCTTCTCGCTGACAGTCGGCCAGATCGGCATGCGTATGGCCGTGGAGGCCAATGTGCGCGTTGCTTCAGCTTCGAAGCGCTCGTTTGGTGAAGCGCTTCGAATTGCATATCGCGCTGGGACCATCACCGGTATGCTCACCGACGGCCTCGGCCTGCTTGGAGGAACGGTCATCTTTATTATTCTGGGTATTGCTGCGCCCGATGCTTTGCTTGGCTTTGGCTTCGGCGGCACGCTGCTTGCGCTGTTCATGCGTGTTGGCGGCGGTATCTTTACGAAGGCTGCGGATGTCGGCGCTGATCTGGTCGGCAAGGTAGAAGCCGGCATCCCTGAGGATGACCCGAGAAATCCAGCCGTGATCGCTGATCTCGTCGGTGATAATGTCGGCGACTGTGCTGGTATGGCTGCGGATATTTTCGAATCCTACGAAGTGACGATCGTTTCAGGACTTATTCTTGGTCTGGCTCTCTGGCACATTACGGACCGCCTTGAGTGGATCATCTTCCCGTTGATCGTGCGAGGCATTGGCGTGCTTTCGTCCATTATCGGCACCTACTTTGTTAAGGCTGGAAAGACCGGTAAGAGTGAAGATGCCATGAAGGCGATCTTTAGCGGTTTTTTGACCTCGGCCGTGATATCCGCCGTATTCTTCTTCATTGCCGGTTTCTTCTATTTGAACAATCCTGCGATGATCGCATGGGGCGGTTGGTGGCGCTTGCCCACGGCTGTAGGCGTTGGCGTTTTACTCGCTATTGTGATCGACAGACTGACGGAATATTTCACCGGCACGCACGCCGCGCCCGTGAATAACATCAAGAAGGCCGCAGACACCGGTCCGGCTACCCTTATCCTTAATGGCATTTCTGTTGGTTTTGAATCCTCTGTGTGGTCTGTGCTGGTGATTGCGTTAACCATTATTGCTTCCATCATTATTTTCGGTTCCATGCCTGGTGTTGAAGGTGTGGCGAAGGCAACCTTTATTTTATACGGCGTGGCCATGACCGGTATCGGTATGTTGACCCTGACCGGCAACAACGTGGCCATGGACTCCTTCGGTCCGATAGCAGACAATGCGAACGGCATTGGCGAGATGTCCTGGTCCGGTAAAACCGATAAGGCCACCAAGGATGCCCAGCAGATCATGGCTGACCTCGACGCAGTGGGCAACACCACCAAGGCAATTACCAAAGGCGTAGCGATTGGTTCCGCGGTGATCGCGGCGGTCTCGCTGTTTGGCTCGTTCCTGGTGGATGTCTCGCGCGCGCAGAACAGCCTCGGTATCCCGGTCGAATCGCAGATCCAGGCGCTCGGCATTCGTGTCGATATTCCACAGGTTTTTGTCGGCATGTTGATCGGCGGCGCTCTGCCGTGGTTATTCTCCTCGTTCGCCATTCAAGCTGTGGCGCGTGCGGCTTCCTTGATCGTTATGGAAGTCCGCCGCCAATTCAAATTAGGCGTGCTTTCCGGCAAGGTCAAACCTGACTACAAGCAGGCTGTGGAAATTTCCACAACTGCTGCGCAGAAGGAACTTGTTTCGCTGGCATTGCTCGGCATCGTGACCCCGATCGTGGTCGGTTTGTTCCTGCAAGTGGAAGCGCTCGGCGGCTTCCTGGCGGGTATCATCGTCTCTGGCCAGCTGCTGGCTGTGTTCCTTAATAATTCCGGTGGTGCCTGGGATAACGCCAAGAAGCTGATCGAAGACGAACCCAAAGATTTGAAGAAAAATCTTGGTAAAGGTTCCGAACGCCACAAGGCCGGCGTGGTGGGCGACACGGTTGGCGATCCGTTCAAGGATACCGCGGGCCCTGCGCTCAACCCGATGATTAAAGTAGTGAATCTTGTGGCTGTGATCATCGCACCGATCGTGGTGCAATATCAGGGTGCAACCGGAACCACTTTGTATGTGGTTTGGGTGGTAGGCCTTGCCTTGCTCGGTGTGCTTGCCTGGGCAGTGGTGCGTTCCAAGGCGCCTGCGCCTTCGATGGCTGCAGCTGAAGTTCAAACGCCAAAGAAGAAGAGTATTAGTAAAAAGAAGTAGCCCAATAAAAAGGAGCCAGTCAATGTAGACTGAACCCAATCCCATAGACGGAAAAAAACCCCACTGGTCAACTGGACAGACACCTGATTTCAAAAGGAGTCTGTCCAGTTTTCAACTATATCATCTCATAGTTGAAAAAATAAATATATTCGTCAATGAGTTGCTCCATTTCTTTAAAGGTTTTTTTTGAATTGTCGTAAATATACTTCCTTGAGATGACCAAAGAAATTTTCCATGGAAGCGTTATTCCATTAGTTTTCACTGCGCGACATGGAAGGTGTGATGTGATACTCCTGGGTAAAGACATCATGATATGCCCGTGAAGTGTAATTTGTGACATGTTCACTATGGAGGATCAGGTCGTCAGTGACCTTTTCTTTCTGTTTGGCTTGGCGCACCATGCGCATAACCAAGCCGATCGAGTGTTTGTGTTACAACTATGCGCCATCATAAAGCCATCATACAGATCCTTGATAGTGGTGAAATACCACTAATCCTGTTGGGTGTCCACATAGGTAATATCCTTGACCCATTTCTGATTTGGTTGACTGGCTGAAAATTCGCGGTTGAGTACATATTCGTAGCGATGGTAAGTGTCCAATCCCGTCATTTTCTTCAAGATTTTGCGTTTTTGGGCTATGGAATGAATATTCAGCCTGTTCATCAGCCGCAAAACCGCTTTATGATTCATGCAAACCCCTTTGTATTTACGGATCCAGACAGTAATCCGTCAATAACCGTAGGTCTTGTGCGACTTTTCATAGGCTTCCTAGGTCAACTGCTTGTGCTCTGCATGCGGGTTGGGCTGCTCCAATTGCTTGACCCAGACATAGTAAACTGTTCGCGAAACACCAAAAAACTCACACATCGCTTTTACAGGGTATTCTTGTCTGTTGTGCCGGCTAGCCCGATATTTCGTTTCGCGAGTACTTCTTTCCGCAATTCGGTGTGGAATTTTTTTTACCAGGGCATTCTCCACTCGCATTCGTTCCAGGCCCTGCTCTGAACTCTGGCACTTGCGTGGACGCCCGATTAACTCATGAAAGGATGACTCTCCTTCCTGTCGATACATATCGATACATTCGAACCCATGCTTTGATCGTGCAAATTTGCGGATCGCAAGCTTGGCTGCCACTTCTGCATACGTCAGGTGTTCTTCCAGTACCAAACGTACTGCAGCCTGTTTGATCTCCACCCGATAATGCAACATCCCTTTTCTTCCTGATATAAAAACACCTCCTGAGTTATTTTCTCACAGGAGGTGTTTTTATATCATGTCTGTTATTACGGGGTCAGTTTACAAGCAGCTTCTTTATTATCGTGATATAAGCCTTTTAGGGCACAACGATGACTTCTTTTTTGATCTTTATAACAAACAAATGGTTATCCCCAACGCGATTATTGATATAGCCTGATGCATTTCCTGAAGTTTTACCATAATCGATTTGTGCCCAACCAAAGTATAAACCCTTGGGAATGGTAATCCTAAGCTTTTCATTTTTATTTAGGTTGTAAGTTAGGTATCCGCATTGTCCAAACAAGTTTGTATCCAAATGCAGGGATAAGAGGACCTTTCCTCCCGTTTCATTTTCAATCCGCGCGTCAGATTTAGGGCCGGCTTCCGCTACATTTAGTGGCCCTTCACATGTTCCGGCAGCTTTTTGGGTCGCTGTCGGAGCGATTAATTCCAGGGTTGGTAATGGCAGGGGTGTGAAAGTGGGTAATGGGGTCGGGCTGGGTGTTTCTGTCGGTGGAAGGGGTGTGGCAGTTGGGATGGCTAATTGAGTCATTGCCACCATTGTCCAGGCCGCTGCGACGGCAGTGCCTTCAACTTCTGCGGGTGCTAATGTGGGTGTGCCTTGTGGACCGCAGGCAGTCAATAGCACTGCAACAGCCACAAGCACAGGTATAAATTTTTTCATTTGTTTCTCCATTTCTTTTCTTAAAGCAGTATATATTTTATTTAATTCCGATATTGTCTTTGAATATATTTATCACCATATCCTGACCTATGGACAAGGAAAATGCGCCGGTGAATTGTCTGCCGCCGACCCAGGCTACATAAGTATATTTGCCTGCCGGAGCCTTGGCCTCGACACTTGATTTTACTGGATATTCAAGAATTGTGACGTAGCCTTCCCTGGTTACACATCGTAAAGAGATGTAAACATCCGCCTTTGCCTTGTTGAGCAGCCTGATATTTCCAAAAGGCAACTTGGGTGGCAGGGTGCCATAAAATTGTGGCTGGGCGGTCTGGGTTGGTGTGGCGCTGAATATAGGATTGGCAGTGGCGCTTGGTGTGATTGTGAAGGGCAATGTTCCGATGACGGGTGGTTCGTAATTCGCTGTCACTGTGCCCGTGCCCAAGGTAGCGGTTAAAGTAAGTAATGTGGGGTTTTCAGTCTCTGTTGGCGTATTTTGTACAAGTGTCTCCGCGACAGTCATGACGACAGGTGTGTCGCTTGGCGCAATGGTTGCTGTTGGTAGCGACTGCAGCGTTTGCTGCGCAAGTATTGCGGCAGTCGCTTGAAGATCTGCCTCTGATATTGGAGTTGGGTTGATTGTCTCAGGCTGCAGATTGGCCGGCAGGCAGCCACTAAGCATCATCACAAGTACAACCAACATAACAGGTGTTTTATTCATAGCCAACTCCTTAATAGAGAGGTTTAGTTTTGACCGATGACTTCCATGAATTGCATGATGATGTCCCTCAGCATGCGTTCGGGCAGCGCGCCAACCTGACGATGCAAAATTTTACCGCCTGAAACCAGCAGTAATGTGGGAATGCCCTGAATGCCAAGTTTTTGCATCCATTCTGAGTGCTCGTCTGTATTGACTTTTGCCACGATCAATTTACCTTCCTGTTCCTTGGCAAGTTTATCGAGCGTGGGCGCGATCATTTTGCAGGGATTGCACCACGGCGCCCAGAAGTCCACGACCACTGGCAGTGCTGATTGCATCACCACTTTTTCGAAGGCTTCGTCTGTGATATGAATAGGTTCTCCTGACATATTTTCTTCCTTTATGATTTATATACCTTTCATCGTTTTCTTTATTTAGCCGAGGGAGTATAACATAAATTCCCTGATATAATCGCGGCTCATGATGAACATCATCTCCCGTTGGAAAGACGGACTCTCCAAAACCAGCAAGGCCGCATTCGGGCAGATTGCCTCCATCCTTGGCGCATCCGAAATCAATAATGAAACATGGGATGGCCTTGAAGGCCTTCTTATTCAAGCGGATTTGGGAATCGAAACGACATCCTCCATCCTGGATGCCCTCAAACGCCTCACGCGGACCGAAGGCCTGATCCACGCCGATCAGCTTTTTTCCGCTTTGAAAAAGGAACTACACTCACGCCTTGAAACGCCGCCTGCTGTAATTTTTAACAGTAAACCAACCGTCATTCTGGTTGTGGGCGTCAATGGCTCCGGTAAAACCACGACTATTGCAAAATTGGCATCACGTTTTCATGCGGAAGGAAAAAAGCTCTTGCTTGGAGCAGCAGATACATTCCGGGCCGCAGCGATGGACCAGCTCCAGGTATGGGGCGAGCGGCTGAAGGTGGAAGTGATCGTTGGCGCTCCCGAGAGTGATCCCGGTGCAGTGGCTTACACTGCCGTTCAAGCCGGGGTCGCGCGGAGTGCGGATATCGTCATAATCGATACAGCCGGACGCCTGCACACCCGTTTCAATTTAATGGAAGAATTGAAAAAAGTTAATCGAGTGGTTGGCAAGGCATTGGAAGGCGCTCCGCATGAAGTTTGGCTTGTTTTGGATGCAACCACAGGTCAAAATGCCTTGCGACAGGCGCGGGCCTTTAAGGAAGCAGTTGATGTAACGGGTGTCATATTGTCAAAACTGGATTCGTCCGCATGTGGCGGCATGGCGTTTGCCATCCAGCGTGAATTGGGTTTGCCGATCCTGTTCGCTGGTTTGGGTGAGAAACCTGAAGATCTAGCGCCCTTTGACCCGGATGCGTTCGTAGATGGAATTTTGTCAAATAATTAGGAGATATCATGCAAGACTTGCTTCAACGTTTGCAGGCCGCGAGTGACCTGACTCAACAGTTAATGGTGCGTCTTTGACCTGACGGGCAAAGAGCTTCAACTTTCACAACTCGAAAAAGATATCGAACACCCGGGATTTTGGAACGATTCCACCAATGCGCAGAAGGTGATGAAAACTATTGCCGGCCTGCGCGAAGAGGCTGTATCCTGGAATTCGTTAAAACATCAACTTCATGATTTGACCGAACTGGCAAGGCTTGAGGATGAATCTCTGCGCACAGATTTGGAAATCGAGCTAAAGAAGCTCGAGGCCGATTTGGAGAAGCGTTCCTTTACAGCGATGCTTTCGGGTCCTTATGATCATGATGATGCGATTCTGGCAATCCACGCCGGCGCCGGGGGAACAGATTCGCAGGATTGGGCTGAAATGCTTCAACGCATGTATCTGCGTTGGATCGAAGACCATGGTTTTACCGCCGAAATATTGGATACTACGCCGGGTGAAGAGGCGGGCATCAAAAGCGTGACCATCGCAGTGGGCGGGCACTATGTGTTTGGTTATTTGCGTTCGGAAAAAGGTGTGCATCGTTTGGTGCGGCTTTCCCCATTTGACGCGGCCCATCGCAGGCATACTTCGTTTGCGCTGATCGAAGTCCTGCCGCAGGTCTCGATGGAAGAGGCGAATATTGATATCAATCCCGGTGATATAAAAATGGACGTGTATCGCTCGTCTGGAGCGGGCGGACAGAATGTCCAAAAGAACGCAACTGCTGTGCGCCTCACCCATATTCCGACAGGAATTGTAGTGACGTGTCAAAACGAGCGTTCGCAATCCCAGAATCGCGAATTTGCCATGCGTATTTTACGGGCGCGTTTGCTGGAGCTGCGCCAGGCTGAAAGGGAGGAGGAGCGGGCCGTTCTGCGCGGCGAATACACCAAGGCGGAATGGGGCAGCCAGATCCGTTCGTATGTATTGCATCCCTATCAAATGGTCAAGGATCACCGAACAGATTTTCAGGTCGGTAATGCACAGGCTGTTTTGGACGGTGATCTTGACGGCTTTATGGAAGATTATTTGAAAAGTACTTCCAAGTAAGTGATCATGCAGAATCAAAAGAGCGGGTTTTGAATCCGCTCTTTTTGTTATCCGCCAGTTGGAAGCCGCTTTTCCAAAGTGCTGCTGAAGAGTTTTTCCTGTTCTTCCGAGGCAGACTTGTAGGATTTGCGACGGACTTTGCCTTTTCCTTTTGACTTTTCGAGCGCTTGCTGCCAGGCGATTTGCATGGCAGTGAACTGCGGTTCGTTGGGAGCTTCAACTTCCATTTCGTAAGACTCGTCTTCCTTCTTGCCTCTGCGTTTGCCTTTTCCCTTGTGATCTTCGCGATCAGGTTTGGCTTCTTCAATAACTTCGGCTTGAAGCGCCTTCATGCTCAAACGAATCTGCCGTTTGCGGCGGTCCACATCCAGAACCTTGGCTTCGATCTCTTCGCCCTCCTTAAGAACTTCACTGGCGGTCTTGACATAGCCATGGGTGAGTTCGCTGACGTGGATGAGACCGGGACGTTCCGCGCCAAAGTCTACAAATGCACCATAGGTTTCAAGGCGAACAACTTTGCCTTTGACGATCAAATCAGGCTGGATTTCTTTCCATTCGTAAGCCAATGGTTCGATCATGGTGAGTTCGATACGGTCTTTTTTCACACGTCGCACCCAAACCTCAACCGTTTGGCCTTCCTTCACAACATCTTCCACTTTATTGACCGCCTCTTGTTGAAGTTGTGATATGTGGATCACGCCGGGTAATGCCTGGCCAATATCCACGAGCGCCCCCGCCAGAGTGGTTTTTAATATTTTGCCGCTAACTTTAGTTTTTGGTTCAAGCGCGACGGCGGATGCGCTATCAGGTGTCGCCATAGTTTAATCTCCTACTGTTTGAAATAATGCCGAAGAAGGATTATACCTGTCCCACAAAAAAACGTCAACTTGAATTCGTGATGGATTAAAAGTGAAAAACCTGCTCTTGCGGTTTGTGTTTTCCATGTGTATAATCCACAAAACAAAAGCAATGATGGGAACGAGTAAATTTGTCGAAACGGTCAGCGAGTCCGAGGTCAGGTGTAAAGCGGATACGGTCAGGCGGTTGAAAATCATCCCGAAGCTGTGAACTGAAATCAAGCGAATAATTGTTTGAGAATAGGGAAGCCGAGCTTGTTCTTCGTTATCAGAACAGGAGGATGATGGTCTTCCAATGAGTGTCTGTCAATTTGACGGAAATCAGAGTGGTACCGCGCGAGCATGGCTCTCGTCTCTGTTTGAGATGAGAGTTCTTATTTTTAATCGTTAAATCTTTGCAGGTATGATTGTTGAAACGAATAAACCTGATAATTTTTAAGTACTGGAGGCATGAATGTTTAAGTCGGTACCCCCAAAGCTCAATGTACCTTCGATGGAAGAAAATGTTCTCAAGATTTGGAAGAAACAGGATATTTTCAAGAAGACAGTCGAGCAGCGCAAAGGAAAACCAGAATATGTATTTTATGAAGGTCCTCCCACTGCGAATGGACGGCCTGGCGTGCACCATGTCCTGGCGCGCGCCTTCAAGGATATGTTCCCACGCTATAAGACCATGCGCGGTTACCATGTCTCACGGCGCGGCGGCTGGGATACGCACGGCCTGCCAGTTGAGATCGAAGTGGAGAAGCAGCTTGGCTTCAATAATAAACAACAGATCGAAGAATACGGCATAGATAAATTCAACGAACTTTGCAAGAAGTCCGTTTTTACGTACATTCAGGATTGGGAAAGACTCACAGACCGCATCGCTTTTTGGGTTGACCTTGAAGATGCCTATGTAACCTATACCAACGAATACATCGAATCAGTGTGGTGGATCCTGAAAAATTTCTGGGAGAAGGACTTGCTCTTCAAGGGATACAAGATCGTACCCTATTGTCCGCGCTGCGGTACGCCGCTTTCCGACCATGAAGTTGCCCTCGGTTATGACGAGGTAACCGATCCTTCAGTTTTTGTACGCCTACCGCTGGTGGACAAGCCAGACACATCGCTGTTGGTTTGGACAACGACTCCGTGGACGCTTCCCGCCAATGTGGCTGTCGCCGCACACCCCGAGGTGGACTATGTGACTGTGGAACGCGAGAACAACGGCACAAAAGAGAAACTCATCCTTGCGAAGAATTTGGTCGGGAAAATCTTCAAAGATGAAGAAGTAAAAGTAGTTGAGACCTTCAAAGGCAGGAAATTGAAAGGGGTGAAATACAAGCCGCTCTTTACCTTTGTGCCAGTGGATAAGCCTGCTTATTTTGTTGTGCTTGGCGATTTTGTCACCACGGAAGATGGTTCCGGCCTTGTGCATCAAGCCCCCGCATTTGGCGCAGAAGATATGGAAATGGCAAAACAATATGATCTGCCAATCCTGCTGACCGTGCAGCCCGACGGTACTTTCATCCCCGAGATCACCCCATGGCGCGGAATCTTCGTCAAGGATGCTGACCCGCAGATCATCAAGGATCTTGACGCGCGTGGACTTTTATTCCGCGCAGGAACCTTGGTGCATACCTATCCATTTTGCTGGCGTTGCCATACTCCGCTTTTGTATTATGCGCGCGAGTCGTGGTATATCCGCACGAGCTCAAAGCGTGACCGCCTCGTGGAATTAAACAAAACGATCAACTGGGTTCCCGATCATATCAAGAATGGGCGCTTCGGAAACTGGCTTGAGAATAATATCGACTGGTCCCTCAGTCGCGAGCGCTATTGGGGCACGCCACTTCCCGTCTGGGAATGTGAAAATGATGATTGCAAACATCGTGAGTGTGTTGGCTCTGTCGCAGAACTGTCTGAAAAAGCAGGCAAAGACCTGACTGAACTGGACCTGCACCGCCCATATGTGGACAACGTTTATTGGAAGTGCGGTGAATGCGGAGGCAGGATGACGCGCGTCAAGGACCTGATTGACGTGTGGTTCGACTCTGGTTCCATGCCTTACGCCCAATGGCATTATCCGTTTGAAAATCAGGAAAAGTTCAAACAACAGTTCCCGGCCGATTATATCTGCGAAGCAGTAGATCAAACTCGTGGTTGGTTCTACTCGCTTCATGCGATCAGCACTCTGCTGAATGATGGAGTCTCATTCGAGAATGTGATCTGCCTGGGACATATTCAGGATGCCGAAGGACGCAAGATGTCCAAGTCGCTTGGCAATATCGTTCAGCCATGGGATGTGCTGAACGTGCACGGCGCGGATGCGCTGCGCTGGTATCTCTACACTGCGTCCCCTCCAGGACAGGAACGCCGCTTTTCATCCGATCTGGTCGGCGATGTGATCCGCAGCTTTACGCTTACGTTGTGGAACGTGTACTCATTCTTTATTACCTATGCCAATCTTGATAAACCTCAGGGTTTGACGGTGACTGCCGCCGCCAATGATCTTGACCGCTGGCTGCTCTCTGAATTGAATGTGCTTGTCCGGGATGTGACCAAAGCGTATGAAGAATATGATGTCCTGAATGCGACCCGCCCGATAGAGAAGTTTGTTGAAAACCTTTCCACCTGGTATGTCCGCCGTTCGCGCCGCCGTTTCTGGAAGAACGATTCAGATACAGACAAGCAGGCCGCGTATTCGACACTGTATACTGCGTTGACGACTCTTGCAAAATTGATCGCTCCTTCCATGCCGTTCCTCGCGGAGGAGTTATATCAAAACCTCGTCCGTTCGGTGGATGAGACCGCGCCCGAATCTGTGCACCTGGCCGAATGGCCGAAGGTGATGGATGAGTTCATCGACGAATCCCTCAACCGGGATATGGAAATTATTGTGAAGGTTGTCTCGTTGGGTCACTCTGCGAGGCAGAAGGCCAATCGTAAGGTGCGCCAGCCTCTCGCGGAAGCTGCGTTCTCTGTGGGCAACCCCACCGAACGCAAAGCCTTGATGAATAATATGGATGTCATCGCGGACGAGTTGAATGTCAAGCGGGTCCGTTTGTTGGATGCTTCCACAGAGGCGCTTACTCATACTGTCAAGCCTTTGCCTAAACAGCTCGGACAGAAATATGGCAACAAATTTCCAGCCATCCAAAAAGCGATCCGCGCCATGAATGCCGAAGAAGCAGCAGGGATCTTGCAGTCCGGCCATCCATTGAAAGTGACGGCGGGCGGCGAGGCTTACGATATCCTCCCCGATGAAGTGGAAGTGAAGGCAATGGCGAAGGAAGGCTTCGCGGTTGCAGAGGAGGGTGCGTACGTTGCCGCTCTCGTCACAGACTTGACGCCCGAACTCATATCTGAAGGATTGGCGCGGGAATTCGTGCGCCGTGTACAGGACTTGCGCAAGAGCGCCGGGTTGGATGTCGCCGATCGGGTAGAACTGTTCGTCGAAGCCTCGACAGGTTTGAGGTCGGCAGTGGAGGCGCACGAGATCTACATCAAGGCGGAAACGCTTGCAACCAAATTATCCTTTGAGAGTCCACCCAAGGAAGCTTCCATTGTTGAAGATGGATTCGATGGGGAGAAGGTCAAAGTAGGTTTGGTGAAGGCGTAGTTGAGAAAGTAGAAGGTGGAAAACAGATTTCGGAAGTCGAATCTTCCGAAGTCTGTTTTAATTTATAATCTCAACGTACCTGTTTGCTTGCCTGCGTGTTTACATGTCCACATTTTCAAATATCAAAGGAATTACCCATGACGATTTCTGCAATAGCACATAAACCAAATCCCTTGCGCGTGATCGCCGCATGGAGTGTGCATCTGTTTACTGCGACGGGCGCAGTGTTCGGTCTGCTTGCAATCCTAGCTATTTTTGAACGGAACTGGCGCATGATGATCATTTGGATGATCGTCGCCATGCTGGTCGACGGTTTTGACGGGATGCTGGCCCGTTGGGCGGATGTAAAAACATATGCAAGCGGAATTGACGGCGCACTGCTGGATAACATGCTCGATTATCTCAACTATGTGCTTGTGCCCGCCATCTTTTTGATCGAAGCGGACATCTTGCCGCCAGGCGTTCGATTGTTGGGCGCATGCTCCATTCTTTTGACTTCGGCATATCAGTTCACACAAATCGACGCAAAAACAGACGACCATCATTTCAAGGGCTTTCCATCCTATTGGAATGTGGCCGCGTTATATATGTTATTGATGAACCTGCCGCATTGGGTGAATTTTGGTTTTCTGATGTTATTCAATATTATGGTTTTCATCCCAATTAAATATATTTATCCCACCCGCAATAGTTATTTGCGAAACCTGACGCTTGCGTTGACCTATCTTTACGGCGCAATTGGAATTTGGGCATTGATCCAGTATCCCAACCAGCCCAAGTGGGTAGTGTGGGTTTCGTTTGTTTATGTTGCATATTACATTGGATTGAGCATTATTCCCAAAAAATCAAATGCAAATTGAGATTGTTACAAAAGCGGATGGTGAGCTTTACGAGGCGTTTCAACGCCTTGTGCCGCAACTGACCAATAACAATCCGCCACCCTCCCTGGACGATTTAGCTGGTCTGGTCCAAGATCCAGCCTCCAGGCTGATGGTTGCCCGTAATGAAAATGGCAATATCATCGGCGCATTGACTCTCACAGTCTACCGCGTGCCGACGGGAATCCGCTCTATTATTGAAGATGTGATCGTGGATATTTCCGCACGAGGAGAGGGGTTCGGGGAAGCTTTGATGCTGCGAGCCATTGATTTGGCGCGTGAAAAGGGTGCGGGAAATATCTCGCTGACATCCAATCCCTTGCGTGTAGCGGCGAATAGTTTATACGTGAAATTGGGATTCAAGAAACGGGAGACGAATACATTTCAAATCAGGCTATCATATGACGATGAGAAGGAAATTCGATGATCCCCCTTTATTCGACTCCACGTGGTTGGCTAGGAGGGCTGGGCGAATCAGACGCACTCCCCTGCCTAGATAGGCGTATTTGTTTGATCAATAACCAAACCAGGATGAACAGGTTGATAAAAGCTCCGGTCTTAACATACGCAACTGAGGTTTGCGCTAGGAATGGCATATACGACAGGCCTGAGGAAATTTGAAATAAGACTGGAACAGCCCAAAGACCGGGCATCCAAAAAGCGACTGCCAGCGAAAGGGCATCTGCAGGATAAAAATAACGCTCATGCATTTTCGGCAGTACAAAGGGTGTCAGGCTTAATGATATAAGGGCAAGTAGCAACAAGGTCTTCCCATCAGGTTTTTTTAAAGTGCGCCAGGTCAGCGCGATCCAGGCTGCGATAGACAGGAAGCCGGCGATCAGGGCAGGCTTGATTATTAATGGATACGCTGATCTTGATACCAGGATGTACAAGTTAGGCGCGTTCTTCGAAAGGGCTGTGCCTTTTGAAGCCTGGGAAAAATAGATCGACAACACATCCTGCCAGCTTCGCCCCAAATACACCGACGGTATCATCAAAACCATATACACAACCGGGACTAATAAATAATAAAACCATGGAATTTTTTTGTTGAACGTAAGGACCGCCAGGAGGGGTGTAAGAAATATTGCCTGCTGTTTGAAAGCGAATGCAAGTGAAAAAAATAATACCGCCTTGAACGCATCCTCTATTACGAGAAAGTAGACGCTGGTTAGTAAAAACGCTGTATAAATGCTATCCGCCTGCCCCCAGATACTGCTATTTATGACTATTGTTGGCAAGGCAAAAAAAATGGACGCCCCGAGGTACGGTACTGGGCTTTTGGGGTATTTTAAGCTGATCAGTCGCAAGACGACCAGGCCGGCATAAACATCAAAAAAAATGGAAATCAATTTAATCGCTGTCACTTTTGGGATTACCCCGAACGTGAGGGTGGCAATGGCTAATAAATATAAATAAGGGGGGGTATAATTTGAAAATGTCTGTCCCAGCGGTACCAGTATTCCGCCCCTTTGAATTATGTTATACCAGGGAAGCAGGAAGTGTTTCATATCGACAGATCTCCACTCGATGTAGGCGATACGGATATAAAGCGAAACGCCGATAAGAAGGGTGGAAATCAAATAAGGAGCGTATTTTTTAAAGGATTGCGGCATGCCGAGGCCTCCAGTCTTTGACCAAATATATTCCTGATTTCAAATACAAGATCGTGAAATTGTACTACGTGGATCGAATCCATCCGCACCCAATCCGGCGGTCAGGTTAGAGCGCCACGAGAAACCGCTTCTCAGACAAGCGCAAGTTACTGTATTCGCCGCGGTAGTCCTCGGGGAGTAATTTTGCAAGCTCGTACATCATCTCATCCACGATTTGCTGGCGGATTTCACCCGTGATCTTGACGCCCTCGACGTTGATCGTAAATGGTTCGCCGACGCGGATGTGAAAATCTGTGCGTTTCAGGCGTTTCAAGTTCTTTAGATAATCCTCGCCGCCCCAGTGGGCAATGGGGATGATTGGCGCGCCTGAATGGAGTGCGATCATGACGGTGCCAGGCAGGGCGCGTTGAAGTTTTCCTAATTTATTGCGTGTGCCTTCGGGAGCCAGTCCGAAGATCTTGCCATCCTTCAGGGCCTTCAACGCAAGTTTGAGCGCTTTCATGTCCGCTTCACCGCGGCGGACGGGGATAGTCCCCCAGACGCCGAAAATCCAGCGTAGAAACCAGTTATCCCATGATTCTACTTTTGCCCAGCCAGTCAGGGGACGAGGCTGCAGGTGCGCGAACAACATCGGCACTTCGATCTGTCCTATGTGATTCGCGATGGCGATCAGTGGTCCCTGCATGGGGAATTTATGTAAGTCCGGTGCGTCAATGCGGCAGGTGATGCGGGTATATACGCGGATTACGAAGTTGATAAACCAGGGGGTGAGTTTCATGGATTCAGGCGCAGACAATTTCGAGTTCTTTCGGGAGCAGTTCAAGGGTAAGGTGCGAACCGTCCAGGCAGATAAACTCTCCATCGGCGTGGGCGGGGAAGGTCGTATCCAGTGATTTGATCGAAACAGTTTTCGCGCGTTTCATTTGGATTTCAGGAAGCGAGGCCTGTGTCCCTTTGATGAAGTGTGGGATCATGCTCAGAATACGACCCTTGGATGCGGTTTCGGCGATACACAGATCGAAGAAACCATCATCGGGCTGGCTTTCGGGAGCCATTTGAAAACCGCCGCCCATGCGCCTGCCGTTCATGACGGAGATCATCAGCGATACCTGCCTGATGGTTTCCTGGCCGTCTAAAATTATTTCAACCTGCGGGGGATTGTAATAAAGGAAAACGGTTTTGATGACGCCGATCAGGTAGGCAGGCAAACCGCGCGTCCAGCGGACTTTGACGGCTTCGTTACCCACCGCTGCATCAAAGCCGACGCCGATGCCGTTTCCGAAATATCTGCCTTCGGGATAATCGCCGCCTTTAACAAGGCCGATGTCTATTTTTTTACGTTTGTTTTCATTCAAGGCCTTCAAGCCGTCCTTCAAATTGGTGGGAATGCCCGTGCCGCCTGCAAAATCGTTGCCTGTGCCGATTCCGAGCACTGAGAAGGCGGACAAGGTATGACCATCTTTTCGGGCGCGCATGATGCCATTGATGGCCTCGTTTGCGGTGCCATCTCCGCTGGCGCACACGATCACATCATAACCATCGCGGGCGGCGCCTTCGGCTAATTCCGCCGCATGCCAGACGCATTCGGTTTGTACAAGCGTAAAATCCAGCCCGTAATTACGCAGGCTGGATTCGATTTGTGGAATTGATCTGCCACCAAGCCCATGGCCTGATGTTGGATTGACGATGACAAAATATTTCACAGTTTGCTCCCGGTTTGAAATTGGGGCGAGTGTAACATATTTCAGGTGTGGGCGAGCAAGCCGTTACGATTTGGATATTAAATAGTCTTCGGGGGTATCCAGGTCAGCGATCACACTGGGTGTATTCACAAGTACGTAGTGGATTGTGCGGGCGTGTTTTTTTAAAAAATCACGCGGTGTTTTTGGCGACTTCATGGCCAATAATTCATCCCAAAGAGACCGCGCAACAAGCCAGGGATGCCCGCGCTGCATTTGATAACTTGGGACGACAATCTGGGATTTGCTTTCAAGGAAGGCATTACAGATGCTGCGCACGCTTCTTTCCTCGACCTGGGGCTGGTCGCCAAGACAAATGAGAGCGGCGCTCGCCTCACGCATTTTTACAGACAAACCCAACTGGATCGAGCTCAACATTTCCCCGTTTTTATAATCTTCATTAAAAACAGTCTGGACCGTTTTACCGATCAGCACTTCGATCTGTTGGCGCGCCCCACCGGTGACAACCAGAATATCTTTGATACCGGAAGCCTGGAATGTGGAAATAACCGTTTGCAACACCGTGCTTTTCCCCCATGGCATCAGCATTTTCGGTTCGCCCATCCGTTTGGATTCGCCTGCGGCGAGGATGATCGCTGTAATCATGATTTTTCTCTATAGTTTTTCAATATCAACCAATCTTTGATAGTCTTCAGGATTGTCAACATCCAGTAAAAGGATGTCATCGTGCCAGGGTATGTATTCTACTTTGTATTTTGGGAAAATGGCGCGCCCGCCGATATCCCCTGTCAATTGCAGGAGATCGGGGAAGGTGACCCGATCAAATAATACCGGGTTGGCGCGGCGTTCTTCAAGGACGAGAGGCGCGAGGATGGACTGTAATTCGCGCGCATGTGACTCTGTCAATGCGCGAATGACTTCAGCTGGGATCTGGGGCTGGTCGGCGAGCAGGAAGATTGCAGCCCCGACCTGGCCTTTCCAAAATGAATTAAGACCACCGTCGTATTTGGGAGAGGCGGATATGAAGTGGATGCCCGCTTTTATGGAAGTGCTTTGACCTTGTTGGTATTCGGGATTGCGGACGATGTGTACGGGCAGGTCCTTTAAACAAGATTCAACCTCAGCAGTGTGAAAACCTGTGACGACCACCACCGGCCGAAGTCCGGATTGAAGCGCGGTTTCGGCAATATGCCTTACGAAGGGTTTGCCTTTCCAGTCCAGCAGTTGCTTGGGAGAACCGAAGCGAGCGGCCTCGCCTGCGGCGAGGAGGATGGCGGCGGAGTGTTCGAAGGCGTGAAAAATCTTTTGCTTGCATGACCCAACGATGACAGACTGGAATTGATCCAATAATTGGGGCGCCATGCCGCCGCCGAGCGAATCCAGTTTGGGTGTGTCGGCTTGATTGAGCAGGGCCATGCGCCGCGCCGTAGTTGGGATGTTTTTCAATCCGCCCAGCGGATGGGTGAGCATGGAAATGATCGCCTGCGGTGTGATGGTTTTACCGATTTGCAGGCCGCTGAGTTGGGAGAAAATTTCAGCGCGATGGACGTATTCTTCTGTAAGCGGTTTATCAATGGAGGCTAGCCCTGCAAGAACGATGACGGTTTCGGTAAACTCCGGGATGGGCGGTTCGTGAGCGGCGGGCGCCTTAAGCGGTTTTTGGCGGGAGCCATCCGCTTCGATTAGGAGGGGAATATTATTTTCCTTTGAATTTTCGCGTAGCCTACCGAGGATGATATCGCTGACGGGCTTTGTGCGGTTATTTTCAATTTCACCTGTGACCAGGATGACTCCTTCACGAGGCATATTTTGAAGGTCGGTCAGATCATTGGCAATGATGTGATGGTCCGCGAACGGGATTTGCCAAACTCCCAAATGAGAGGTTGCAGTTACGATTGACGATTGAAGCTGGCGGGCGAGTTGGAAGAGGACAGTTGACTTTCCGCCCGCGCCGACCAGGCTGATGGTCTGGTTTGAGGCGCAGGGAGAGTCGAGCCGAAGCGCATGGGCGATATTCATGCCTGTATTGTCAAAAGAGGTTGCACATTAAGGAGAGTGCAGACTTTGCAGGCCCTTGCTCAACTCAGCGCTTGAGAGGGCGGTGGTTATTTCGGTTCCTGAATGATGCCAGCAAAGAAAGTTGACCGGCCGGTCGTTTGCGTCGAAGTTCAGGTGCACTCTGATATAAAGCCTATCCTGTGCGGGGTGGCTGCCTACATATGAAACGCCCCAGTTGAATTCGAGGTGATTTTTCAGAACATCCAAATCTTCACTTTGTAAATGCGAGGGTTCCTCCAGGGTGTTGAATAGATCCCAGGGTGGCGACCAGATCCAGACAGGCGCGTTTTTATAAAAGACCGATTGAATTTGATCGAGATTCTGCCTGACGATGTCATCGTATTGTGAGGCATATCCTTTTCTTTCCAAATATTGTTCGCGGGGGGATTTATTTTTTTTCATGAGTCGTTGCAATTCCTTTTGCGGACTTTTACGTTTGCTTCTCGTATTCAAATTAGCGTTGCTTGCTTCACCCAGTGCCATGTGAGGTCATATTAGTGATTTTAGCAGAAAATCTTTTTCCTTACATCTTTTTTGCAGTAATTTTTCGATCAGGGTTGTTTGTATCATGGCAGGGGGCGATGAATATGCGGCGCGACCCAAAGGCCGTTATCCTTTTGCGGGGTGTCCAGCGTGTGGAAGAGCCGAAGCGTTAGCACGAAGTCCACGGTTTGACCGGTCAGGGCGCTCAAGCCGGCATCCACCTGTATGGGAGGATCCCCAGTTATGTAATCCCAATCCATAAATGAACCGTGAAATTTGCCTTTACTGTCATAATACTCTAGGGCAAATTGAACATCACAGGGCGTGGACATGCGGCATCGAAGTGTGGCGCGGAAGCGGTCGTTTTCGCCGACGGTGAAAGAGGGATAACGAAGGAATAATGCTCCATAGCCGTTCCAGGGGGGAATTGTAAGCATGACCGGTGTGTCGGCGGGCAAGCCTTCCGGGACGGGATCGATCGGCGTTGCAAAACCGCCAGAATGGTCCGCGTTGGCATCTGGACAGGTCGTCAGGTGCTGAGCGCCGTTCATCCATTCCGTATTACACAGCAAACCGATGAAATCGAGGGCGATGGTTCCCAGGGAGGCATACGGAGTGGCTGTTGGCGTGGGGGCGGGAGTTAAAGAGGGGATGGGAGTAAACACCGGCGCAGGGTTAATTTCGACGGATGGGGTGGGCGTGGATATAGCTTTCGGCGCGCAGGCGGCCAGCAATATCGGAAACAGGCAAAGGGACAAAAAGCGGCGCATGGGACAAACTCCTAATATTCTGACAGTCATCAGATGCATTGTTATAAGGCAGATCTGTTACTTGATCATATCCAACAAGCGGTACCAGACTTTGCCTGCGTTCACAAACCAGGCTTTGTCCTGATAGAGAGGCGCGCGCGGGATGTGCTGGTCTGCAAACGGATTGTTGACCGCTTTGCCGAGGATCCCATTTGCCATTTGCTGGCCCAAGTATGTGGCAAGGGTTACGCCATGACCCACATAACACATGGAGTACCACATGCCGTTCACCCGTCCAGCGTGCGCATTCTCATCGAGGGTCAATCCAAGCGTCCCGCTCCAAAAATAATCGATTTTATAATCTGCCAATTCGGGGAAGATTTTTATCATCCCGTGTCTCAAGGTATTGATATTGGTCTGCGGGCTGACCCCGCTGAAGGTGGCCTCGCCACCCCACAACATGCGTCCATCAGGCGAGAGACGATAATAGGCGAGCACATTCCTGGTATCGTACGCCACGCGGTTATTCGGGATCAAGCGTTCCGCCAGGTCTTTGGGTAAGGGTTCGGTGGCGATAATGAAGCTCTCCGCAGGAAAAACGCGTTGGCGAAATTGCGGCGCGATCTTTCCGATCCACGCATTGGCGGCGAGCAGGATTTCCCTGGCGGCGATATCCCCTCGTTCGGTCCTGACGAGGTAGCGGCTGCCGTCCTGTGCAGGTATATTCCCAAGGCGTTCGATTTCCAGCACTTGCGTGCCTTCATAGATGTCCGCGCCTGCGCGTTCAGAGGCCAGCGCCATGCCGTGTACGAAACTGGCCGGCTGGAGCGAGGCGCCGCGCGGGTTGACCATCAAGCCGTGATAGGCCTTCGTCCCAAGTTCCGATGACATTTCGTTTTTTGACAGGACCTGGACTTCATAATCCGCGATCTGATGCAGGGTTTCCTGTTCTTTTTTCAGGGCCTCGAAGTGTGCGGGCTGGCTGGCGGCTTCGATGCTTCCGCAGCGCACATAGTCGCACTCGATCTTTTCCTCCGTGACAATCTGTTCGACTGTGTCGGCGGCCTGTACCGCGGCGAGAAACATTTCCCTTGCCTGTTCGCGTCCGTGGCTCTTTATCGAGGCAGCCAGGGTGTGATGCAGGCACGAGAGCGCCTGCCCGCCGTTGCGTGCACTCGCGCCCCAACCGATGGTTTGCGCTTCAAGCAGCGCCACGCGCGCGCCGCCTTTCGCCAGTTGCAGGGCTGCTGAAGCGCCCGTGTAACCACCGCCGATCACGACCACATCTGTTTTTTTAGGAAGCGGTTTATTGAAATATGATTTCGGCGTCGGCGCAGTCACCGACCAGAAACAATCGTATTGAGTCATGAAATTTTCTCCAGAACATAATTCAGGGAATTATATTAAATCATAGCTTTCCCATAAACGCACATTCATAGAGTAGCGCAGAGCCGTAAACTCGTCAATGGTGCTTCGGTTTGGGAAATCTCAATCCGAATATACCTGGGTCGTCGCTGTGTTAGGTCTACGGAGATTCTGATCCTGGCATGGACTCTGGCTTGACAGTAAAAGTCCATACGAAAAACCTCAAAAAGAAACGCCCCTCGTTCCAAATGGAAGGAGAGGCGCTGTGCTGCGATGTATTTTTTTATGCTATGCGTGTTCGACGCGCGGTTTGGCGACATTGACCTTGAGCACGTTATCAGCCAGGGAATAGGCATTGAACATGCTGATGGCCTTGTCTGCATCGGCCTGCTCGGGCATGGACACAAAAGCGAAGCTCTTCGACAGGCCGGAGCCCTTGTCCATGACCAGCTCCACCGAAGAGACGGCTCCAGCTGTTGCGAACAAGGTCTTGATTTCGTCCTGTGTGGTCGACTTGTTCAGGTTGCCTACGTAAATTCGAATATCCATTTTGTTACTTCCTTCTCCAGCTCGGCTGGAAATAAAATTGGCCGTCAACCCTATAAAAGGGTCGGCGGCCAAGGGGTGCGACAGAGATCCAGTTATTTATTACCCCTTCAGTCTAACACAGTTTCCGTCCACAGACGGGGCAATAAAATGGTGAGGATTTGATATTACCCGGCTGGTATATAGATATTCTTTTGTTGAGGGTTGGATACGATGTTGTTGTCTGTAGTGTAGTTAGTGACGGTAAATGTTTTGCTGGTTGTAGTGCTTGTCGTCATTTCTAATTCAGCTGGATCTGGCACAGGTATATCATCCTCAAGAAGGCTTACAATAAAATCAATCATTGCAGTTTTCAGATCTGCTACAGCATTTCTTGGATTATCTCCTTGTCCAAAACATCCTTCTAATTCAGGTGCATGCGCAACATAGATTGGTTCTCCCTCGGTTGTTTCATCACGAACAACCTTGATAAAATATGGACGATTAGCCAATTCCTCGGCTGTTTTCAACCATTTATCATTCATCAATACTTCCTTTCTGTAATTCAAGCAGTCTCTCAATTAATTTTACTGCAAATTGAACATAACCTTTGGGAAGAGCTTTGTGTCTCGCTAAAGTAGCTCTTAACATTGGAAACTCAGGGTGCAATACTATATCATGATTGCTGCCGTGTCTCATTATAAAACCAAACTCCTTATATAGTTTTTCGATATCTTCTTTTTTCCAATTTGACTTGGATTTTCGCATTTGCTCCAAAAGTTCCAATCGCTTTTCTGCTTTGGAAACCATTGTTACTCCTGGGGCTGATTAGGCGTTTCTATTTGATTTACATACATAGTCAGTTCGTCTTTTTGATCTTTATCAACAAGGAGAACAAATTGATACCTCCCTGGTTGGGGCAGGATTACATCTTTTAGATCAAGAATAATGTTTACTTCCGGTTTTCTACCGCCTTGTGCTTTTGGAACTTCAAACTCACCGGAAACTTCTAAAACATGGTTGGCGTCTGCGTCCATTAAAATGACAGTAAACGATCTTTTTTGACCATACTCACTTAACTCAGGACCTAGCTTTGCTACAAGGTGCATTGATGGATGCCTGGCAGGGAACTTATATGCATTAATATCGTTAAATATTCCCATAACATTTAATTTTCCGTCACCAGTTACGTTAGCATAATCTGCAGTCAAAAATAGTAATGGTTTCATTTGTGAACTCCCGCAATTTCAATTGGAAAACAACAAAATTATTCTAGCATACATTTGACATCCTTCGCCTTTTTTGCTACACTATAAGTTGTCAGACAACTAGGTCAATCTCTAACAGCTGACGGCTAAAAGCATATGACCACCCTTCTCATCAAAAACGCGCATATCGTCACCATGGACGACCATCAACGGGAGATTCCCGAGGGTGGTCTTTTTATTCGCGAGGGAATCATTGAAAAGGTCGGTCCGATGAGCGAGCTTCCCGACCCTTCGACAGGCTCAGGGCAGGCAGCCGATGAAGTCCTCGATCTCAAAGGTCATGTCGTTCTGCCTGGGCTGGTCAATACGCATCATCATTTTTATCAAACCCTGACGCGCGCCGTGCCCCCCGCCCAGGACGCCAATCTTTTCAACTGGCTCAAAACCCTTTATCCCATTTGGGCGCGTCTCACTCCCGACGATATTTTTATCTCGACTCAGACCGCATTGGCAGAACTGGCACTTTCGGGATGCACCACCGCAGCGGATCATCTCTACCTCTTTCCAAACGGCTCCAAACTGGACGATGAAATTGCTGCGGCTGCCGAGATCGGGGTGCGCTTGCAAGCCGCGCGCGGTTCGATGAGCCTCGGCGAATCCAAAGGCGGACTCCCGCCCGATTCAGTGGTGGACACCGAAAAAAATATCCTCAAAGATTCGCAGCGCCTGATCGAAAAATATCACGACGCAAAACCCGGCGCGATGACTCAGATCGTGCTTGCGCCCTGTTCGCCGTTTAGCGTCACATCAGACTTAATGAAAGAGTCTGCCAAACTGGCTCGCCAATATGGGGTCCACTTGCACACGCATTTGGCAGAAACTGAAGACGAAGAACAATTCTGCCAGCAGATGTTTGGCCATCGTCCCGTCGGTTACATGCAGGAAGTGGACTGGGTGGGTGAGGACGTCTGGTTTGCACATGCCGTGTGGGTCAATGATGAGGAGATACAGATCTTTGCCAAACATCATTGCGGCGTGGCGCACTGTCCCACCTCCAATATGCGGCTCGCCTCTGGCATCGCGCCCATCAAGGAATATCGCGCCGCTGGCGTGGACGTCGGCCTCGGCGTGGACGGCTCCGCTTCCAACGACGGCTCGCATCTGCTGGCGGAAGTCCGCAATGCGCTATTGGTGTCGAGAGTCAAAGAAGGCATGACAGGCTATTCGCTTTCCAGTGATCCCAATCGAAAATTGATGACCGCCAGAGAGGCTCTTCAGCTCGGCACACGCGGCGGCGCGGCAGTTCTGGGCCGCAATGATATCGGCAGCCTGGAAGCGGGCAAATGCGCCGACTTCTTCGCGGTCAACTTGAATCAACTGAGTTACGCGGGCATGCATGACCCTGTGTCTGCCATCGTGTTCGGTCAGTCCATCAATGTGGATTACACTGTTGTCGGCGGAAAATTTATCGTAAAGGAAGGTCAGCTTATAACTATTAATGAACGTAAGTTGGTTGAAAAACATAACCAGGCCGCGAAACGATTATTGTTATCTTAAATTGGAGAATTTACATAATGACAAACACACACAAGGTTGAGGCAGGCGACGATCTCTTTGGCGAACATCGAGGTCTCGGTATTAGTTTGATCTCTTTCAAGGTGGTACCGCAGGATAGCAGTGGTCTTTTTGTTATCGAAAATACCTTCCATGAGAAGGGCGGCCCTGCAAGACATTTGCATTACGAACAGGATGAGTGGTTTTATGCGGTTGAAGGAGAATTTATTGTTGAAGTTGGGCAGGAAAGACTCACGCTAAAACCCGGCGACTCACTTTTCGCGCCGCGCAAGATCCCTCATGTCTGGGCGTACGCAGGCGGTGGCGAGAAAGGCAGAATGCTGATCACCTTTATGCCCGCAGGCAAAATGGAGGCATTTTTTCGTGGAGTAACAAAAGCAAACGCCATGCCGCCGCAAGACCCGGAATTATGGAAAGCCCATGGCATGGAGTTGCTTGGTCCGCCATTGAAAGTGGAATAGGAATGCAGTCAGCAAAGAGATTGCTGCAAGGTCAAAGGAATGAGTAACAAACGCGCCTGGATCAATGTCGTTCCCGAGGGAGAAGCGCAAGGCGAATTGAAGGCTTTGTACGAACAGGAATTCGATTCCGAAAAACAGGGAACAGATAATATCCTGGCGGTCCACTCGCTGAATCCGCCCACCCTGCGCGCTCACGCCGATCTTTATCATACGGTGATGCACGCGAAGAGTCCGCTCAGCCGCTCGGAGCGTGAGATGGTGGCGGTGGTGGTCAGTGTCATCAATCAATGTCATTATTGAATTGTGCATCATTCGCGCGGTCTGCTGCGATTTGTGAAGAGACCTGAACTGGTTGAAGCCTTGAAAAACGATTACCGCACCGCAGAGTTGATCCCGCGACAGCGCGCCCTGCTGGATTATGCTGATAAGCTTACGCGTGAACCCTGGTCTATGGCTGAGTCAGATCTTGAGCCTTTGCGAGAGGCCGGTTTGGATGATCGCGGCATCCTTGACTTGAATCAGGCGGTGGCATATTTTGCCTATGTCAATCGTGTCGCGGATGGTTTGGGCGTCGCCGTCGACGAATACGCGTTTAAATAATATGATGAGTGACTTGTTCGTAATAATTATCTTTGGCTGGCCTGCGGTCATTACATCCATATTGCTTTCGATTGTAGGTTTATTGTTGATGAAGCCAAAGTTCTTAATAGTCGCTGGAATTGTATGCGTCCCTTTTACATATTATGCCAGCAACGGATTTCACACTCCTGTTTTATTGCTGCCTCTGTTTCAATTGATCTCAGCTTATGCAATTGAACGTCAAAATAATTTCATGGCCTGGCTGCTGGTTATGCCATTGATCATTTTTTCGGTGGCGCTTGCTTATTCTGTTTTGACACAATAGTTGAATGTCCAGTTATGGAGAATTTATGACCTCATCCACAAAACTCACTCGTACCCTTGTTGACGTAGCCATGGGACGCACCCAGGCCGACCTTGTCATTCGGGGAGGTAAATGGGTGAGTGTGCAATCGGGTGAGGTCGTCCCGGATACCGATATTGCCATTGTGGCGGGTCACGTCGCTTACGTCGGGCGTGATACCAGTCATGCAATTGGAAAAAAGACAAAAGTCATCGAGGCCAGAGGGCGTTATCTTGTGCCCGGCCTTCTGGATGCGCATATGCACGTTGAATCCGGCATGGTCACAGTGACGGAGTATGTGCGCGCGGTGGCAGTGCATGGAACGACCGGCATGTTCATCGACCCGCACGAGATCGCCAACGTCTTTGGTCTCAAAGGTGTGAAGTTAATGGTGGACGAGGCTCGCAAACAGCCCATCCATGTCTGGGTGCAAATGCCATCTTGTGTTCCATCTGCGCCGGGGTTTGAAACACCGGGTTCATCCATTGGCCCGAGGGAAGTGGCGGAAGCCATGAGCTGGAAGGGCATCATTGGCTTGGGAGAGATGATGAACTTCCCCGGCGTGTTCATGGGCGATAAAAAAATGCTGGAAGAAATGTCCGTGACGCATGCGGCAGGGAAGGTGATTGGCGGGCATTATGCCTCGCCGGACCTCGGCCTTCCGTTTCACGGGTATGTCGCGGGCGGCGCGGAGGACGACCACGAAGGCACTCGCCTGGATGATGCGGTCGCGCGTGTCAGGCAGGGTATGAAAGCCATGCTGCGTTACGGGTCCGCCTGGCATGACGTGGCGGCTCAGGTCAAAGCCATAACCGAAAAGAAATTGGATGCGCGCCGCTTCATCCTTTGCACCGATGATTCCCACGCGGCAACGCTCACGCAGGAAGGTCACATGGACCGCGTGCTGCGCCATGCAATTTCGGAAGGTTTAAATCCGATGACTGCCATTCAAATGATGACCATCAATGCCGCCGAGCATTTCGGTCTTACCAAGGAAATGGGTATGATCGCGCCCGGCCGCTGGGCGGACCTGCTCCTGGTTGAGGATTTGATGAATTTCAAGGCCGATCTGGTCATCGCCAAAGGACAGGTCATTGCCGAGAATGGTGAATTGCAGGTCAAATTGCCCGTGGTCAAGTATCCCAAATGGGCCACCAATTCTGTGCATTTGAAGAGAAATCTCAAAGCGGGGGATTTTGCCCTGCGGACGAGAGCAAACGACGGAGTGGAGATTGAGGCGCATGTCATCGGTGTGATCGAGAATCAGGCGCCGACCCGCCATCTCAGGATGAAGGTCAAGGCAGACGCTGGCGAAGTCAAAGCGGATCTGAAACGCGACCTCGCGAAGATCGCGCTGGTGGAACGTCATCGCGCAACAGGCAAGGTCACGGTGGGATTGGTGAGCGGATTTGAATTCACAAGGAAGTGCGCGATCGGCTCGACAGTGGCGCATGACAGCCATCACATGATCGTGGTCGGAACTGATGATGAGAGCATGGCACTCGCTGCGAATGAACTGGCGAAATGCGGCGGCGGCCAGATTGTGGTGATCAACAGCGAAGTGGTTGGGCTGGTGGATTTGCCGATCGCGGGCTTGATGTCGAACGAGAGCGCGGATATTGTGGCGCAGAAAACCGCCTCGGTGCTTGAGGGTTTCAAGGCCTGCGGTTGTGAACTGAACAATCCGAATATGCAGTTAAGCTTAATGGCGCTGGTGGTCATACCTGAATTAAGGATTTCTGATAAGGGTCTTGTGGATGTAACCCAATTTGATTTTGTGCCTGTGCTGGAAGATTGAGGTGATATGGCTAATTTTCCTTTTCAAAGAGTGCAGGTTGATCTGGCAGCGCTGATCGCTCGTTCGCCAGCGGGCCAGCGGCTTCCGTCCGAACCTGATCTTGCCAAACAACTTGGCGTTTCGCGCGCCACCTTGCGCGAGGCCATGCGTTCGTTTGAAACGCAGGGATTGATTCGCCGCAGGCAGGGTTCTGGAACTTTTGTGGTCGGCAAGATGCAGGTGCTGGATAGCGGCCTGGAAGTGCTTGAAAGCCTTGAGACGATTGCAATGCGCCTGGGGCTTGAGGTCTCTGTCAGTAATTTGAGCATCGAGCCGGCCGCTGCCGATGAAGAGCTGATGAAGCTGCTGGATGTTGCGATGGGTGAAAAATTAACTCGTGTCTGCCGCGTGGTGCGCACAGATAACAGACCCGTGGCATATCTTGAGGATATTCTGCCTGAGACCTTTCTCTCCTCGAAGGATTTACCCGAGGATTTTCACGGTTCGGTTCTGGACTTTTTGCTGGGTCGCGGCGATGCTCTGGAATCTTCCCGCGCGAACGTCAGCGCCATCGGTGCAACAGCTGAAGTTGCCAAGGCGCTTGAGGTGCAGCGTGGCGACGTGTTATTGCATTTTTATTCACAGTTATATAATCGCAGCGGAAAAGTAGTGGATTATTCCCTTGGTTATTTTATTCCCGGATATTTTCATTTCCATATCGTCCGGCGTGTAGGCATTACCTGAGCTTAAACTGATCGCGTACCTGCAATCAGCATATCAAATTCTTGAGGTGTTTTAATGACAAAAGTGAACGACATAAAGAAAAAAGTACAGGACAATCGTGAAAATATTATTCAATTCTTGCGTGATATTGTTGCCATTCCCAGCATGGAAGGCCAATTGAAGGACGTCGGCGAGCGCATCCAGGCCGAGATGCTGAAACTAGGTTTCGACGAGGCGCGCTTCGACAAGATGGGCAACACCATCGGTCGCATTGGCGACGGTCCCAAGGTGATCGTCTTCGACTCGCACATTGACACCGTGGGCGTCGGCGACCCCAGCGAATGGGAATGGGATCCGTTCAAGGGCAAGGTTGAGGACGGCGTTTTGTATGCGAGGGGCGCATGTGATGAAAAAGGCAGCACGCCCGGCATGGTGTATGGTATGGCAATTGCCCGCGATCTGGGTCTGCTCAATGGCTACACCGCCTACTACTTCGGAAACATGGAAGAGTGGTGCGATGGCATCGCACCCAACGCCTTCGTCGAGACCGACCCCCGGGTGAAACCCGATTTCGTGGTCATCGGCGAGCCGACCAAGATGCAGGTCTACCGCGGGCATAAAGGGCGAATCGAATTGAAGGTCACCGCCACCGGGCGCTCAGCGCACGCGGCGTCGCACTACCTGGGCGACAACGCCGTGTACAAGATGATGGCGATCATCACGCAAATCCGCGAGTTGGATCGTCGGATGCGCTTCGGTATGGGCTATCATCCGGTGCAGGGATTTCCCTCAATCGCGGTGACCGATGTTTCGGCGCGCACGGCTTCACTCAACGCGGTGCCCGATCAGTTCACGATCTATATTGATCGCCGCATCACTTCGAACGAGCCGCACGACGCAGTGATTGAGCAGATCAAGGGACTGATCCCCGACTATTTGCAGGACGAAATTCACGTCGAAGAACTGTTCTACGACGCGCCGTCCTACACAGGCTTCGTCTTTCCGGTGTTGAAGTTCTACCCGCCCTGGCTGCTGGATGACGCGCATCCATTGACGCAGGCGGGGCAGTGCACTATCGAGACGCTGTGGGGCGAGAAGCGGATGCTGGGCACGTGGGACTTCTCGACCAACGGCACCTATTGGGCTGGCAAGGCGAATATCCCGTCCATCGGCTTTGGCCCTGGCGATGAGAAAACCGCGCACATGCGCCACGAAAACGTGTTGCTCGACGAGGTGGTACGCGCCACGGAGTTCTATGCGCTGTTGCCAAAAATGTTGGCTGAACAAAGCCAAAAGTGAGTTTGAAGGGTTGCCCCTTTTAATATTTAACGAAAAAATCAGGCCGAGAATCACACTTTAGAATTACAGGAGTCCACTATCATATCCACCATCTTCAACACAAATAAGGAGGTTCGTCATGCGTAGTTTCAATGGTCGCGACATCTTGTCGCTCAAGGAATTCGAGCGCAATGAGTTTTTCCACGTGTTCGATGTGGCTCAGAAAATGGAGCCAATTGCACGTGCAAGAAAGAACGTGGATCTGCTCAAGGAGAAGACTCTGGTAACGGCTTTCTACCAGCCATCGACGCGCACGCGTCTGGCTCATGAATCGGCCATGCACCGCCTCGGCGGCCATGTCACGGGATTTTCAGATGCCAAGATGACCCGCGCCGGGGACTTCTACCAGGAGTCCATCAAGGATACGGTCAAGATGCTGGAGTACTATGGCGATGTGATCGTGATGCGCCATTTTCAGCAAGGCGCGCCGCATGAAGCCGCGAAGTGGGCGAGTGTGCCCATCATCAATGGCGGCGATGGCTGGGGCGAGCACCCGACGCAAATTCTCACCGACCTGTACACGGTTTTGCGTGAGAAAGGCCGCATTGATGGTCTCAAGTGGCTGGCGGTTGGCGATATGCGCATGCGAACTATGCACTCCCTCGGATATGCTTTGAGCCAGTTTGATTGCCCGATCACATTTGTCGCTCCGCCGGAAATGGGACTCACCGATGAATTCAAGCAGGAACTCAAACAGTACAGCGTAAATTTCAAGGAAGCCGATCATGTTGAGAAAGCCATTGCAGAGGCAGATGTGATCCTGGTCGAGCCAGTTGTACAGCCAGATTACACAAAGTCTCGCGATGAGCGCACGGGCGAACTTAATTTGACGCCTGCGAACTACAAGATCACGCGCGAACTGCTGGAGACGAAAGCCAAGTCCGATGCCATCCTGCTTCACTCGCTCCCGCGCATGGACGAGATCCCAACTGATGTGGATATCACACGCTGGTCGCGCTACTGGCAGGAAGCCTTCAACGGTGTCGTGATGCGAATGTCTTTGCTGGCGCTGGTCTTGGGCGCAACGGAATAATAGTCGGCTAGTTGCTAGTCGGCTAGTCAAGGAGATGGCGCGATGAGTACAGTCAAGAACTTCGAGGAGTTGCAGAGCTGGCAAAAGGCTAGGAGTTAGGCTGGGTATATTTACGAACTGACGCGGAAAGAAAAGTTTTCTCGTGACTGGGCTTTATGCAACCAGATACGAGATGCCGCAGGCTCTGTCATGCACAACATCGCCGAAGGTTTTGAAGCAGGCTATGACCCCGAATTTGCCCGTTTCCTGAAAATGGCAAGACGTTCAGCGGGCGAAGTCCAATCTGAATTGTATTTAGCCCTGGATGCCAGCTACATTACCAACGAGGAGTTGAAAAAGGCTTATGACCTTGCGGTAGAGACGAAAAAATTGATCAATGGAATGTTGAAATACCTGCGTAATTCCGACTAACCGACTAGAAGGACTAGAAGACAAGGAGACTAATAATATGCAAACAAATTTTCGTGGTCGTGATTTCATTGGCGACCTCGACTTCACAAAAGAGGAAGTCGAAACTGTTTTGGAAGTGGCCTGGGATCTTAAGCGCAAGCGCGCACTTGGCGAACCGCATCCATATCTGCGGGATAAGGTGCTGGCGATGCTCTTCTTCTTTTCATCCACACGCACACGTGGCTCGTTCGAGGCGGGCATGGCGCAGCTTGGCGGACACGGCGCTTTCATCGACAGCAATACAACCCAAATTTCACACGGTGATACCCCGGTTGAAATTGGCGAGATCTTTGGCCGCTATTTTGACGGTATTGCCATCCGTCACTGCGATTACGGCGACGGAAACAAATATTTAAATGCGGTGGCCAAGTCCAGCCGTGCGCCTGTCCTGAATATGCAATGCGATATTTATCACCCCTTCCAGTGCCTGGCTGATTTGATGACCATCATGGAAAAGAAGGGCAAGGATTTGCGCAAGAAGAAGATCGTAGTCTCATGGGCTTATGCCGCTTCCTACCTCAAGCCGATTTCTGTTCCCCAGTCTTTGATTTTGCAAATGCCGCGCTTTGGCATGGATGTGACGCTGGCTTATCCGCCTGAATTCTCATTGATGCCTGATATCGTTGAGCAGGCCAAGCAGCAGGCCAAGATCGCCGGCACCAAGTTCGAGATCATTGACTCTAAAGATGGCATGACCGAAGCCTGCAAGAACGCGGACGTGATCTACGCCAAATCCTGGGGTCCGCTTTTGACTACAAACGATAAGGTTGAAGGCAAGAAACTGCAGGATATGTACAAAAATTGGATCATGGACGATGCCAAATTAAAGGTGGCCCACAAGGACGCCATCTACATGCACCCGTTGCCTGCTGACCGCGATGTCGAAGTCACCAGCGATGTCCTGGATGGGCCGCAATCCGTGGTCTTTGATGAAGCTGAGAATCGCCTGCACGCGCAGAAGGCCGTCATGGCGTTGACGATGGCGTAGGAGAACGCATGACCAATAAACTTGCAGTAATCGCCATCGGCGGCAACTCGCTTATCGTTGACGAAAAGAACGTAAGCGTTGAAAGCCAGTACAGAGCCGCAAAAGAGACTGCCGTTCATATTGCCGATATGATCGAGCAGGGTTGGGAAGTGGCAATCGGTCATGGGAATGGTCCGCAGGTCGGATTCATCCTCAGACGTTCAGAAATTGCTGCGCGAGTCGAGGGGATGCACGAAGTCCCGTTGGATGTGTGCGGCGCGGATAGCCAGGGTGCAATTGGGTATGCTCTCCAGCAAAACCTGCAAAACATTCTCTATCAGCGCGGCATCAAGAAGAAAGTGGTCACGGTCATTACGCAGACCCTTGTGGACAAAGCCGACCCGGCCTTCCAGAAACCGGCCAAGCCGATCGGCGGATTCATGACACAGGAGGAGGCCGAGCGCCGCCAGCGCGAACAAGGCTGGAGTGTGATCGAGGATGCCGGGCGCGGTTGGAGGCGTGTGGTCGCTTCGCCCCTGCCGAAAGAAATCGTTGAATTGGAAACCGTTCAAACTTTGCTGGAAAAGGGGATTGTTACCATTACGGTAGGCGGTGGCGGAATCCCGGTGATTGACCCCGGTGATGGAAATTACGAAGGTACTGCGGCGGTAGTGGATAAGGATTATGCCTCGTCCCTGCTGGCGCGTGAAATTAAGGCTGATCTATTCGTCATCTCCACCGCGGTTGAAAAGGTTGCCATTCACTTTGGCAAGCCAGATCAAAAATGGCTGGATAGAATAACACTTGCCGAGGCCAAGGCTTACCTGGCTGAAGGCATACACTTTGCCAAAGGTTCCATGGCTCCGAAGATTCAAGCTGTGATCTGGTATCTTGAGAACGGCGGCAAACAGGCGCTCATCACCAATCCTGAAAACATTGGCCGCGCGCTCAAAGGTGAAACAGGTACCTGGATCGAGCGATAGTCTTAATGAAAAAATGGATCGAACGGCTTGATGGTGTGAAATTTAAAACGCGTAGCGCTGCGTGGTTTATGCTATTAATTGCCGTACTGACCTATGGACTGTTCTTCTGGAAGCGCGGTTTTTATTGGGATGAATTTCCCTGGGCGTGGATCTATTTTCGCCTGGGTCCTGATGTCTTAACAAAAACCTTCTCCACCAGCCGCCCGTTTTGGGGCATGATCTATCAACTCACCCTGCCAGTAATTGGACCGAACCCCTGGGTTTGGCAATTACTGGCAATTGTTTTGCGCTGGTTTACTGCGCTTCTGTTATGGGCGATACTGCGTATTTTGTGGCCCGCGCACTCAAAACCCGCATTTTGGGCGAGTTTACTTTTCCTCGTCTACCCCGGTATGGGGCAGCACTTCATTGCCATGATGTACAGCCATTTTTATATTGTGCTGTCGTGCTATTTGCTTTCCATTTATCTTTCACTGCTGGCTCTGAAGGATGAAAAATACCGCTGGGTTTTATTTGGGGTTTCCTGGTTGCTGGCCGCGGTCAACCTGCTGACCATGGAATATTTTTATTTCCTCGAGTTCGCACGGATTTTCCTCTTCTGGCAGATGTTAACAGGCAGGAATAAAAACCGCACCCAAAAAACCGTATTGTACTTTTTGCCATTCTTGTTGATATTTTCAGGCGTCACATTTTGGCGTATGACCTTCTTTACCTTCCAAAACGCCAGTTATCGATACGTTTTGCTGGACGCATTCCGTGATGATTTTCTGGCAGGGTTGTTGCTGTTTATAAATAACGTTGCCTTGAGTTTCTGGCGGACCGTTTTTGAAGTCTGGTTGTATCCACTGCTAACCCTTGGCTTATCGGGATTTGGACCGCTCACGCTCGCCTTGATGCTGGTCCTGTTATTCTCGATCATTTTTCTGGTTGGCATATATTTGTTCAAATTTACAACAAACGACTCCGATGATCGTGAATTTGCCCGGCAGGCAGGTTTTATCGGTTTGGTTTTTTGGGGTCTATCGGGTGGATCGGTGTGGGTGATAGGCGTCGTTCCGCAGTTGAACTTCTCGATAGATCGCTTCATGCTGCCCTTCATGCTGGGGGCGAGTCTATTGCTGGCTAGTCTGATCGCGTTGATTAAAAACCGGCGCTCCCAAATGATCCTGGTGGCTTTGCTGGTTGGCTTTGCCGCGAGCAGACATTTCCGTCTCGAAGATATTTTCCGCCACGATTGGGCCACCCAGCAAGACTTCTTTTGGCAAATGACATGGCGAATTCCGGCGCTGGAAAAGGGGACGATCCTGCTTTCCAACGACCTGCCTGTTACCTACTATTCAGATAACTCATTGACCGGCCCTCTGAATTGGATCTACAGTCCGCCTGGTGAAATGAACAGTATTTTGTACTTCGCCTCCATTCGGGTTGGAAAAACCTTGCCAAGCGTGGAGCCGGGTCAACCGCATCAGTTGTATTATATCGGCCCGACCTTTTATGGGAACACTTCCAAGATCCTTGTGATCCATTATGAACCGCCCGGTTGTTACCGCGTGATTGATCCTGAGGTTGAAGAAACGAATCGGCTTCTGCCTCCTGCCCTTAGAGATGTTGCGCGCTATTCCAATCAGGATGTGATCCTGATCGAACAGCAGGCGCAGCTCCCAGGTCAGCTTTACGGAAGCGAGCCGTCACATGGCTGGTGTTATTATTTCGGACAGGCTGAATTGGCGCGTCAAAAAGGGGATTGGGACCAGGTAGTCGCACTTGGTGAAACCGCGTTTGCGCTTGACGACCATCCAAATGACCCAGTCGAACGTTTCGTTTTTATTGAAGGTTATGCTCATGTTGGAGATTGGAAAAAGGCGGTAGAATTATCAAATACTTCCTATAAAATATCAAAAAACTATGTCGGTCCGCTGCTCTGCAGGTTGTGGGATCGCATTGAACGCCAGACTCAAAGTACCCCGGAGCAGGTTTCTGCACTGGATAAAGTACGAAGCGAGTTCGAGTGTTTACCTTAGAGATATATAATGTTATATTCTTCACAAAAACAATTGCTTTAATTACAATTGTTTACACAAATTGAAAGGAGGTCGAAAGAACAATTTGACCGTGCATGTTTCGACGTAAAACATATATTTTATAAGGAGAAGAAGAATGCGTAATAATATTGCTCGCCTCGCAATGTTTGCGTTGGCACTCACGTTAGTCCTGTCCGCTTGTGGTGGTGCTCAACCTGCTGCCACTTAGGCTCCTGTGGTAACGGAAGCCCCGGTAGTCACCGAAGCGCCTGTCGTCACCGAAGCCCCGGCTGAACCGTTTGTTTTTGGATTGTTGATGGTTGGTCCGTATAACGACAACGGCTGGAGCCAGGCTCACTACGAAGCGGGCCTCTATCTCGAAGAAAAACTTGGCGCCAAGATGGTTTACCTTGATAAGGTCAACCCAGCCGACCGCGCCGGTACCACCCCCGATCAACTCGCTGAAGAATTGGTCGCCCAGGGCGCAAAACTGGTCATCTTCAATTCTGATGACATGAAAGATGCCTCCACCACCTTTGCCAAAGCCCACCCCGATATATTCGTCATCATGGCTTCCGGCGACCAGGTTTGGGCTGATGGTAAAACCTACGAAGAAATCCCCAACCTCATGAATATCATGGGTCGCATGGAATATGGCAAGATGATGGCTGGTTGCGCCGCCGCCCTCACCACCAAGACCGGCAAGATTGGCTATCTTGGACCATTGATCAATGATGAAACCCGCCGCCTCGCCGCCTCTGCTTTCCTTGGCGCGAAGCACTGTTGGGAAACCGCCGGCAATGACCCCGCCGCCTTGGAATTCAAAGTGACATGGATCGGCTTCTGGTTCCACATCCCTGGCTTCACTACCGACCCGGTCGAAGTTTCCAAGGACTTCTACACCACAGGCTATGATGTTGTTATCTCCGGCATTGACAACCCCGTCAACCTCGGCGAAGCCCAAAAATTGACCACCGAAGGCACGCCATCTTTTGGCGCCGCTTATGATTACGTTGCCGCTTGCGACGCCGCGCCTGATGTTTGTATCGGCGTTCCATATTTCAACTGGGGACCCGAATACCTCAAGGCAGTTTCTGCCGCGCAAGACGGTTCATGGGAATCCCAATTTATTTGGGTTGGACCCGATTGGGCTGACATTAACAAACCCGACACATCCACAGTCGGTTTTGTGAAAGGTCCTGCGTTGTCTGCCGATGCCGGCGCCGCATTGGATGCCTTTATTGTTGAACTCGCTGGTGGACTGAACTTGTTCACCGGTCCGCTCAACTTCCAGGATGGTTCCGCTTTCCTCGCTGATGGTGAAGTTGGAACTGACCAGCAAGTTTGGTACCTGTCGCAATTGCTTGAAGGCATGGACGGCTTGAGCGCCTCCGAATAAATAAACCCGTTATTGCAGGGGCGTGGTAACCACGCCCCTGCGTTTTTGAATCATGGAGTCTTACAACGCCCATGAACATCGAACTAAAAAATATTCATAAGCATTTTGGCAAGATCCACGCCAATAAGGGTATCAATCTAAATATTCCCTCCGGCACTATTCAGGGAGTATTGGGGGAAAATGGCGCTGGGAAAAGCACCCTGATGAAAATTCTTTCAGGATTTATTCAAGCCGACCCAGGCAGCGAAATTATTTTGGACGGAAAACCCGTCGTCATTCATTCACCTGCCGATGCGATCCGTTTTGGTGTGGGTATGTTACACCAGGATCCTTTGGACTTCCCGCCCATGCGCGTGCTGGATAATTTTTTACTCGGCATCCCGGGTAAGCTCTTCCCTAATAGAAAAGAAATCGCACAAGGCTTTAGCCGGCTTGCCAGAGAATTTGATTTTTCTCTCGACCCTGAAAGTTATGTAGACTCTCTGACCGTTGGCGAACGCCAACAACTTGAGATCATCCGCTTGTTGTGGCTTGGCGCACGTGTTTTTATTCTTGATGAGCCGACCACAGGTATTAGCGCGACCCAAAAAGAAAAACTATTTGCCACCCTCAAAAAACTTCCAGAACAAGCCATGACGATTATCTTCGTTTCACATAAACTTGAGGATGTGGAAAGCCTGTGCGATCAGGTGGCTGTTATGCGCGCGGGTGAATTGGTCGGTGAGGTTAAGCCTCCATATCGCACACAAAAATTCGTTGAAATGATGTTCGGCAAAATGGTCACGCTTGGTGAAAGACAGCCCGCCAGGGCTGGCGAAACCACCCTTTCATTAAACAATATTTCCCTCGAAGATGTGCGCCTGCAAATAAAAAATATAAATTTGGATGTTAAAGCAGGAGAAGTGATTGGCTTGGCTGGCATGGAAGGCTCCGGGCAGGGCATGTTCATTCGCGCATGCGCAGGGTTGGTAAGGCCCGTCGGAGGCAGAATCCAGCTCAACGGTCAGGATTTGACCGCGAAGTCCTATCACAAGTTCAAACATGCAGGCGTAAATTTCCTGCCCGCCGCGCGTCTCGAAGAAGGCTTAATCCCCGGCTTGAGTTTGACCGAACATTTTGTTTTGGCGGAAGAACCGAAAGGTATTTTCATTGACCGCGCCGCCGGGCAAAAACTTGCCGAGGAGCGCATCCAATCCTTTAATATTCGCGGTACGCCGCCCAGCATGGTTGAGGCGCTTTCAGGCGGCAACCAACAGCGCGCAGAACTGGCTTTGTTGCAGTCGCCGCTTTCATTGGTTTTGCTCGAACATCCCACCCGCGGTTTGGATATTGAATCCGTGATCTATATTTGGGGAAAATTAAAAGAGCGCTGTAAACAGGGCGCTTCGATCATTTTCATTTCATCAGACCTGGATGAAATTTTACAATACAGTGACCGCCTGCTCGTATTTTTCAGCGGCAAGGTTTCACAGCCAATGAATGCGAGCAAAACCAATGTGGAAGCACTTGGTCAATTGATGGGCGGAAAAGGCTGGGCGGAGATGGGAGACGAACATGCTTAAAGGTCGTTTGGGCGGTTTTCTTTTTCAACTTATCGCGCTTCTCCTTGCGTTTGGATTTGTTTCATTGATCTTGATTTCCGTGGACGCCTCGCCTGGAGATGCCTATAAAAATATGTTTACGGGGTCTTTTGGCTCGATGCGTAAATTTGCGGAAGTGTTGGTAGCCTTTGTGCCGCTCTTGCTGGTGACAGCCGGCTTGCTGGTTACCTTCTCCTCTGGCTTATGGAATATCGGCGTGGAAGGACAGGTTGTTCTGGGCGCAATCGCAACCACATGGGTCTTTCGATATTTTCTTGAAAGCGGCTTGCATCCCGCCTTGGCCGTTACCTTGGCTATTTTTGGCGGCATGTTGGGCGGCGCGCTTTGGGCTTCCTTCACTGGCGTGTTGAAAGTGTTTGGCGGCGTGAATGAAATCTTTGGCGGACTTGGCTTAAACTTTGTATCTACTGCCCTCACGATCTATTTTATTTTCGGACCTTGGAAGCGACCCGGTGTGGCATCCATGAGTGGAACTGTGCCTTTCCCTGATGAATTTTCCCTGCCTCTTTTATTGAATTTGAGAATCAGCCCCTGGGCTTTAGGTATTGCGTTGATTGGAATTGTGGTTGTATATTTCATTTTGCAAGGCACATATTTTGGCTTGCGCCTTAAGGCGGTAGGGAAGAACTTCCGCGCAGCGTATTTGCTTGGGATTCCTACCTGGCAATATTCCATGTATTCCTTTCTTATCTGCGGTGCGCTGGCAGGCGCGGCGGGCGCCATGCAGGTGGCGGCTGTGTATCACCGCCTGATCCCATCCATATCAAGCGGATATGGATATCTCGGCTTGATGGTTGCCATGCTGATCAATTACAAGGCGATTTGGGCTGTACCGGTTGCCTTGTTCTTTGCGGCGTTGAATATTGGCAGTATTCAACTGCCTATCCTCATGAAACTTGACTCGTCCCTTTCAGGCATTTTACAGGGTGTGTTGGTATTGTTCGTATTACTGGCAGAAGGTGTGCGTCAGAAATTGGCGAAAAAGGCATAAATATGACTCAGGAAACTCTTCTCATTGGGTTGGCTGGCGTACTTGCGGCGGCGGCGCCTGTGATCTTTGCCGTGATGGGCGAAACCTTGTCCGAGCGCGCTGGCGTGATCAACCTCTCCATGAATGGCACGATTCTACTCTCGGCAATGGGTGGTTTTGCAGTGGCATACAACACTGACAATATTGTTCTGGGTTTTCTTGCAGGCATGTTGATCGGCGCTCTTGTGGCATTGGTCGTTGCTTTTGCAAGTATCACCTTGAAACAATCCCAGGTGGCGGTTGGATTCGTTCTTGCGCTCACCTGCCGTGACCTTTCCTATTTCCTTGGGAACCCCTACATGGGCGTGCCCGGTCCGCGTTTGCAAGCGCTGCCTATCTCTGGTCTTGGTGACATTCCAATTCTTGGGTCACTCTTCTTCCGTCAGGATGTAATCACCTACCTCAGTTTTATTTCCATCTTCCTTGCCTGGGTATGGATTTTCCGTACCCGCCCAGGGCTGATGTTGCAAGGCATAGGTGAAAAACCTGCGGCGGCTTTTATTCGCGGCGCAAATGTGAATCTCATGCGTTATGTATACACTGTCATTGGCGGCGCGTTGATTGGCTTGGCGGGACCTGCATATTCCCTCGCCATCCGCGCCGGCTGGATGGGAACGATTTCCGGTCTGGATGGCATCGGCTGGATTGCATTATCCATCACCATCTTCGGCGGCTGGAATCCATCGCGCGCGGCGTTTGGCGCATATCTCTTTGCCTTTTTACAATGGCTTGGCTTGGTGTTACAGCCTGTGTTTACGGCAGTCCCTTCGCAGGTTTTACAGGTTGCGCCTTTCCCATTAATGATCCTCACACTTTTACTTGTTAATATCGGCAATGCCGAATGGGTGGAACGAACTCTCGCCGCCATGCCCGAAAAAACGCGCAAGATATTATCAAAAACCCTGCGCGCCATGCGTGCCTCTCCGCCTACCGCGCTGGGTGTGCCGTTTGAACCGGAATAACAGACTCAGGCCTTTCGTCTTCATGGCGTCTCCTGACTTCGGCGCAAAATCGGGGGATTTTGTAGTGCAAATGAATGCCCTGAGATTAATAATAGCGGGTAGAGATTCTGGATAAAAATCACGTTATTCTTATTACAAATTGTCTGACAACTTTTAAGCACTTTCAGTATACTGATACAATAGGAGACAGGTAGCTGCCCATGAAAAAATTACTTCAAAGCGAATGGACATCCCGCCTGATCGATGGACTCTTGCCTGTCTTTGCCGCCTTGGCTGCACTGTTAATCGGCGCAGTCATGTTGATCTTTCTGAAAGTCAATCCCATCGAAGCGTATAAGGCTCTTTGGGATGGCGCTTTCGGGAATACCAATGCTTTTGCAGAGACGTTAGTCAAAGCTACTCCTTTGCTTTTGGTGGCATTGGGTATTTGCATCTCCTTCCGCGGAGATGTGATCAATATCGGTGGAGAGGGCCAGATGATCGTCGGCGCCATTCTGGCAACCTGGGTGGGACTTACTTTCACAGGTTTGCCGGGCTGGCTTGTTGTCACAATTGCGATGTTGGCTGGATTTATTGGCGGTGGGATATGGGGCGGCATACCAGGTTTATTAAAAGCCTATTTCAATGTGAATGAAATTTTGAGCACCGTGATGATGAATGCGATCGCGGTGCAGTTGATGAACTTCCTTTTACGTGGACCGATGATCGATCCTTTGCAGGCTCAAAAGGCATCAAAGATTCCCCAGACAGCCAGACTTTTGGAGACATTTCGTTTACCCCGATTGGCTCCTACACGCCTGCATCTTGGCGTGCTGATCGCTGTGATCCTGGCGATATTGGTTTACATCCTGCTCTGGCGGACGACGCTTGGATATCGGATCCGTGCTGTGGGACAAAACCCAAACGCTTCCCGCTACGCGGGAATAAAAGTACAACGTTATATTGTGTTGGCCCTGCTTTTAAGCGGCGCATTTTCAGGGTTGGCCGGAGCAACCCAGGTATTTGGTGTCAATTATCGCATGATTACGGATGGTTCCACATCTGGATTTACGGGAAGTGCCGGTTTCAATGGAATTGTCGTCGCTTTATTCGGACAACTGCATCCGCTCTGGTCCATTCCCGCTTCCATATTGTTTGGCGCGCTTCTAGTGGGTGCGAACAAGATGCAAAGGGTGGTGCAAGTTCCATCGGCACTGGTTATAGCTTTGAATGGTTTGGTGGTTGTCTTTGTGGTAAGCAGTGAGTTTCTGCGCCAACGAAGACAGCGGCGAAGATTGGCGAGCGCAAAGCAGGAAGACGACTCTCCGCCTCGTCCGGATCATGAAGGATCACCACAAGTGGAGGCGGGCGCATGATATCTGACCTGTTTACTGTTACTGTTTTGATTGGAATTCTCTCGTCTGGAATACGATTGGCAACCCCGTATTTATATGCCTCCATCGGTGAGACCTTTGGCCAGCGTAGTGGAGTGCTCAACCTTGGCGTTGAAGGACAGATGCTGTTGGGCGCCTTTGCCGCTTTCTATGTGGTGCGCACGACCGGGAATCTATGGCTTGGCATACTGGCTGCCATGATGGTAGGCGCGGTCATGGGATTGGCAATGGCATTCATCACGGTTAACTTGCATTCCCAACAGGGTATCAGCGGCATAGGCTTTTACATATTTGGATTGGGAATGAGCGACTTGCTTTTCCAAAAGTTATTGGGAACTGTTGAAACCGTGCAGGGTTTCCCAAAGATTTATCTTGCAGGGCTTAGCGATATTCCGGGCATCGGGGAAATTCTCTTTCGCCAAAACCTGCTTGTATATGGGGCGTATCTTCTGGTTCCGTTGGCATGGTTTGTGTTGAATAAAACAAATTTGGGATTGAAGATCCGCGCGGTGGGCGAAAATCCGGATGCGGCAGATTCGCTCGGCGTCAGTGTGGGGCGCGTCAGATATTTCACCATCATCCTTGGCGGAATTTTGTCCGGGCTTGGCGGGGCTTCCCTTTCCATTGCGCTATTGAATGTCTTCCAGCAAAACATGACCAGTGGAATTGGTTTTATTGCCGTGGCTCTGGTATACTTTGGTGCCTGGCGGCCGTTGGGGGTGTTAGGCGGCGCTTTATTGTTCAGCATGGTCAACTCTTTGCAATTATGGATTCAAGTACTGGGCATTCCGATCCCCTCTGAAATTGCGGTGATGATGCCTTACGTGCTCACGATTCTGGTTTTGGTTGTTACCGTCTCAAGAGTCCGGGCTCCATCGGCTTTGACGAAACCATTTGAGCGAGATACATAAACCATGGATAAGGAGGTTGTGTAAAAAGAGTTATTAGATAAATCACAGGTTGTGTCAAATTTTGTGCTTAAACAGTCTCATATTTAAATCAGGAGAAGAAGAAAATGAAGAAGTACACATGGTTATTTACTCTGGTAGTTGCCTTTGCGCTGATCATAAGCGCATGTGGTTCACCTGCGCCGGCTGAAGAAGCCTCGGAAGCTGCGCAACCCGCTACTGAAGCACCGACCTCAGCACCCGAAGTTGCCGAAGCGCCTGCTGCGGCACCGTTTCGTGTAGCTGTTATTTTACCCAGCGCCAAGAATGACATGGCTTTTAGCCAGAGCATGTACGATGCGTTGGTCGCCATCCAGACAGAAATGGGCGGCCCTGACAAAATGGAGTTCGTATTCTCCGAGGGCATGTTCGTGGTGGATGATGCTGCCGCAGCTGTCCGTGACTATGCATCCCAAGGCTACAATCTGGTGATCGCTCACGGCTCGCAATATGGCTCCTCCTTGCAGGAAATTGCACCTGATTTCCCCAACACCAGCTTTGCCTGGGGCACAACCGTCGATACATTTGGTCAGCCCAATATCTTTGCCTACGAAGCGGCTTCCCAGGAAGGCGGATATGTTAATGGCGTGCTTGCGGCGACTCTTTCGACCAGCAAGGTCATTGGTATTGTCGCTCCGATCGAGACCGGTGACGCGAAGCTCTATGTGGAAGGTTTCAAGGACGGCGTGGCATCGGTCAACCCTGAGGTTAAGGTGAACGTGAACTACATCGGTTCTTTCTCGGATGTGGCTCTTGCCGCCGAAGCCGCCACCACTCACATCTCCAACGGTGCTGATGTCCTGACAGGCACCGCTCAGATGGTGGTGGGTGCGATCGGCAAAGCCCAGGAGAACAATGTTCTCTGGTTTGCAAGTGATGCCAACCAATCCTCCCTGGCTCCCTCGATTGTGGTTGCCAGCCAGGTCTATCATTGGGAAGTCATCCTAAAAGAAATGATCGACCTCATTCAGGCCGGTACGCTGGGCGGACAGTCCTTCACGATCAACCTGGCCAATAATGGCGAGGTGATTGAATACAACCCGGACTACGCCCTTCCCGCAGATGCCAAGGCATTGGCTGATGAAACCGTGAAAGGGATCATTGACGGAACCATTACGATCGCCCTGCCTTAAGATAAATACCTGATAAAAAACCTGACAAGTCATCGTAGGATGACTTGTCAGGTAAAAGACAAGCAATTATTTTGAATTTCTCTTTTTGATTATTTATCCCCCGAAGTTGTTAACTGGATGGTGTAATGACCGAATCAACCAAACTTCCTTCCGGACAAACTCGTATTGAGAGCCTTGAAATGCGCGGCATTACCAAGAGATTTCCCGGTGTGCTTGCCAGTGACCATGTGAATTTTGATGTGAAATCCGGCGAAGTCCATGCCTTGCTGGGTGAAAATGGTGCGGGTAAAAGCACCTTGATGAAGATCCTCTACGGCATGTATCATGCGGATGAAGGTCAAATATTATTGAATGGCGAACCTGTCACTATTGCCTCGCCGACAGATGCAATCAACCTGGGTATTGGCATGATCCACCAGCATTTTATGCTGGTGCAGTCGTTGACAGTTGCGGAAAACGTAGCTTTGGGATTACCATCCTCTCGCGGCCCATTGACCGACCTCGACCGTGTATCAAAACGAATTTTGGAATTGGCTGGAATTTATAGTTTGAAGATCGACCCAAACGCATACATCTGGCAGCTTTCCGTTGGCCAGCAGCAGCGCGTTGAAATTATCAAGGCGCTTTATCGCGGCGCTGCATTGCTCATTCTTGACGAACCCACTGCAGTGCTCACTCCGCAGGAAGTGGATGAATTATTTGCCATCATGCATCAGATGGTAAGGGATGGTTATGCTCTTATCTTTATTTCCCATAAATTACATGAAGTTGTCGAGATTAGCAATCGTGTGACAGTCTTGCGGGATGGCCGCAAAATTGGCACACGCCCCACCTCTGAAACCAGCAAACAGGACCTTGCCAATTGGATGGTCGGTCGTGAAATCAGCTTCGCGCCGGATCGCGGGAATGTGGAGCTTGGAGAAGTTCGCCTGCAAGTCGAGCAGCTATCCTGTGGGAGTGATCGCGGCACGCCCGGCTTGCGCGATGTAAGCCTGGAGGTCCACGCCGGTGAAATTTTGGGAATAGCAGGCGTTTCGGGTAACGGTCAACGCGAATTGGCTGAAACAATTACCGGCTTGCGAAAAATAACCGGCGGTCGTGTCTATCTGGAGGGGAAAAATGTCACTGGCTTTGCTCCCGCTGAATTAACCGAAAGAATGCTTTCCTATATTCCAGAGGAACGTATGCGCGATGGGATGATCAAGGATTTTAGCGTGGCAGAAAATATGATCCTGCGGGAACATCACAAACCGCCCTTCTCCCGTTCCGGCTTCTTGAACCTGAAAGAAATCTCCAGCCATACAGACCGAATGATCGCAAGGTTCCATGTTAAGACACCCTCGCAGGAAACCCTCGCCAAGAATCTCTCTGGCGGCAACATTCAAAAAGTAGTCCTCGCTCGCGAAATCTCCCGCAACCCGCGCGCCATTATTGCCGCGCAGCCAACCCGTGGACTTGACATCGGCGCCACGGAATATGTCCGTGAACAATTGATCGAACAACGAAAAAAAGGCGCGGCAGTCTTACTCATCTCCGAGGATCTGGATGAAGTTCTCGCGCTTTCTGATCGTATTGCGGTCATATACGAAGGCCGGATCATGGATATTCTTCCTCGTCAAAACGCAACCCCGGAAAAACTCGGTCTGTTTATGGCGGGCGTGCATCCGGAAGAAGGTGTTCCAGTAGTTACATAGATCGAATTAATAGTAGTACAATTTTATTCCATCGGTTCGGTGGTCGTGGCGCGGCACGCGCCACGGCGTTGGGCAAACCCATCGAAAAGTGCCGCCGTCCAGTAAGAAAAAGGACACCACCCATGAACCTTTGGCAAGAATATATTCGCCCTGCCACCCTGTCGCAAGCTATAAAGGCTTTTGCCGAATCGCCCGGTCCCGCGCTGCCCATCGCGGGTGGTACTGATTTAATACTCGACCTCGGACAGGGCCGACATGCCCCCGTTCACACACTCATAGATGTGACTGGGATTCAAGAAATGCTCGCTCTCGAAATCCGGAGTAACTTCCTTTTTGTCGGCGCTGGCCTCTCGGTCAGCCGCATCGTATCGGATCCTTTGGCTGGTCAGCATGCCCAGGCTCTGGTCGAAGCTGGGACTTTGATCGCCGGCCCGCAAGTCCGCAACGTGGCTACATTGGGTGGAAATGTTGCGCACGCCCTCCCCGCTGCTGACGGGACGATTGCCCTGCTCGCCCTCAACGCCCAAGCCGAGATCGCCGGCATCAACGCTCAAGCCGTCGTCCCCGGCGGCGATTCGCCAGCCATACGCCGAATCCCATTCAATGAATTATTTCTCGGCCCCGGAAAATCCTCTCTCAAACACGGTGAGGAGTTGTTAGTTGGTTTCTATCTGCCACTTACCAGGCACCAACAAGCCTCATGTTTCAAACGCATCATGCGTCCGCAAGGCGTGGCCTTGCCGATCATCAACCTTGCCATCTGGCTCGAACGCATGGACGATAATATTAAACAAATACGCATCGCCGTCGGACCGGGCGCGCCCATTCCATGGCGCGCCACAGAAGCGGAAAAATTTATGGCGGGCAAAGCCATGAGCGATGAAATCGTGGACGCCGCGCTTGAAGCTCTTCTCGTTCAAGTCGGATTCCGCTCCAGCCCCCGCCGCGCCAGCTCTGACTACCGTCGCCACATCGTGGATGGATTGTTCAGGGACACGCTCGAAGCCGCGTGGGAAAGAGCAATATAACTACTGAAAATGGAGTCAAATGTCTCCTGATTTTTGACTCCATTGCTACAGAGGAAATCAATTATGAACAATCAATTCTCACTTACTGTTAACGGCATCGAACATACTCTTGAAACCATCGCGGGCGAAACCCTCTCCGATCTGCTCCGCAACCGGTTGCGCCTGACAGGCACAAAGATTGGCTGCGGAGAAGCGGAGTGCGGTTCATGTACCGTGCTTGTGGACGGCGAGCCTGTCGTCTCGTGCATCTATCCCGCTGAGCGCGCGGGTGGAAAACAGATCACGACCATCGAAGGTTTGGCTTCCCTCACCCCAACCCCTCTCCCTCAGGGAGAGGGGCAAGGGGCGAGGGTAAAACTTCATCCGCTTCAGGAAGCCTTCGTCGAACATGGCGCGGTCCAATGCGGATTCTGCATCCCCGGGCAGGTCATGACCGCGTATGCGCTGCTCAAACGTAACCCGAATCCTAATTCGGATGAGATCCGCTTTGCGTTAAAGGATACGCTGTGTCGTTGCGCGGGTTATCCCACGATTGAGAATGCCATTATCGCCGCCGCGTATTCCCTGCGGACGGGGGAACCCATCCCTCTGCCGCATATCCCTGATTCGATTCATCAACATGATACCGTCGGTCATACTCATACACGCCCCGATGGAATTGAGAAGGTCACTGGCGACGCAATCTATACCGATGACCTTGTCTTCGATGGCATGTTGTATGCCAAGGCGCGGCGCGCGATGATTCCGCATGGCATCTTGAAGAAGCTCGATATTTCAAAAGCCAAAGCATTACCTGGCGTTGTGGCGGTTTTAACCGCTGAAGACATCCCTGGCGAACACAATCATGGACTGGTCATTTATGATTGGCCGACCATTGTTGGTATTGGAGAGCGCGTCAGATACGTTGGGGATACGATCGCGATCATAGCTGCGGAAAGCCAACAGATCGCCGAGCAGGCTTCGGCTTTGATCGAAGCGGAGTTCGACTTCCAGCCTGTCATTACGAATCCGGTTCAGGCACGTCAGGATGGAGTCTCGCAAATCCACGAAAAAGGGAATTTGCTCAAGCATATCAAAGTCCGCAAAGGCGACATGGAAAAAGGTTTTGCCGAAGCCGATGTGATTCTCGAACACACTTTCCACACGTCCACCACCGACCATGCTTTCATCGAACCTGAATGCAGCATTGCCGTGCCGTTACCCGATGGCCGCATGGAAATATATGTCGGCTCACAAATTCCATATCAGGATCGGACTCAGGTGGCGCGTGTGATGGGCTGGGACGAGTCGCGCGTACGCATCGTGGGGCAGCTCATGGGCGGCGGTTTCGGAGGCAAGGAAGATGTGATGGGACAAATTCACGTCGCCATGCTGGCAAATGCGACCCAGCGGCCTGTGAAATTATTGTTTGATCGCCATGAAAGTTTGCTCGTGCATCCCAAACGGCATGCCACGCAGATCCGCGTCAAGATCGGAGCAAAGGAAGATGGCCGCCTCGTTGCGGTGGATACCGAACTTTATGGCGATACCGGCGCGTATGCCTCGCTTGGTGAAAAGGTGATGACGCGCGCCACCACGCACTCTGCCGGCCCTTATGATGTGGAGCATGTGCGCGCCGATTGTTACGCCATGTACACCAATAATCCGCCTGCGGGCGCCTTCCGTGGATTTGGCGTGACGCAATCTGCTTTCGCGGTTGAGTCCATGATGGATATGCTCGCCGAGAAATTAAACATCGAGCCTGTTGAACTGCGCCGTATGAATGCTTTGCACGTTGGGAGCATTACCAACACGGGACAGGAATTACGCGAGTCAGTTGGCTTGACGGAATGTATTGATAAGGTGGACGCAGAAATGCGGAAGCTAAACCCGCATCCTTTCAAGCCGACTCCTGCTCCCTCACTTCTAACCCCTCTCCCAGCGGGAGAGGGGGATTCACGCCCTTCTCCCACTGGGAGAGGGGCTGGGGACGAGGGGCATTTGGTGCGCGCCTGGGGCTTTGCTGCGGCGTACAAGAACACAGGCCTCGGCGGCGGCGCTCCCGATAAATCCGGCGCGGAAGTGGAACTCTACGACAACGGCACATTTGAAGTGCGCAGTTCCTCCGCCGAAATGGGGCAGGGACTTGTCTCTGTCATGCGGATGATCGTTGCCGAAGAAATGGCAGTCGCTCCTGATAAGGTCCGCGTGCTCGTCATGGACACAGACTTGACTCCCAATGGCGGCCCGACAACTGCCTCGCGTCAAACCTATGTGACAGGCAATGCTTCTCGTTATGCGGCGAAGACATTACGCGATGCTATTTCAGCCACGCTCGCTGAAAAATATGATGTCAAGCCTGACCAAATTAAATTCAAAGATGGCATTGTCCATGCGAACGGACATTCAATGACTTATGCCGAAGTTGCTAAAGAGATGAAGCAAACTGGTCAACAACCGCGCGCCCTGTACGAATACGAAGCGCCCAAGACACAACCCCTCGGCACAGGCGGCGACATGCACTTCGCATTTTCCTTTGGTGTGCAAGCCGCCGAAGTGGAAGTAAACACTTTAACTGGTGAAGTCCGCGTGTTGAAAGTCATCGCCGCCAATGATGTGGGCATGGCTGTTAATCCCCTCGGTTTGCAGGGGCAGGTCGAAGGCGGCGTGATGATGGGACTTGGCAACTGTCTAACCGAAGAATTCATCATGGACAATGGCAACGTGGTTACCGATCATCTGGCGCGCTATCGCGTGCCCGGCATTATGCTCACCCCTGAGATTACCGCCATCATCGTCGAACATCCAACTGCCGAAGGTCCGTACGGAGCAAAGGGAGTGGGAGAGATATGTAGTATCCCAACCACGCCTGCCATCACAAACGCGATCTACAATGCTGTTGGCGTGCGGATTGATAAGACTCCCGTTGACCAGGAGTTGATTGCAAGAGCGTTGTGGGAGCGGAACGGAAAATAAATTAAAAAAGACTCTCAAGGTTTCAAGCCTGAGAGTCCTTTTCAATCTCTTTCTCTAAAATGCTATCATCTAATTGCTTGCTAAACTTTTCGATAGTTTCGAATACATTTTCGCAAAAGCCACGTTCAATAAACACCTCACCAAAATCAATTTTTAGATAAGAATTATTTTCAATGTATTTTTTGAGAACCTCCTCGTCCGATGTGCCGACTAATTTTCCATCATTATGAACTATACAATTTCTCAATTTGTTGTAGTTCTGTATCTCTTGCCAATGTGGAGCGTCAGGAAATCCTATGTTCATAACTTTTATAAGGTATTTTCTTGCGCGATTTACGCCTTTTCCGTTTAGGTCATTAAGCGAAATGTTTAAGTTCCATTTTTCCTCGCGAAAATTACATCCCCAATTTAGTAATGCCTCAAGAAAGTTGTATGCTGAAAGGAAAAGCGATTTACGTACTATGTTTGAGAAAGAAAATCGCAAGTAGGATGATTGAATAGAATAACCCCCAGCACCCATTTTGATTAACTGTGCCCGTAAGTTATCTGGATCGAGCAGATCCTCAGGTGTAATATCCCATTCTTCTCGTAACTCTTTTTCCCACTCACTATTCAAATGGGCAAGTTCCTCTTCCAAAAGCTTTTCTATGTGATTGAGAACGGTTTTTAATTCAAATATATCTGCCATAAATCGGCTCCGTTTTAGCGTGAAATTTTATTTATATAAGCCAGTCTAATTTAAACCAATAAATTCATGCATTAACTTGAGGATGCGTTGCGAGTATTTATTTTGTAATTCTTGCATCTCGGCAATTCTCTCATGCAACTTTTCTAAAGTATGTGACCGTACCGCCAGAAGTACTTCGTTATAATAATTTTGAATTTCTTTGTCTATGTGGGGTGGAAAATAGACTCTATTTTTGTCGTAGACATTAATAAAATCATTATCAATGTTCATAAACCTACTAATAAGTTCTGCGGTTGCTTTTTCTTTTATGTCAGTGTATTCATTGTTTAATATTGCGCGGTATTTTGAATATCTTCTCAATCCCTCCTTCGGAAAACTAGCAAGAAAATCAATGTGACGCTTTACTGAACTCATTGTGTCATAGACACTTCTAAATGAACCTAATCTTTTCTCAAATGCCATTTCAGAGCGCTTTGCTTTGATATTAGCCCGATTGATGAGAAAGTTGGCAAGTAGAGTGATAATCGAAACAATACCAGAAACAGAAATAGCTGTAATAGCAATGATATCTGAGCTTGTCATTTTTCCTCCGCGTACAACACCTTTCTAATTTAATTGGTGACGGTATTTTACCATTCATATCTTTGTGCTTTTCTGTAAGCATAGTTGGGAGTAAATCAAAAAGGCTCTCAAGGTTTCAAGCTTGAGAGTTCTTAATGTCTTTCTTTATATCGGGTAAAATTACGACATTATGAAAAACTTCCCTGGCTACAAATGTTCACTTTGCGGCGCAGAATACCTGCAGGGACAGGTTACCTACACCTGCCCAAAAGACGGTGGGAATCTGGACATCCTCCTTGATTATGAAACCATCAAAAAGAAATTCCAGCCCGAAGACATTACCTCGCGCACTGAATCTTCGCTATGGAGATACCTGCCGCTGTTGCCCGTGGGTGAGCCTGATGGGGATTCGACTCCCTTGCACGCCGCAGGCTGGACTCCCGTATTTGCCCTGCCGCGATTGGCAGATAAACTGGGTCTCAAGCATCTCTGGCTCAAGGATGAGTCGCGTAATCCTACGGCATCTTTCAAGGATAGAGCCAGCGCAGTGGTTGTGACTCGCGCGCGCGAAATCAAAGCGGAGGTGGTTGTCACGGCTTCTACAGGTAATGCGGGTGCGGCGTTGGCGGGCATGTCTGCGGCGATTGGTCAGAAAGCGATCATCCTTGCGCCCAAGTCTGCTCCGCAGGCAAAAGTGGCGCAACTTCTCATCTTTGGGGCGAAGGTGGTCCTTGTGGATGGCACTTACGATGATGCATTCGATCTGAGTATTAAAGCCTCGAATGAATTCGGCTGGTATTGTCGTAATACTGGCTATAATCCATTTACACTCGAGGGAAAGAAAACTGCCGCCTTTGAGATCTGGGAATGGTGGATAGATGCACATCGTAACTGGCACAAGAAGGATAGTCCATTGGATAATCATTCGCCGTTGTCCATTTTTGTTTCCGTTGGCGATGGCAATATCATCTCCGGCATTCACAAAGGCTTCAAGGATTTACTTGCATTGGGATGGATTTCCAGCATGCCGCGCATCATCGGCGTACAGGCTGAAGGATCTGCGGCCATCGCAAATGCTTTTCATGCCAGTACCGAAATTATTACGCCAGTCTCCGCGAAGACGATTGCAGATAGCATCTCGGTGGACTTGCCGCGAGACGGAGTCCGTGCGGTGCGAGCCGCGAAGGAAACCGGCGGCACATATATCACGGTGTCAGATGAAGAGATCGTCAAAGCCATTGCGGAACTTGGAAAAATGGGAGTTTTTCCCGAACCTGCCGGGGCTGCGGCCTATGCCGGTTTGGTCAAAGCAGCAGGTTCGGGCGCGGTGGGAAGCGATGATCCAATTTTGGTGTTGAATACGGGCAGCGGCCTCAAGGATATCCGCGCGGCGATGCAGGCTGTTGCAGAGGCTCCCATTATCGAACCTGCATTGCCGGCGCTTAGGAAATTACTATGAAGAAAAATACTAATGAATGGAGTCTATCATTTCGATATGTAGTTGCCATCTTCTTATTTCTTTTACTGGTGGTGTTTTTGATCTATGCACGTGAAGCGGTAAAGGCATTGGTCATTTCTGCATTTACTGCTTATTTGATCAGCCCGGCCGTTACGTACATAAGATCAAAAACAAATTTATCCCGCAAGGCTGCTGTAAATATTGTCTATTTTTCTGCGCTGATATTTTTGATAGGAGTTCCCGCGACTTTAACCCCGATCTTTTTTGATGAAATAAAAATTGTAGCCAGCGATCTCCTTGACCTTTCACGCCAGACGAGCGTTTTGCTTACACAGCCTGTGCAGTTTGGCGGGATGGTGTTTCATTTCGAGCAATTGGGTGAAAGCCTTGGGCAATTGCAGGAATCAGTTCTCACTCCATTACCTGAAGAGGCATTGGCATTGCTCGAAACGACTTCCATCAATGTACTGTGGTCTTTGGTGATTCTTGTAAGTGTGCATCTGTTCATGAGCGAATGGCCGAGCATACATGCATGGATGATTGACCTGGCGCCGGAAACGTACCAGAATGATATGCGTGAGTTGTACAAACGCCTTCGAAATGTGTGGATGGCTTACCTGCGTGGTCAAATCGTTCTTATGCTGGTGGTGGGAATTGTATTCACGATTGCGTGGTTGATCCTGGGTATTCCTGGCGCATTGGTTTTGGGTGTGCTGGCGGGGTTGTTTACCCTGGTTCCCGACGTTGGACCATTCCTGGCGGCGGTGCTTGCAATGGCTGTGGCTTTACTGGAGGGCTCCAGTTGGATGCCCCTTTCCAATTTTTGGGTGGCAGGCATCGTCGGTCTCACGTATCTGGTGTTGGTCAATTTGAAGAATTTCTTTGTGCGCCCGATTATTATGGGACGCAGTTTGCACATGAATGAAGCGTTGATTTTCATCGCGATCATGATCGCCACGATTCTTGAAGGAATTATGGGAGCCTTGCTGGTTGTCCCAGTCCTGGCTTCTGTTGTTGTAATTATGGAATACCTGCGCCGTCGTGTCCTGGGACTATCTCCTTTTGATGCTGACGACGAAAGGCAGTTCGTGACCCCTCCAGAAAAAATAAAACCACGGCAACAACTAAAATTTTCCACGAAGGAAAAACGGAAACAGGATTCATGAAAATAACCTATTCGATCATTGCTCCCATCTATAACGAAATTGATAATCTCCCCGAGTTGGTTCGCCGCGTC
>Ga0172370_10000301_pt1 | contig 75908 bp, 73 predicted proteins | sample LakKiv5m_FD_114538 | JGI IMG/M metagenome (GOLD analysis project Ga0172370, IMG submission 114538) | Freshwater microbial communities from Kabuno Bay, South-Kivu, Congo - kab_022012_11.5m | ecosystem: Environmental > Aquatic > Freshwater > Lake | place: Democratic Republic of the Congo... | reverse complement strand
GGGCGAATCTCCACAACGAGGCCACTGTTAGCGAATGGAGAATTCCTCATAGAATTCGACATCCCGTTAACAACAGACTCATTTTCAAGTGTTGAAGAAGGCACAATGATACCCCCGGGGCACATGCAAAAAGAATAGACTCCCCTGCCGCCAACATTTTTGACCAGGGCATATTCCGCAGCAGGCAGGTATTTGCCCCTGCCCTCCCGGGAGTGATATTGTATTTGGTCGATCAGATGCTGAGGATGTTCAATTCTCACGCCCATCGCGAATCCTTTAACCTCCATGGCCAGGTTCATTTTCCGGAGCATTTGATAGACATCCACCGCTGAATGCCCGGTGGCCAGGATCACCGATCTACCGGCAACTGACGCACCATCGCTGGTCAACACCCCCACAGCCTTGCCATCCTTTTGAATGACAGAAACGACTCGCGAATTAAAAAGAAACTCGGCGCCTCTGTCTGTCAAGGTCTTGCGGATGGCCGAAATGATACCGGGTAGCTTATCTGTTCCAATATGCGGGTGACTGTCATACAGAACGGATTCGTCGGCGCCGTGCAAATGCAGGATTTCAAGAATTTTCCTTACATCGCCCCTTTTTTTGGAGCGGGTATAAAGCTTTCCATCAGAAAATGTTCCGGCACCACCTTCTCCGAAACAATAGTTAGAATCGGGATCCAACCCCTGATTCCTGTTCAATATGGCGATATCCCGCTTGCGGTCTGAGACAGCTTTACCACGTTCAACAATTATCGGTCTAAATCCGAGTTCAGTAAGCCTGAGGGCTGCAAAAAGACCAGCCGGACCTGCGCCCACAACAATCACAGGTTCAGCTTTGCTCACATCTTTCCACACATAGGTTCCGGTTTTGGGTGGCTGCGGTTCATCCCAGGAGACAAGGACCTTCAGACGAATGACAATCGGCCTTCTACGTGCATCGACGGACCTTTTCAGGATTTGAAATCCCGAGTCAATATTCGGTGAAATTCCCACCGCAGTACATGCTTTTTTTCTTATTTCCCTGGGAATCCCTGCCTGCTCGGGAGGAAGAACAATCTCAACTTCTCTGATCATGGGTCACTGCTCGATAATGATTGAAAAGACCACTACATAGGGAAGCAGACGACTGACATATTCATTGAATTGTCCAAGATTATTTTCCTTAATATCAACCTGCGAGATATTTTTCGATTTGTTATCGAACATCCCGACGGAGTACTTTACTTCCAGTCCAAGCCTGGTGGTAGGCAAATAAAAATCAATTCCGGTACCTGCTTCTGCATATAAATTAAACTTTGTCAGCGCCTTGTACCAGCCAACCTGACCTGCTTTTCTGACCCCGGCTGCAAGATCATAGCGAGGATTGAAACCGGCAATAATGTAAGGTGCGACATTGTTCAACCTGGCTGATTTGTATTTAAGTAAAACAGGGCAGCCTATGAAAATGGACTGAAACTCGCTGGAGGTTGTGTCACCACTCAGAACATTTTTTATTTCGACATTCTTGGAAACAAAACTCAGATTTGGGAGGGCTCTCAAACTTAATGACCTGAGAAGCCTTTTGTTGGCCAGCAATTGCAGTTCAAAGCCATAAACGGGATCCTGAACCTGAGCAGTTACATCAGGATTATTGGTCTCAAGTGTATACTTCCCAAGGGCAAAACTGATCCCATATCCAAAATGGAACGGTATATCATCCGACAATGGAATATTGTAAGGCCTTTGCTTTTGAGCACTTAACTCCATGATCGATAAAAAAAGAAACAGGACAGAGACAGAAATCTTTTGCATTTGGTAACGGATTCTCCTTGCTATCAAAAACAAAAATAATCATACTTTAGTATACCATCGATTTTCATTTTTCGTTTAAGGAAAGCAAAGCAGATTAGAATAAATGAGTAAAACAGCAGCAATTCCTTTCTTAATCCTGCTCCTTATCGGATGCACCAAGGGCAATGATGTGCAAACCTTTGAACCATATTTTGAAAGATTTCTCTTGCCTGATACACTGACGACCTTTACGGATCCCAGGGACTCAACAACTTATTATCAGGTTGAAATCGGCGACCAGATCTGGATGGCTGAGAACTTAAGGTATGTTTCCGGGGATTCAGTAGGACACAATTACAGGAGCCGGTCAGAATTTCCTTTATATGAAAATGTTTACGGGTTGCTTTATTCCTTTAATGAGGCGAAAAATGCCTGTCCCCCGGGATGGAGACTCCCTTCTGATGAAGATTGGAAAGTTCTGGAAGCACGCTTTGGAATGACCGAATATATTGGACTTCATAATTACGGAGGCAGGGGATCAAGTCAGGGTAATCTAATGAAATCTGACTCTCCCCATTGGAAGCAGCCCAATACCCAAAGCGGTGCAAAAAAAGATCTTGATTTTTACATACTTCCTGCCGGATACTACAGCCCACAGGATTTTGATTATCACGATATCGGCGTGAGTGCAGCGTTCCTGTCCTCTTCTCAGCCCAAAAAGAATGATACATTGTCAAACCTTGTTCCGGATACGACAATATTCATAATCAGACATTTTGCTTATTATTCCACACTGATTGACCGCACTGCTATTCCCTACAATAAAGCTACCGCAGGCGACAGTTCCTACCGGTTCAGCGTGCGCTGTATTAAGAATTAGATTTTCTGTCCCGAGTAGAGTCCGCAGATACCCAAGGTGAGGGATCTGTACTTGCACCCGGCAAAGCCGGCAATTGTTAGCATTTTGAGGAATTCATCCCCTTTGGGAAAATTCTCGACAGATTCGGGGAGATAACGATAGGCTTCTAAATCACTTGAGAAGGCCTTCCCGATCAGGGGAAGGACCCTGTGAAAATAAAACCTGTAGGCATTTAGGATCCATGTGTGTTTAGGCAGGGTGAATTCTAGGACCACTAGTATCCCACCCGGTTTCAGGACCCTGCAGAGTTCATCCAGGCCCTTTTGCGGATCTTCAAAATTTCTCACACCGAATGCAACCATAGCGGCATCGAAGGTGGAGTCATCAAAAGGGAGCGCCTCACACGGTGCCTGAACAAAGGAAATGACTGAGTCCAATCCCCTCCTTGAAATCTTCTCGCGTGCTACTTTCAGCATTCCTTCAGAAACATCTGCTCCGATAATTCTGGTTGGGTTAAGCTTCATCGCAGCCAGGGCCAGGTCTCCGGTTCCGGTGGCAACATCAAGAATTTCGGAAGGATTCAGGGGTTTTATTGTGTTGACGGCCTTTCTGCGCCAGACCCTGTCAATATTGAGGGATAACAAATGATTCAGGAAATCATACGAGCCGGCTATGTCATTGAACATATCGGCATTATCTCTGTTTCTGGAGTCTTTCATCCTGAAATTATTGCCGGTTGATCAGTGTTGCGCTCGCCTGAGCGGTGGGCATTATCAACACATCCTGAATATTGACATGCGCCGGACGGGTGACAATATAGTGAACCACACTGGCAATATCTTCAGCCTGAAGAGGAACAAACCCTTCATATACCTTATCCGCCCTCTGCTCATCACCTTTAAAGCGGACCAGGGAGAATTCTGTCTCAACAGCCCCCGGGCATACCGAAGAAACCTTGATCCCATGAGGCACAAGATCCTGTCTCATTCCTTTGGTTAAAGCCTCCACCGCGTGCTTGGTTGCACAATACACCGCCCCTTTGGGATATACTTCCTTACCGGCAATTGATCCGATATTTACGATATGCCCCTTCTGTCTTTCAATCATTCCGGGGGCTACAACCCTGGTCATATAAAGGAGTCCTTTGATATTGGTATCAATCATCTGGTCCCAATCATCCGTGGATCCCTCCTGAATCGGATCAAGACCGGCTGCCAAACCCGCATTATTGAGTAAAACCCCGATCGCTTTCCATTCCTCCGGGAGGGACTCCATGAACTTTTCCACTGCGGTGAGATCCCTGACATCCAAAGGATAGGTTAAACATTCGGTTTTATACTGAGATTCCAGGTAAGCACCCAGTTTTTTAAGTGTTACGGCCCGGCGTGCAGTCAGAATCAACCTGTAACCCTCCTTGGCGAGTCTTATCGCCGAAGCCCGGCCTATTCCAGAGGTTGCACCAGTGATTAATACGATCGGCTTGATATTGGATGCTTTTGATTTCATGATGGTAATTACAGATAAGTGGCCCGAAAATAATATCAAAATTTAAAAGAGTCCTATGTAACCAATATGGATTTTGCTGTTCCTCCATTGAACTGAGCTGCCAGACGCAGTTCCCATTGCAAAAATAATCCTGAATATCCCGCCTCCGGTTTTGATCTGTCCGCCCAACCCAAAGCCCCATGGGAACTCAGTATCAGGAATTTTAAGATAGTCTTGGCCCAGCATACCGGCATTGATACGCACCAGAAGATAGGAAAAGGGATCGAGCAGGTATCTCATTTCAGCTGCTGCCACCAGGTATCTGTCACTACGGAACTGATTCTCGTCAAAGCCAATCAGATCGCCAACGCCACCAATCCTGAAGCACTCATTCTCCAGGATTCCGGAAGCAAGAATAGCACCACCCGCGGCATGACCAGCCAAAACAAAACGAGAACTGACCGGAAGGTAACCACTGAAATGAAAGTCTGCCTCCGAGCGTGTCATTGAAGCTGAATCAGCGACGGCACGGCTTCCGACCAACACTTCCGCCTGAATGTCCAGTCCCCGCCTTGGATTAGCCCTGTTGTCGAGTGTAAGGAATTTCCAGGAGAGTCCGGTCAGGTGCGTTTGAAATGACCGCCTCGGAATCAGCCCGTCAGGGGCATTCTCAATCAGGAGATTGCTCGAATGATACCTGTAGAAAAGGCTCAGTCTGTTATCCGGGCTGAAATAGTAAGGGATTCCCCCTTCTGCAAACAGATTAAACCAGGAAGTATCCTGCCGGTAGAGATCGATGACACCTTCTAGCCCGAAGGGCATGCCAGCAAGGTAGGGCAATCTCACCCCGGTCTTCAGCTGCTGTGATTGATCCTGGGTTCTTCGCCACATCAGGTCCCAAACCTCGCCCTGTCCAGCCAAATTATTCAGCCCTAAATTGATGGTACCCGAAAATGCCATTTTCGATGACCCTGCCGACACAGGCGTCAACCCTACCCACCCGTCGAATCTGTTGGTACCAGCTTTCTCGGGATATACGAAAACAGATGCCAGGTTATCATGAAAACCGACCTCCAGTGGCCGTTTCTGGATCATCCATTCTATTCTGGACAATCTCAGATTTGCTTCACGAACTGCCGATTCGGAATAGGGTTCTCCGGGGCTGATGTTCATGATCCTTCTCAAAACAGCCGGGGACAGACGATAACCTGTGCGGTTTAAGATTGAATCAATGATGATTTTTTGCCCCGGATCTATTGTAACTGTCCCCATAAGCTGATCTTCATTTAATCTTATGGTATCGAGACGGGACTTGACAAATGGATAGCCCTCATCCTCATAAATCCGTAAGATGGATTCCATGAGTACCGGCAGACGGTTCAAGGGAAGAGGCTTTTCCCGGATCCGGTAATCACTGATTAGGTTCTCCATCCGGACCGGACCGGGCGGAGGAACCTCAAGTTTAAGCTGGATGAAGTTGGTTTTCTGAGAGTAAAGTCCGGTAAATCCAAACAGTACCTGCCAAAGAAAACCGATGGTCACCAGCCTGCTTTTCATCTCAAAGATCATTATTCATAAAACCCTGTGATTGAAGCACCTTCAAAAACTCCATTGAGAAAAAGCGGTTATCCTTTCTGGTATATCTTTTCCCGGTAAATATCTGAGCCAGTGTTTCTGTCCCGTTAATTTTAAGGAGATCCAGTGTTTCCTGCAGTGATTCGCGTTCCTTGTAAATCCTGTCCAATGCCGTTGCATCATAATCAAGATATTTTTCCTGATGGACAATCCCGTCAAGAGGCAGCCTGTCAGTCAAAGGCGGATTCTCGCCAGGATGCCCCAGTACAATGGATGCCACCGGAACCACCAGTTTCGGAAGGTTCAGGATCTCAATGATCCTGCCGGCCATCCAGGTAGCCGTCCCCAGATAGCAGATCCCAAGGCCTTCCTCCTCAGCGGCCAATGCCCCATTCTGTGAAGCCAGAATCGCATCAATGGCTCCGGTAAGAAATGAGAGAAAGTTGTCATATCCGGGATCAGCCTTGCGGCTGAGGCACCATTTTGAGAACCGGTTGAAATCGGCACAAAAAGTAAGGTGAACCGGTGCTTCGAGGACCATACTTTGCTTAAAATGTGCTTCCCAGAGTTGCTGCCTTATGTCGTGATCGCGTGTTACAATAATACTGTACACCTGCATATTGCCGGTTGTTGATGCCCTTGATGCGGCCATCAGGATGCGATCAAGTTGCTCCTGGCTTACCGGCTTATCTGAGAATTTACGTATCGATCTGTGATTCAAAATAGTATCCAACATAAACATACTTTTTAATGACCGGTCAATAATAAAGATAATCGGTCGGTGCAAAAATTACTTCTGTCATTTTTTCCATTCTGACGGTATAAATGCATCTATAAAACCGGAAATCCTTAAACACACAATCATGAAAAAAGAGTACATACTGATTTTAACGTTTGTAATGTTCGGTTATTGGCAAACGTCGGCAGCACAAAACCTCCCTGGACCGGGTGACCTGGTGATTACTGAGATCATGGCGAATCCTGAAGCAGTCAGTGATGCGGACGGTGAATGGATTGAAATCTTCAATTCGGCTTCAGTCGATATTTTGCTCAATGGACTGATAATTAAAGACTCAGGTTCAAATAAACATACCCTTGCCAATTCAACCGGCATGGTGATCAAATCAGGGGAGTTCTGGGTTCTGGTTAAAGAGAAGGATGTTTCGGCCAATGGAGGGATTAACGGAAACTACCAATATTCAAATTTCACGTTGGGTAACAGTGCGGATCAGATCATTCTGACCCTTCCTGACGGAACTGTCATCGATCAGGTGGTTTATGGGGAAGGATGGCCGTTGGTGCCCGGTGCCTCCATGGAGCTTGATCCCGGAAAGATGAGTGCAACCGAAAATGACCAGGCTGCCAACTGGAGACAAGCCTCATATATCTATGGATCAGGCGATAAAGGAAGTCCAGGTTCCTTAAATGCATCCAGTTCAGCTGAAGCCATACACCTCACCAGGCCAGCAATCCTGGTTTATCCGAATCCAACCAATGGTCAGTTTACGATCCAGGCGGATTTCCCGTCAGGGATTGGGGGATGTGTCAGTATCATTAATCCACTCGGACAGATTGCCTTTGAAGAAACTTTTACCGAAACCAGGCAATACACAAGAAGGATTGACAGGACAAAACTGGCTTCCGGACTCTGGTTCATCAAAATAGATGCCGGCAGGTATTCCTTAAGTCACAGGGTAATAATCGAGTAGGTATCCCTCAGCAATTGTGGTCATCGATACCGAGGATCATTTTAATACTGTGGATAATGGTCGGAAGGATTTCCTGACAATATTCCTGAACGGCCCTCCGGCTTCCGGGAAGGCAATAGACCAGGGTTTTTCCGGTAACACCGGCAATTGATCTCGAGACCAGTGCCGCAGGTTTAAGTGCACCATATTTTACCCGGATCATTTCCATGATTCCGGGTATTTCTTTATCCAGGAGCGGCTTAACAACATCAGGGGTGAAATCCCTGGGGCCAAGTCCTGTTCCCCCAGTAGTAAAAATCACCTCGGTTCCTTCTTCCCGGAGTTTAAGGATAAGGTCCGTCAATTGCTCAGGATCATCAGGAATGATCCTGTTGGTAATCTCAACCTGGATATCCCTGACTTTGAAAAAAGCAGAAATTAATTCAGATATGGCCGGACCGCTGAGGTCTTCATAAACACCCTGGCTGGCACGGTCGCTCAGGGTAATGACCGTAAAACGCAAAGAATCAGGGAAGGTCATGTTTCGTTTTATCAATCAAATGAATACCTGAAATAACCATTTCTTTATCTATTGCCTTGCACATATCATAGACAGTCAGCAGAGCCGTGCTTACAGCCGTCAATGCTTCCATTTCAACTCCGGTTTGCCCTTTACAGGCAACCTCCGACTGAGCCACAGCCGATTCCTCCTCCAGTGTAAGGGTTACACTGACCCGTGTAATTAACAGGGGATGGCACAGGGGGATCAGATCCGATGTTTTTTTTGCAGCCTGGATCCCTGCAATTTCGGCAACTGAAAGAACGTCACCTTTTTTGACCAGATTATCACGGATCGATTTGATCGTATCAGGCTGCAGTGAGATCCTCCCTGCAGCCCGGGCAATCCGGATCTGATCAGGTTTGTGACCCACATCAACCATCCGGGCTTTGCCTGATTCATCCAGGTGTGAAAACTGTTTCATCCTCCTAAGTTATAGAATTCACCAGTAGTATTGATTGTTCCGCATTCAGGCTTGTTTTGGAGTGCCAGTTCAATTGCCTTCCTGGCTCCCAGTTCCCGAACCGAATATCCCGAATTGCTAAATAAACAGGGTTTGATCAGTCCGTTGGCTGTTAAACGAAGCCGGTTGCAGGTAGCACAATTTCCGCCTTCCCCACCGATTACCGGTTTAAAATATCCGCTGTCCAGATCCATTTCATGGATAAACCTCACCCTTATTCCCCTTGAAACGGCAAAAGCCTTAACAGCCATTGCATCAGGCTCATTAGCCGAAGATTTTATGACACAATTCAGCTTAACCGGCTGAAGTCCGGCCCTGATTGCTTCATCGATGCCGGCAACAACTGAATTCACGTCTCCTCCCCGGGTAAGATCCCTGAATTTGATGGGGTCCAGAGTATCCAGACTTACATTTACCCTGTGAAGCCCATTATCTTTCAACTCTTTTGCAAACCCTTCGAGGAGAATTCCGTTGGTAGTCATTGCCAGATCCTCAATGGCAGAAATCCCGGCGAGCTCGCGTATCAGGGTGGTGATCCCCTTTCTGACCAGCGGCTCGCCTCCGGTTATCCTTACCTTGTTGACACCAAAATCAACAGCTGTGCTGACCACCTCAACAATCTCATCATACGACAGGATATCATTATGGCTGATAAGCCTGATTCCCCCGGCCGGCATGCAGTAAGTGCACCTCAGGTTACAACGGTCTGTAACCGAGATCCGCAGGTAATTTATCTTTCTGTCAAATCGGTCGAACATTGACCCAATCCCCCTCATTGATGTTGTTGACTCCAATGGGAACAGTAACTACACCAAATGCATCCCGGAGTGAATTTATGTGGGCTGATCCATGGTAATCAACAGGCCTGACAGAGCCATCCTTTTCCAGGGCCACCGGGATCCAACCCAGTCGGTGTGCATTTTTCCTCTGTATGGGTGACCCAAGTTTCATTTTAAACTCAGCCCCCGACCAGGAAAGATTCATGCAAGCATATATAAATGGTTTGACGAGGAACTCAAGTGTAAGGTAGGATGAAACAGGATTACCCGGCAGCCCGAAAACGAATTTCCCTTTTCCAGAGGCAAACAGAGTTGGCTTCCCGGGTTGGATGGCCAATTTGTTATAATGGATCTTAACACCAATCTTCTCAAGTACTCTCGGAACAAAATCAAATTCCCCCATTGACACTCCGCCGCTCATGATCAGGATATCCTCACTCTCCAGAGCCCGGCGGATAATATCTTCTGTTTCAGCCTCATCATCCGGAGCTATCCCAAAATAATCAGCATCAATACCCATTGTTGAAAGCTGTGAAATCATTTGGTAGGCATTGGAATTGCGGATTTGGGATATTTGCGGAACCTCGCCAGGTTCAACCAGTTCTGTTCCTGTTGCCAGAATGCCAATACCGGGAAACCTGTAAACTTCTACCATGACTGCACCCACCGAAGCCAGGATCGGAACATGCTGTGTCTTCATCAGGGTTCCGGCATCAATGACCACCTCACCGATCCGGATATCTTCACCGGTATAGCATATATTCACGGCAGTCTTTTGCCCATTGAACCTTATTGCGGCCTCACCTGCTTCTTCCGTCTCTTCAACCTTCAGAACCGTATCGGCGCCCTCCGGAACGATCGCTCCTGTCATAATCTGGGCACATTCTCCGGGACCGATGCTGCGTACGGGAGCCACTCCAGCCCTGACGACCTCAACAACCTTCAGATCTTTCCCGATGTCCTCCCTGCGGCATGCAAATCCATCCATCGCACTCTTATTGAAAGGGGGCATATTCAGATCCGATAAAATATCAGCAGCAAGCACCCTACCCGGACATTCTTCAAAAGAGACCAGCTCAGTCCCCAGGCTACTTGCCTGATTTATAGCTATCTGAAGCGCTTCTTCAAAAGTCAGCATTCCGTAAATTTTGGATTTTAAAGGTAGAATTTTCCTTTTCTCAATTTTCTTAAAAAAAAGAGGGTTGAATTTTTCCATTCAGGGATCTCCGCTGCATCCATATACTGCGATTGGTGGAATCCGAAAAACCAAAAAAGAGTAGGAACTATTCAAAATCAAACTGAGATGAGAAAGAAAAGAATGAATCCGATGATCGGCCTGGCCATTATTTCCGTGCTGCTGATGGGAACCGTATTCACCGCTGAGGCTATTGGACCAGGAGGAGTGGTGAACACCAATAATGGTGCCCCGGGTGAGCTGCCAGGAACTGTTATGAAGGGGTATATCCTTACCATACAAAGGATTAAAACCGGAGAGCATTTTGAGCGATATGGCTGGACCGGAGGAGAATTCACACGGGTAGTTTCCGATTTTACCGAAGTAACGTGTTGTCTGAAGACCAATCGGGCAATGGATGGGTGCACTGGCTTTAAAATCTGCGATTCACAGTTATGAAGTCAAAACTGATTGTCATTTTATCTGTTTCGTTGGCCATAATCAATGCCGCCTGGTACCTCAGGTACAAGACAGCCTGTTCAGAGTTTTACTCGAGGATTGATTCCTATCAGAACCAGTTGGCGCAATCCAACAGTAATTCAGATGAGACAAAGGGAATACTCCAGTTCATGGCAGAATCATATGGAACAAGACTAGAGGAGGACCTCATTTTGTATCCACTTGACCTTGAACGGAATGTGGATAAGCTCAGCATATTCAACCAGTCCAGACTGGTCATATATCTGTCCGATACGATGTGCAGCAGTTGCGTTGACCAGCTCCTATTTGATGTAAGGAAGAGTTTCCGTGACTCGATTACCGGCCGGATCCTTGTTATTTGCCAATTTCAAAAGGATGAGGAGACGGTTATTTGGCAATCCCGCCAATTAATCCTTCCCGGAGCTGATTTTTTGAGGTTGAAATCGGCAATCCCGCTTTTAAAGAACGCACCGGCAGGGAGTCCGGTGATGTTTGTAACTGCTGATCACGGGAGAATTGATTTTCCATTTGTTCAGAAGCCTTCAACGAGTGATTGTTTAATCACCTATCTGGATGCGGTTCAAAAACAATTTATCCATTGATTATGAGATACTTAAAATTCATAATTCCTGCGATCATCATTTTATCGGGGTGTGCTCATTCCAACACAAAGCAAAGAGAAATACCGGTAATTAAATTTCAACCTGCACAATCGATTGATATGGCTCAATTTTTTGACACCGTCAGGTATCTGCAGCTTGAAAACAACCCTGAAGCCCCGATTCTGGATATTGATAAGGTTGAGACTTCCGGTGAGTTTATTTTCCTCATGGACAAGAGACTGAGAACGGTAATTTGTTATGACACCTCAGGCCACTACCGGTATAAGATTCAGGATATCGGCGGAGTTGATGAGGGGTTAAGGGATCTGGATGCCATGTGGATTGATGAAAAACACGGGGAGATTATGATCCACAGCTTCAGTCTCAAGAAAATCTTCGTTTTCGGTATGGACGGCAAATTCCGCTCAGAATTGGAAACCGACTGGGGTATGCAGGATATGGCTGCCCTGGAAAACGGAAGTCTGGTTGGATTGAGCACTCATGGCGGTGCCAATGGGGATCTGACGAGTGAACCCGGATTGTTTTTAATCAACCGTGAAGGGGAGGTCAAGGATAAAGCCATGTCTTTTGGTGGCAGGTCAATATACTGGTCCATAAACTATCAGCGCTATCTCGATTCCTATGAAGGCGGAGTTTTGGCATTGAATCAGTCGGATACTCTATGGAAAATTGATAAGCTGGGGAATATCAGTGCCGATATGGTCACAGATTGGGGTAACCGGAGCTTACCCCGGAAATTGAGGGTCAGAAGACTCCAGGGTTCCGGTGCCGAAAACTTCCTTCAGGGAAATTTTGTATGCGGAAAGGATATGCTGGTTTCATTCGGTCCGATCCGGCTTTTCAGGATTTTCATTAACCGATCGGAGCAGTTTGCGTTGGCAGATTTGCGATCCGGTCAGGGATACTATTCAGCACAGGTTATCTCCCCGAGAAACTCCATTCCTCTTTTATTTCCCATTGGTAAACAGGGGCATCAAAATGTGATCGGTTTCATTAACAAGCGTGCTCTTGAATCACTCGTTGGAATCATGAAGGAGGAGCCCGGATCTCCGGAATGGATCAAAGGGATTGACATCAGCAAGAATTTATTATGGTTCGGAAGATTAAAGGATCAACTATTTAAATATTAACAACATGAAAACAATTGGAACTATTTCACTCATCATTGTTTTATCAAGTCTGATCTTTACCGGGATGGCGTTTGCGGAGGATCCGGTCAAGACCGGAAAAGGAACCACCGGATCAACCGGTAACGGCATGGGATGGCAGCAAGGTGCGATTCGGACCGCCTCATTTTATTGCGGGCCGTTCAGGTTCAGTGTGGGGGCTAATGCAGGACTTCAGGGTCCCTTCATAGGGCTGTCGCTGGGTTGTGATTTTGGGACCATTGAATGCTGCAAACCCTACCCAGTCAAGGAATCCTGGTGTAATTATGATGCGGACGATGAGCGCTGTCCGAATTAAAAAAAATCCCGGTTGGTCCTTCCAGCCGGGATTTTTTTTAGTCCTGAATTTTAACCGAAATCTCAAGGTCGCCATCCTCCCCGGAGTTGACCTTCTTAACTAAAAGGATTCCTTTTCTTCCTGATTCCAGCCTGAAAAGATAGACATCTCCCCTGTTCAGGTTCGCTGCCTTGGTAACAGACTTACTATCTGACCATAAATTCAGGATCGGAACATCATTAACCACCCCATTAAAATCTGATTCCTGATAATTGATTTTCAGGAACCTGGTAGTGTTCCTCACAGGCCACAGGAGTGGGTTTCTGGATCCTGAAAATATGGCCTCCGGGATTTCGGCTCCGGGTGATGCCAGAGTTGCTTCGGTTTGACTGTCAAAGTAAGAGAGCAAATCAATTTTCGATTGATTCACATACGCCTGATCAAGATTGAAGGTCTGGTTAGTTGAAAAACTGATCAGTCCCGGTTTTGATAAACTTTTCTGGAAGCCCAATACAATCGGTGAAATCTGCACAACTTCACCATACAGGGAATTGGGATCTTTGGTCAGCACCAGGCTAACCTTATCGGAATTGCCCCTTTTATCGGAGATCAGGAAATCCCAAATTTCCGTTTCGAGGGTACCCTTTGTGAGAGTAAGTGTAAAAATGGCTCCCTCGTCGTTCAGAGAACTGGTACTTACCTTTTCTTCATTTAGCCGGATTTCGAGAAGATTAAGCAGATCAAAACCATTCCACTCTGCCTCCAGCTTAATCCGGATACTGTCATTGACCTTCAGTATGGTATCTTCGGAAACGTAACCAGTTTCTGAGATGAACCGAAGCGATGGATCCCCGTGGTCCTTACCGCATGCGAAAAGCAAAAACGGTATTAAAAAAATTGGAATTAACTTTCTCATACACAAACCATTCACTATTCACTATTCACTATTCACTATTCACTCTTATTCAGCTGATGGAAGAATCTCCTGGTAATGTCATGGATTGACTCGTTGATCCCTTCATGAAGTTGCCTGAAGGCTTCAACCAGATTTTCTCCTTCCGCGGTAAGCCGGGAAAGTCCCCCATCCTTTCCGCCTCTGACCTTTTCCAGAAGTTTCATATCGAGAAATTGCTCTGCTTCGCGAATATCACCCCAGGCTTTGCGATAACTCAAGCCAATGTGATCAGCTGCAGCGCGGATTGATCCTTGGTTTTTGATCTCAGTTAGCAGGGCAACCAGGTGATCATCAAGACGGTCTCCTTTTTCCCTGTGAGTGAGCCACACTTTATAATCCAGGAATACGTCGTAATATTTTGAACCTTTAGGTCCGGCCATATCCCTTATTGATAGAGACACCGATAGGAAGTTTCCTCCCCTACCCGTACCCGGAATTTCTGATTTTTATCTACCCTGAAGGTTTCAAACTCTCTGAAATCCTTCCAATCTGTCTCACCTGGAAGTAAAATGGTCATTAAGCCGGACGTTACCGTCATAAATTCAACTGTGGAGGTTCCGAATTCATATTCTCCCGGAGCCATTACCCCAACCGTGGCAGGGCCATCCAAGGTATTAAAGCTGATTGACTTTACTTTTCCCCCGAAGTATTCGTTGACTTTAAACATATTACATTGGTTTAAGGCAAATATAGTAAAAAGGGGGGAAGGGGATGAGGGGGTGAGGGGATGAGGGGATGAGGGTTATTTTCAGATGATTTATCTTTCATTACTGCCTGACCCATAATTACTGCATGAGTTTAACCAGAAAATGGTGGTTGCCCGATCTTAACATGAAATTCTTGCCATCGGGACCAGGTTCCATTTCCAATTCTGCCTTACCATCTGATCTTTTTATATTTAAAGCGTTTTTAGGAGGGATCCAGTCGGCTGTTGTTCCATCCGGAATTTCAAAAAAGAATTCAATTACCTCATCCTTCCTTATCCATTGTGATTTAAACCGCCTCTCATTTATGATCCTTTCCGTTCGGACAGAATCAAGGCCGGATATAATCTGAGGATTAATGATAATCCGTCCTGATCCAGGATGATGGTCATCCGGCATAATACCGCCAATCCACTTGTTGTACCATTCTGAAACTGAACCAAACATCGGGTGATTCTGTGAAAAGACATTATCGCTCTCCTTCCAGGTTTCCCACAAAGTTGTGGCACCCTGATCCACCATATATCTCCATCCTGAGAATCCTGGCTGGCTCACTACCTTATAGGCAATGTCGGCTCTTCCTGATTCTGACAGAGAATTAAGGAGGGCTTTTGTTCCGAAAATCCCTGTTTTAACATGATAATCATCCTTTTTAAGGCAAGTAATCAGTTCCTCAAGTGCGGCTGTCCGGGCTGGTTCGTCGAGCACATCGTAATCCAGCAGGCAGGCGAGTCGGGTCTGATCATTGTAAACAGTGCCCCGTTTCCAATGATTCCAGAAACGGTCAGCAATTTTTTCTTTAATCTTCCGGCCAAGGTCGGAATAGTTTTTTGCATCCGCTGGTTGATTCATGAAAACTGCAAATTGCTCCATAATCCGGGCAGCCTGCAGGTAATGGCAGGATCCGGTCAGTTCAACCGATGCAGCACCCAGACTTTCATGGTCACTCAAACCCTGATCGACGATTCCGTCAGGATGGAGCCGGGCTGCTTTATCCATCCATATCTTGTCCTGTTCATAAAATTCCTTGACCAGAAGGGAATCCTGATAATGAAGCCAAAGCCAGTATTGTATGTTCAGAAAGGCTGATTCCCAGCTGATTCCGCAATATCCCAGTCCAACATACGGTGCTGTGTCCACAAAACGTCCGGATTCCATGGCATCAACCCAGTCATATACAGTCTTACGGTAGATCCGGCTCATATCGTAATTATATATATAAGCTTCTGCGGTAGCGTTAATATCCCCTCCGTAGCCAAATTTCTCCCTCGCAGGGCAATCCGATTGGACGCTGAAGAGGTTGCTCAGAAAGGTCCAGCCACAAATTTCGTCAAGCGTGTTCAGGTAGGGGTCAGATGCCAGAGTGAGGGTGGTTTCCTGTATTGCGGTATTCATGCGGGCTCCAAGAACATCTTCCCTTACGGGTATATAGGATAAACCGGAAATTTCAAGATATCTGAATCCATGAAAGGTAAATTTTGGCTCGAAGATTTCTCCTTCCCGACCGGCGGATATGAAAAGATCTTCCTGCTGAGCCAAAGCCGGAGAACCCGGACCTCCAACCCCGGCCCTCTTTATCTGGCCACACACTGCTGTCATCGGGTTCAGGGATCCATCGGGATAAATCCTTTCACCATATCTTAAACGAATTGTATCACCTTCCCTTGCGTTTATTTTCAGCCTGACAATACCGGCAAAATTCCGTCCGAAGTCAACAATGGTCCTGTTATCGGGCATTCCTTTGATTGATACAGGCTGAATCCATTTTGTAACGGTAATGGGAGGGAAAAACGATTCAATGAGCCGGCCACCGGGACCAGAGGTCACCTGAACCGGCAACCACCCACTCCTTTTACCGGAAATTTTCAAAGGATCCGATTCCCGGTTGGCATCATACCATTCACCGAGGTACACACTGTTTCTAACAATCGGACCGGGGCTGTACTTCCAGGATTCATCCGTCCAGATTTCAAGTTTCTTACCAGACTCCAGGGTTATGATTAAAGCGGCCGTAAACCCGGGCTTACCAACAGGCAGATGTTTTCGAAGGTTGAGGTTTCCCCACATTTTCATTGGCAGAGGATTGTAAAAACCATTTCCAATGTCAACCAACCAGGAATTATTTCCTCTTTTAATTGCGCTAGTCACATCGATTCGCCGGAAATAGATTCTTTCGCTGAAATCTGTCCAGGCCGGATCCAGCCTTTGTTCCCCGGATTTGATTCCATTGATCCGGCTTTCATAGTATCCGGCCGCGGTAATTTGTAATTCTGCCGATTTGATCTTTCCGTTAACACGAAATCGTTTGATAAACCGGGAGGCCGGATGGTCACCATACAGAAGGGAGTCTTCCATAATTGGAGGCTCACTGTCTGTAATCCAGGATGCCCCGGCGATTCCGGTCTGATTATCTGTAACGTTAGTTCGGCAAGAGAAAAGACTCAGGGAAAGGATGCCTGAGATAAGCAAAATGGAAATTCTCATGGAGGTCATCAGGAATTTTTTTCCTGATAAATTTAGGAGATTATTCGGGTGTCACAACCTGGAAGGTCTCCACCGCAGAGGTTGCCGCTTCATCATCGGGCCCGGGATGCGGACGGCCTTTGGCAATTTTATCAGGATCTTCGGTGCCAAGTTTATTAATTTGCCAGATCAGGAACGAACCTGTGATCAGGGCTGCAGTGACATCCGCAACGGGCGAGCATAGCCAGACTCCTGTAATGCCGAGGAAATTAGGCAGGATCAGCAGGGCAGGAATCAATATGATCAACTGACGCAGAAGTGAAAGGAAAGTTGCCATCTTGGCCTTTCCAATGCTTTGAAAGAAATTTGCCGCAATCACCTGGAATCCGACCAAAGGAAGCGTGGCCAGAAAGATTCTCAGACCCTTTTCAGATATATCAAGAAGGACCGGATCAGAAGAATTGAAAAGTTTGACGATAAAATGTGGAAATAACTGAACTATGATCCAGCCGAAGGTTCCAATGGCTGTTGCTGAAATGATACCAAGCCTGACGGTTTGTTTCACGCGCTGAAAGTTTCTCGCTCCGAAATTGAATCCGACAATCGGCTGGCTTGCCATGTTAATGGCAACCATTGACATCACCAGGAGTTGTGATACAGAAGCGATAATTCCCAGTGCGCCGACGGCCAGATCTCCGCCATGTTTTATCAGCTGGTTCATAAACAGGGCATTAACAGCACTTGAACCAAGTTGCATAAAGAAAGGTGCCATTCCGATGGAGACAATCAGCCACATTATCTTAGTATCGGGCATGATATTGTTCATTTTCAGCCTGATAACCGCCCTCTTGCTTGTGAAATGCAGGAATACCCATACGTCCAAGGCCAGCATTGCAATGACGGTGGCATAGGCAGCTCCCTTGACTCCCATATCAAATACGAATATGAAGATCGGATCAAGAATGAGATTCACCCCGCCACTGAGCAGCATTGACAACATAGCGATCCTGGCATTTCCTTCAGCCCGGATGATATTGTTGAGTCCAAATCCCAACATTTGGGGTATCACCCCTATGAGGATAATATTAAGATAATCCTGGGCGTAACGGATAGTCTCATCAGTGGCTCCGAAAATCCTTAACATGGGGCCTTTTATCGCAAACCCCAGAAAGGTCACAAACAAACCTACTGTGACCATGAGAAAAACACCATTTCCCAGAACTTTTTCAGCCCTGAGAAAATCTTTTCTTCCCATGTTAATGGATACCTGCACCCCGGCTCCCATACCAATCAGCATCCCGAAAGCCATGACTACCAGCATGATGGGAAAAACCACACTTAATCCCGACAGTGCCATGGAGCCAACGCCCTGGCCGATAAAGATCCTGTCGACAATGTTGTAGGTCGCATTCATGATGACCCCAACAAAAGCAGGAAGGAAGTATTTCCACATAAGCTTGGTAATCTTCTCATTACCAAGCTCAAGGCTTTTTTGTGCGACCCGCTCTTCAGTCATAGGGGCGCAAAATTAGTAAAATAAGAATAACTGAACCGGCGGAGAAACCCTGATTATTCCTGATATGGTGCAACCACCTCAATTACTTCTGGAAAGTCCATTCCTATTTTTTGCAGGAATTCGATCTTTGGCACCCCGTTCCTGTTCCATCCCCGTCTCTTGTATACAGCATCCAGCAGTTGCTCGTACCGGTTTTCGCGGTAAGCCCGAAGAGCCTTCTGCTTTTCCTCGGTGGATTTTCCGGCCGGATCAAACCCAACCTGTTCTTTGAGTTGCTTGTCATACCGTTCCGCACGGCTTTCGTATTCTTCAAGCGTAACCGGACCGGCAGCCCTGAAAGGCTGGGCATCGTATTTACGGGTTCCGTAACCTCTGCGAAGGTTAAAAACTCTCTGGAAGTTATAAACGCGTTCCGAATCCTCGATCAATCTTTTCTTGTCGAAATCCCTTCCGGTAACTGCCTTATAGATAGTTACATAATTATCCACATGTTCCGGAACCTTAGCAGGTTCATCGGTTTCTGCATTATTGGCCGGTTCCACGTCATTCCATGGCAGTTTGCAAAGGCCAACGAGGCCGAACCAGGTACGGAACATCGGGAAATAGTGAAGGGCTTCAGCTTTAGCCTCGAAGGTGGGGATCTGATTGTTGACCATATCCATAAAGATCAGCCATGCTTCATCATGCTGTGGCCCCTTGTTGGTCATGGCAAACCCTCCCTGCTGTGCCAGGGACTCTTTTGAAACATATTCAGAATACTCGAGTCCCTTGTTTTCCATGCCTATATCCTGGAGGAAATTGGGATCAGCACCGTATTCACGGACGAAATACTCTTTCATTTTTCTGATCCCCATTCCTGCAATTTTCCCGAAACCTTCACCCCGGGCAACCTGATGAAGGAGTTCGATCGCTGCATCTCCGTTCCCAAAATTCAGTTCGAGACCGCCTGTCCTTTCCTTATTCAGAACACCTGCCTCATAACACTCCATGATAAACGCCATCATCGTTGACCAGCTGATGGTATCCATCCCATAAGTGTCGCAATAAAAGTTTGCCTCAATGATATAGTCAGGATCGAAAATTCCGCAATTGGAACCAAGTCCGGCAGCATTTTCGTATTCAGGTCCATCAACCAGCACATTTTCGCCAGCATAAGGGCCGGTTTTAACAATGTAGGGATCCACCGCCTTAGCGCAGGCCATATTGCAGCCAATCCAGCATCCGTCCGGGGTTCCCTGACGGAATCGGGATTTCCAGACCTCAGAGTCTATCTTATAGGCGTCGGGGTGCGAGCCGTACTTATAGTTTTTGGTCGGCAGCAGATCATAGTCATTCATGATCTCCATCAGATGGGCTGTCCCTTTGGTCCTCATCTGGCACTGAACATCATCAAGGTCCCTGATCTCCTTGTTGAATCTCTTACCCCGCTCCATGATTGCCTCAAGGTCAACCACATTATTCAGGTTTCCTTTGACACCGGGGATCTTGCAGACTATAGCCTTTACCTTTTTATTGCGTAATACTGTTCCTGTCCCTCCTCTACCGGCCTGTTTGAGCCTCACCCTGTTCTTTTTCTTATCGAAGAAGCTGAAATTCATCATGCCAACCCAGGAATGTTCGGCAGCCATTCCAGTGGTAATCACTGACACATTGTGCTTCGATTCCTCACTGTCGGCATACATCTCGGTTAGTATCTCGCTCAGAACATGACTGTCGAGAGGTTCCTGAGGAGCCTCTTCAATCCTCACTGTTCCTTTGGTTCCGTCAATGACAATGATTACATCAGACTTTGCTTTTCCCTGAATCTCTATTGCATCAAATCCTGAAAACTTGACAAATGGTCCAAAATACCCACCTGCGTTACTATCAGTAACAGAATTACTTGCAGGTGAAAGAGTTACAACCAACGATTTTCCGGTACCTGAATATTGGGTTATCCCGGCGACAGGGCCTGCACTTATGACAATTTCATTTTCAGGGTCATCCCAGCGGGTGTCAGGTTTTGTGGCATCCCATAAAAGTTTAAGGCCATACCCCTTGCCCCCGATAAACTTCTCCTTCATCACGGGAGGTACATCCTTAATCTTACAGGTATTATCAGAAATATTGATATGTAAAACCTTGTCAGTATACCCCTTGTCCAACTGAGTTACTTCATAATTGAATTCAGCCAGCAGCTGATGGGCTTCGAGCATTTTCCTGATGTCCATATACTGTTGTTTTTTCTTTTGGGTTGAAAACAAAAATAGCATATAAAAAGTGTCCCAACCGTCTAAGAGATTATGATTTATATCATTATGCATATACTTGCATATCGATGCCGGTTCAACATGGTTTTATACCTTTGGATTTTCTTTTGCCGATGAACGATCCATTACAATACCTATCGGGAAAATTTCCCTATTCGCCCGCCAGTATCCTTGCCACCGTCAGGGGTTCCAGGTATTTCGCAATCATGCTCAAGGACGGAAGGATTGGCGTATCTGCCACCCTCGGAGCCAGGCTCGAAGCAGATCCGCTATTGATCAAAGTGATTGACCTCTCACGGGAAGATCACCGGATTTATCAACTGGCCTTTATCAATGCGAACATTAACAGCAGCTCAGGGTATTCAGCTTCAGGGGATATTTTCGAAATGGTCGATTTCAGCAAAAGCAGCCTGACAGCCATGGTCGGATATTTTCCTCCGCTCGTCAGGAAATTCAGGGATGCAGGTTATAATCTGAAGGTATTTGATCTTCATCATCCCTATGAAGATGCCGATCCACTGGAGGAGTTTGATCAAACCATTGCATCTGCCGGGACTATCATAATTTCGGCAACTACACTGATTAACAATTCATTGAACAAAATTTTGTCCCTGTCAGGCAAAGATGCCACCCGTTTCCTTCTTGGGCCTTCCACTCCTCTTGTAAATGAATTTCAGGCTGAATATGGTTTCAGGCATCTGTTTGGGATGATATTTAAATCCTATGAATTTGGGGTCCTGGATCAAATCGGTAAGGGAGAAGGAACCCAGAAATTCGGAACTTTTGGTAAGAAAGTGATGTTATAGTTATTTTGACTTTATGAAAAAGACCATTACCCAAACCGCCGTCTTCATTCTGGTATTTGCAATATCCGCCTGTTCAACAGGCAAAAAGGCATTTCAGGAGGGAGATTATTACTCAGCTGTTTTGCAGGCTGTTGAAAGACTGAGAGACAACCCTGACAGCAAAAAATCATCAGAAACACTAAAACAGGCTTACCCAATGGCCCTCTCAACCTTCAAGGACGAGGTTGACCAGGTATTAAGAAGCCAGGATCCGAACCGGTACTCCACTGTCGTGGACCGGTATGAAAAGTTGAACAAGATGGCCGATGAGATCAGGCATTGTCCTGCCGCCATTGATGTCATCAGAAATCCCGAAGTCTTCGGTGAGCAATTGGCTGCTGCTAGGCAGAAGGCTGCTCCGGAAGCCTATGACGCAGCTGTTCAATTGCTTAAGCAGGGTTCCAGAGAATCCGCAAAGGAGGCATATTATCAATTCCTAAATGCCGACCGGTTTGTGCCAGGGTTCAAAGATGTTAAAAGCATGATTGACAAGGCCAGATTTGATGCCACGCTGAAGGTCATTGTGGAACAAATCCCGGTTCCCGGCAGGTACAAAATAAGCTCCGATTTCTTTTTTGATCAGGTTTATTCGTTCCTCGCAAAAGGATTGAAACAGGAGTTTGTTGAATTCTATGCTCCTGCTGCCGCCAAAAACCTTCCCTATTCCGATGAGATCCTGGTCATGGAATTCGATGATTTCATTGTTGGGGCTACCAGTGATAAAGATTCCGAGAAAGAGTTTATCAGCAAGGATTCGGTTAAGGTGGGAACCACAAAAGTGAATGGTCAGACTGTGGATGTATTTAATAAAGTGAAGGCCAAATTCACCACCCACCGGAGGGAGGTAGTTTCAACAGGCGTTCTGGTTGTTCAGATTATTGATGCCAGGACCAATAAGCCTAAAGCTGCCCAGAAATTTCCGGGAACCTTCACCTGGGTGACAGAATGGGCCAACTTTAATGGTGATGAAAGAGCCTTGACACCGCAGCAACTGGAAATGTGTAAAAGGAAACCGCTGATGCCGCCTCCGCCGCAGGATCTATTCCTTGAATTTACCAAGCCTATCTTTGAACAGGTTAAAGGTTTCTTACGCAATTACTATCGGAACAGCTAAGAAAGATGAAAATCATTCTGAACAACAGTCCTGAACTATTTCCGGATGATGTTAGGACCATCCGTGATATCCTCAAATTGAAAAAATTCACTTTTCCCAACCTGGTTGTGAAAATCAATCACGAACTTGTAAAAAAAACCGATTGGGATGATGCTATTTTCAATGAAGGCGATACCGTTGAGATCATCCATCTCATTTCAGGTGGCTGAAAAATCACCCTTATGATAAAAGTGCTGCATTTTCGATCCGGATTGCAGCACTTTTTTTTTTAACCCGTCTTGTAATTGAAAATGGAAACAGTTCAGGGAAAAATACTGGTTCACCGGGAACTCCTCGAAGAATGTAAAAGGGGGAGCGCACAGGCTCAGATGAAGGTTTATAAACTCTATTACAAACCGATGTATCATGTAAGCCTCCGGATCCTGGGTGACCGGATGGAAGCTGAAGACGTAATGCAGGAGTCATTTCTGGCGGCTTTCAGAAATTTGGGCGCGATTTCACTGAATGTAAGTTTTGGAGGGTGGCTGAAAAGGATAGTTATCAATCGTTCTTTGGATGCTTTAAGGAAAAAGAGGGGGCAGATAGAGCTTCTTCCCGATTTTCCTGATGAACCAGAAGCCGAACCAGTTTGGCAGGATGATCAGGACACTGTTGAGGAAAAGGTCAGAAAAGTGAGGAGAGCCATGGAATTCTTGCCGGAAAAATACCGGCTGGTCATAAACCTGTGCCTTTTTGAGGGATATGATCACGAGGAAGTCGGTGAGATACTGGGCATACCTGCCTCAACAAGCAGGGCACACCTTTCGAGGGGGAAGCAAAAATTGCAGCAAATCCTTTCAGCGCCGGAGTTACAGTTTATTTAACATAGAAAATATCAGAAATGTCAAATATCGAAGATCTGATCAGGGAGAACAAGGAAATGTTCAATTACGAAGAACCGATGGAGGGTCATTTTGAAAGGTTTGAAGCCAGGCTAAGGACGCAGAATAGAAGATCCCGGCTGAGAAGCCTGTACAGGGTTGCCTCCATTGCAGCCGTCGGACTCGTTCTGATAGTTTCATCCATATTTATTTATGACAAGTTTTATGACCGGGATAATGGTTCGGTCACATTGGGTGACATCAATCCCGAACTTGGAAAGGTTGAGTACTATTTTACAAGTCAGATCGATGAGGCAACGGTAAGTCTGGATTCCCTAAGGAAATATTCGGATGAGGGCACTCAAAAGATGATTGACAGGGAGTTTGCCGAGCTTGATTCCCTTCATACCCAGCTTACGGAAAAGCTTGGTACCAATCCGAATGACGAAAGGATCATCAATGGATTGATCACTTATTATCAGACGAAACTGAAAATCATGGAACACTTTATCACCACGCTAAACCAAATCAAACAAATCAAAAATCAAAAAAATCAGAATTATGAAAGCACAGTTCTTTAAACCATTACTCTTCGCAACCATCCTGTTCGCGGCATGCAGTCTCAATGCCCAGACCCTGCGCGAAGAGTCCCAGAAGGAGTTCAACACCAACGCAACTACAACCCTGTCGGTTGACAATCAGTTCGGTAATGTTACCATAACGGATTGGGACCAGAACAAGGTTTCCATTGCTTATGTAGTTGAAGTGACAGCTTCACCCGAGGCAAAAGCAAAAAAACTGATGGAACTGATCAAGGTGGAAATCCGGGAAGAAGGCGGACAGATTACAGCCAAGACTACGATCGGCAAAAATAATTCAATAGATCTGAAGGCTGATACAGGAGAAAAATTCAAAATCGACTATACGATCAAGTGCCCGAAAAATCTGCCTTTAAAAGTTGTAAACAATTTCGGGAATATTTCTATTAGCAACATGACCTCAAAAACCGAGATCGATCTGGGATTTGGTAACCTTAACGCCGTAAGCCTGACAGGCAATGGGTCCACCATTGGGTTGCAGTTCTCAAAAGCTACGATAGGTGAACTCGGAGAGGCAAGTCTGAGCCTTGAACATTCGGATGTGGTAAAAATCACCTCAGCCAAATCCCTCACCCTTGAAGCCTCCTTTGCCAACCTGAGTCTGGGAATTGTGGATAACCTCAAGGTGGAAGCATCCTCCGGATCGACCACTGTGGAAAAGCTGACCGGTTCGCTGGTATACGAGGGTAGCATGGGATCCCTGGAAATTAAGGACCTCGCAGCAGGTTTCTCAAAGGTTAAGATTGAGCAGGAGATGGGTAACATTTCCCTCGCTGTAGATCCTAAGGCCGGATATAAGCTTCATGCCGAGGCAGAAATGGGCAATATCTCAGTACCCTCCGGATTCAAGGCAGACAAATCCGAAAAGAATGAGCTTCCAGGAGTAACCAGTTCTAAAGTCACCGGAACCATGGGAAACGGAGCTTCCGAAATTACGATTGAAGCCAGCATGGGATCCGTTAAGATCAAATAACACTCAAACCAAACAACTACCAAACTATTGAGGGTGGCCTTAACAAAAGGCCGCCCTCTTTGTTTTATGTGGGAAACAACAGTAATTTATTATGATCAGCATTTCAACTCCTCCGACCCCTGTCAATGAAGAAGTCAGAACCTACGCTCCCGGTACACTTGACCGCCAGTCGCTGGAGGAAACTCTCAGGGATATAAAATCCAGGGTTGCCGAAATTCCGATGCACATCGGCGGGAAAAATGTTACTACCGGCAAGTTAGAGGAAATCCGTGCCCCGCATGATCATAAAACTGTTTTGGCCCGTTATCACATGGGTACCGGAGAACATGTGCATGATGCAATTGAGGCCGCCCTTGCTGCCAGGGAAAAATGGGCCAATACCTCCTGGGAACAGAGGGCATCTGTTTTCCTCAAGGCCGCCAGCCTGCTGTCGGGTCCCTATCGTTATAAGATTAATGCAGCAACCATGCTCGGGCAATCAAAAACCATTCATCAGGCAGAAATTGACGCAGCCTGCGAATCCATTGATTTCCTGAATTTTAATGTCAAATTCATGACTGACATTTATGCAATTCAGCCCGAAAATAACCGTTACACCTGGAACCGCCTTGAACACAGGCCATTGGAAGGATTCATTTATGCAGTCAGTCCCTTCAATTTTACCTCTATTGCTTTAAATCTTGCTACAGCACCCGCCCTGATGGGTAATGTTATCGTTTGGAAACCTGCGCATACCCAGATCTACTCAGCCAGCGTCCTGATGGATGTGTACAGGGCAGCCGGACTTCCAGACGGAGTCATCAACATGGTGTTTGCCCCGGGAAAAGAATCGGCGGATACTGCGATCAATCATCCCGATCTGGCAGGTATTCACTTTACCGGATCCACCGAGGTTTTTCAGAGCATTTGGGAATCGGTGGGCCGAAACATAAGGAATTATAAGTCGTTTCCAAGACTGGTTGGGGAAACCGGAGGTAAGGATTACGTGCTGGCCCACCCCACCGCCAGACCAATAGAGGTTGCCACAGCATTATCCAGAGGTGCATTTGAATACCAGGGACAGAAATGTTCTGCCGCCTCCAGGGCCTACATCCCTGAAAATATCTGGCCTGAAGTCAAGTGCCATTTGCTTGATGACCTGAATCAGTTCAAAATGGGCAGTCCGGAGGACCTGGGAAACTTCGTCAATGCTGTCATCGACGAGAGGGCTTATGACAAGCTGACCGGATACATTAAGCGGGCCGCTGCCGATAAAGATGTTGAAATCATTTCAGGCGGGAAATTCAATAAAGAGTCAGGATTTTTCATTGAACCCACAGTCCTTCTTACCAGGAACCCTGATTATGAGACCATGCACACTGAACTCTTCGGCCCCATTCTGACCATTTATGTGTACCCGACCGACCAGTTTGAGGAGACCATAGATCTGGTCGACAAGACTTCTCCCTATGCGCTTACCGGTGCTATTTTTGGTCGTGACCGTTATGCACTCGACCTTGCCGGAAGGAAACTCGTGAATACTGCTGGTAATTTTTACATTAATGACAAACCCACAGGGGCGGTTGTGGGGCGTCAGCCCTTTGGGGGGTCCAGAGGTTCCGGTACCAATGATAAAGCTGGCAGCATGTTTAATTTGTTGCGGTGGGTTTCACCCCGCACCATAAAGGAATGTTTCCTTCCACCGACGGATCACAAATATCCCTTTCTCGGAAACGATTGATCAAAATCGTGGGCTTTACGTACCTTTATATGAATAATGCAGGTACATGCCCATAAAATCGATGCCCGCCGGGGCCTTAGAGCCCCGTTGGCTGCCGCTTGACAATGCCGCAAAAATTTTCCCGTCGGGAACCCGGAAAACCAGGTCCCTGGTATTCAGGATTTCTGCTGATATTAAAAGACGGGTGAATTATGACATCCTCGCCGAAGCTGCCCGGTTAACTTCGAAGAGATATCCCTATTTTACCATGCACCTGCGAAGGGGCTTCTTTTGGTACTGGCTGGAAGAGGTAACCGATGGAACCATCCAAATTCTTCCGGATGAGGGCGAGCCGTGCAAAGAATTCAAGTTCGGATGGACGCAAAATCCGTTATGCAGGGTCCTGGCCAAAGAATTCAGAATCTCTGCAGAATTCTATCATGTCATTACGGACGGAACAGGGGCCATGGAGTTCTTCAAGACCCTCCTTGCCGCCTATGCGGAACTTTGCGGACTCAAAATACCCGACTCAGGATTCAATCATTATGCTTCAGAGCCTGCTGAAGGTGAAACAACAGATGCATATAACACCTATTTTGACCCAAAACTACCAGCTCCTCCCAAGCTATCGAAAGCCTTTCATGTGCCTTTCCCTTTTGCCAGCAATCCGAGATTATCCATTCTTTCCATTGAAACCGATGCAGGTCAGGTAAAAGATAAGGCCCGGGGACGGGGTGTGACTCTGACTGAATACCTTGCCTCAGTTTATCTGTTGGTATTGCAGCAGCTCTTTGATACAATGCCTCCGCTCCGAAAACTAAGGAGGAGACCTGTGATCCGGGTTCAGGTTCCTGTAAACCTCCGAAGTTTGTTCCCATCCAAAACGCTCAGGAACTTTGCCCTGTTTGTCACTCCTGAAATCGACATGAGGCTGGGCCATTATACATTTGAACAAATATTGCATACGGTTCACCATTTCATGCAGCATCAAACTGACCCTAAACTGATGCAAAAAATCATCTATCGCAACGTCAGAAATGAAAAAAGCATTTTTATCCGCATGATTCCACTGGTCCTTAAGGACCGTGTGCTGAATTACTATTTCAAAAGATCAGGGATGTCACTTTACTCCGGATTGCTGACAAATCTTGGCAGACTTGATTTTGCGGATGAACTTGGAGAGATGATTGAAAGGTTCAGGATGCTCCCTCCTCCTCCGGATGACACAAAAATCAGCCTTGCCGTGGTAACCTTCCGCAGCAGGCTGGTAATAACCTTTGCCAATTCAACAAAATCCTTCAATCTCGAAAGAGATTTTATCCAATTTCTTCAATCTGAAGGGATTTCAGTCAAACTTTTAAATCCATAACAAATGAGCATTTGTCCTAAATGCGGCGTTGAAATGGACTCCTCTTACAAGGAGTGCCCGCTTTGCAAAACCGATTTGGGGAGAATCGCCCCGGATCCCGGGCAGAAAAACCCTGCCTATCCCGGAATGGACAAACCATTGTCACGGGGTGAAAAAGTCAACCTTTTCTGGGAATTATCGGGGATCCTGCTGTTTTCAAGCTTACTTGTTGTCATACTGATTGACATTTTCATGAACCAGAAACCGGGTTGGTCCTGGTTAGCTGCATCCGCAATCATCGCCACTTTTATTTACATCAGCCTGTTCATTTTCCTGGCCAAAAGGGTTTACTGGCTGTTGGCAGGGCTCCTGGTTAATACCTGTGCGCTGTTGTTTTGTGTGGATTATCTTCATGAAGGCATTGCATGGTTCTTTATGCCCGCCCTGCCACTCGTGGTATCCTTCGTGCTTTTCACGGGTATTTTGCTCTGGTTTATCAGGCAAACAAAACACAAGGGCCTTAACATCATCGCAGCGGCATCGGTATTACTTGGAATGTACCTATTGCTTATTGATATGAGTACTTCCTGGAGCCTCAGACATGTTTTTAAACCAAGCTGGTCGGTTATCGCTGCGGTCTCCATACTCCCATTCGCTTTGTTCCTGTTCTATTTTCATTACCGGCTAAAACGGGGCATAAGCCTCCGAAAATTCTTCCATCTTTGATGGTCGACAATAAATAGAATATCTTTGTCTTTGCCTATGTGGAAGAACTTCTGGAAACGGTTATTCAGTCTTGTATGGAACAAGTATTTCCTGGGCCTGATTGTTTTCGGGGTTTGGATTATTTTTTTCGACCAGCATAATCTGATTGATCGTCACGAAACGCTCAAGCACCTGAATCAGCTCAAACAGGATACTGTATTCTATGGTCAGAAGATCCGTGAAGAACGTGACAAAATCAATCAACTCAAGACCAGTCCGGCTAACCTTGAAAAATTTGCCAGGGAACAATACCTGATGAAGGCCGCCGATGAGGATGTATTCGTAATCCTTAAGAAATCATCTTCTAATTAACTCTCCTGATCCCCCTGTATTTTTCTGCATTCCTGTATATTTCAAGCATTGAGAAGATATCTTTTGCCTGATTCCAGCCAAGGGATTCCGCAAGTCTGGCTGATGATTCAAGAACTCCTGTTCTGGATATTTCAAGGTGGTAGAAATTAAGATATCTGAGAATCATAAATCCGTTAAACCATCCAAAGAAACTCTTGTAGAAAGTATTAAAATTTCCGGTCCCCCTAATTAGCCGGATAATGTTTTCTGCTGCATGGATTTCACCCAGAAAATCCGTCATCGGCTTTGGCAGTCCGAGAGCTGAAAGAAACCCAGGGTTACCAGGGAGATTCTGATAGATTTCAGCGAGGTTTCCAAACAACGCCTTAAGTGGCTTGAAAGATTCAATATCATACACTTCCAGCTCATCGGAATTCAACACTTGTTTTTTTATAGCAGCGCCGGTTCCAAAGATGACCCTATCTGACTCACGCGGAGAAGGAAAAACTGTTACAGTGTTGATCTCATAGAATCTTCCGAGCAAAATACATTTGTGCAGGAAGTAGAAATCCTCACCAGCTGCATGGGTTCCCATTCCATTTACCCTCACATACGTTTCCGCCCTCACTGAAAAGCTTGATCCAACGGTATGAATGGCATGCGGATGCCCGGTATTTTCAATGGCAAAGCGTAAATAACGTAGATACAGTTCATAAGCGGCTATGGCTCCGTAGATCCGGCTGCTAAGATTTCCTGTCAGCGGGTGCTCAAAATAATGATTGGCTGCTTTTGCTTTAGGATTTGACCGGTAAAAGGATACCATCTCCTTCAGAAACTCCGGACCACACTGAGAATCCGCATCAAATCCTGATATGACGCCGGAATTATTGCCAATCAGGTTAAATCTCCGGACAGCTTCATCCATTCCTATTTTCCTGGCTAATCCAACGCCTGCATGTTTTGCCGGCAAATCCGGACACCAGATTGAATGAATGGTAACATCTTTTCTGATGTTGAGAATACTGAGACTGCCAAGGTCCTCAACATTCTTCCGGCTAAGTGCAACCATGCCTGCCGGGGATCCTTCGGGGTAGTTGACTACTACAATAATCTCCCATTTCACCCCTGGAGGATCACAATCTAACAATGAGCGAACAGAGGAAATCAGGTCCGGTTCCTTATAGGAAGGGATTACAACGGATAAAAAAAGATCCGGATCAGGCTGCGGCAGTTCCGCTCCCGATCCGGATGCATATCTTTCAAGATAAAGGTCTGCAAACCGGGAATTACTTCCCAAGCGACTTCCGGTAGGCTTCATTAAGTCTTTCAAGAACCTTTCCGGTAATGTTCATGTAGCTTTCAGCATACAGCAAACCGCCGCCAAATGTATTACTCAGGATGACATTATAATGGTCGGCCCTGTTGATATCATTAACGGCAGCCATCACGCTGTCATGCAGCTGAAGGTTCACTGCCTGTTCGTCCTCAAGCAGCCGTTGCTGCATATCATTTTGAAGATTTAGCAAGACCTGTTGTTTTTCAGTCAGCTGCTTTTGCTTTGTTTCGGCATCCCATGAGGTTATGAGCCTCTTGTCAACTTTATTCTGAAAATCTGATACCTCTTTCTGGAAGGCATCTCCTTTTGAGGAGAGTTCCCGTTCGAGACTGGATTTATTTGCCAAAAGCTTATCAGCCAGAACCTTATAATATTCATAATTAGCCAGAACTGAATCCACAAAAACATAGGCAATTCTCAGTTCACCGGGGTTCGCGACCTGAGCACTCTCCGGATTCTCCCTGGCAACAGTTGCCGATTTCCCGGACCCGGTAAAATGAAGAATAAACAACACTACAACGGCGGCGGCCAGAATTCCGATAATCAGTTTATACGTCTTTTCCATACTCGCTTGTTAATCTGATAATTGTAAAAAATGATTCCGACAAAAATAGTAAAAAACCGCCAGCCGCCCCAAATCAATGCATCTTATCATACTCACGGATGATAAAGGTCATTTATACCCAAACGATGTGCTCCTACTTTTGACCTTCCAATTGCTGAAATTATGCTCAAAATTACCCAACATCCGATTCTCGACATTGAAACCCGGGAAAGTCATTCTTTTTTATTTGAAGGCAAGCAGATTACAGGTGAAAAAGGATTGACGATAGCTGCAGCCCTTCATCAAGCAGGGTATCCTGTTCACAGTCATAGTTTAAAAGGAAGAAACCGGAGTCTGGAATGCGGGATTGGAAAATGCGGAGCGTGTGAGATGCTGGTGGACGGAGAGATTAAGAGAATATGCATTACCAGGGTAGATGGAATCAGTGAAGTGAATGAGATTCCGAAGGATTACAGGCCGGAGCCTAAAATCGTGGACAAATCCAGCAGAATTCAGGTTTTCCGGACACGGGTAACCATCATCGGTGCAGGACCCGCAGGTTTGGCAACCCGAGAGATTCTCAACCAACACGGAATTGACAACCTGGTGATTGACAACAATGACAGGATTGGCGGACAGTTCATCATGCAAACCCACCAGTTTTTCTTTTTTGAAAAGGAGAAGAAGTTCGGGGGGATGCGAGGTTTTGATATTGCGAAAACACTGGCCGGCGATAGCCACGAAGGCATTTTCCTTAATTCAACCGTTTGGGATATACTGGATGGAAAAAGGCTGGCGGTGAAAGATCTTTCCACGCAGGAGATATTTTACGTAGACACTGAATTCCTGGTGATTGCCACGGGTGCAGTCCCATTTATGCCGACTTTTGAGAATGATGACCTACCCGGCGTATACACTGCTGCCGTTGTTCAGAAAATGATGAACAATGAATTTACCTTGCTTGGGAAGAACATCCTGACCGTTGGAGCAGGTAATATCGGGTATCTCACCTCCTACCAGCTGATGCAGGCAGGTGCCAAAGTGAAGGCAATAGTTGAAGCCATGCCCAGGGAAGGAGGATTTCCGGTTCAGGCTAACCGTGTTCGCCGGTTGGGCATTCCGGTAATATTGAATCATCTGCTGATCAAAGCGATTCCAAATGAAGACCGTACCGGAATAATCGGAGCAGTTGTCGCCGAATCGGAAAACTTCCAGCCGGTTCCCGGAACCGAGAAAATCATTGAAGGAATTGACGCAATCAATATCTGCACAGGTCTCGTGCCGGATGACCAGCTTCTCATCAAGGGCAAGGAGGTATTCGGCCGTCATGTTTATGGTGCAGGAGATGCAATCAGAATTGGGGAAGGAACCAGTGCGGTACTCAGGGGCAAGCAGGTCGCCTTTGAACTGCTTGAAGAGATGGGAGAAAGGTTTGATTATGACGAATATCTGAAAATATCTAAAGAATACATTGACAGTCAACAACATCCAATCCGGATTATCGAAAATCCCTATCTGCCTGATGAAACCAGAATGAATGGGAAAGGATTTGTTCAGATCGATTGTCTGTATGGTTTTGCATGCAATCCCTGCGAATTTGCATGTCCGCATGGTGCCATCACAAAAACTTCAACCAGCACGGTTCCCCAGATTGATTTTGACAAATGCATTGGCTGCATGGATTGCGTATACCAGTGCCCGGGGCTGGCAATTTTCGGGTATAACCTGTCCAAGGATTGGCTGTTTCTGCCCATAGAATACTTCGCCGAAGCCGGGGCTGAGGTCTATTTGGTTGACAACAACGGGAAGAAGCTGGGCTCAGGGATCATTGAAAAGATTCTGAAAAAGCCCAACAAAACAGACATTGCCAGAGTAAAGGCCATTGATATCCATGGCAGCCGGCTACCTGAGGTAAGAGGTTTCATTGTTAAAGAACTGTACCCGGATCCCGTTAAAATCCGGTCTATTGAAACAAAAGTCGAGAACCCGACTTATGTATGTCATTGTGATGATGTTACCCTTGACGAAATCCTTCAGACAATCGGGGACAGGAAATTCATCTCAGTTGATGAAATCAAGCATACCACACGGTTGGGCATGGGAGCCTGCCGTGGAAAGAGATGTATAAAAAGGTTAAAATCCGCTCTGCACGGGTATGGGATCCAGATCGTCGGGGATGCCACTCCAAGGGGACCGCTGTCAAACCAAATCGGGATGGGTGAATTATTTCCGAGGGAAAAGTGTGAGCAGGTCAGAATTGTTGATAAAGGTCGTCAGCCCAGGGAAGTTAAGGTATCCTCATTGGTCGTTGGTGGTGGTATCGGCGGCTCTGCATTGTTCAGATATCTCGCTGAAGCCGGTTTGAACCCTGTTCTGGTAAATTCAGGCCGCGGTGCATCATGGAGAAACATTGCCGGTGGCAGACCCAATTTCAGCGTTCCTGAGCTTTCAGATATAGCCCGTCAGAATCTGGAAATATTCAAGGATCTTCAAAAAATCAAGAACATAGATTTCAGACCGATTGATTATGTGACATTTGCACACGATGATTCAATGCTTAAGGCACTGGAGGCTTCCATGGCGTGGTCGGATGCAGAATTGATCGGACCAGAAAAATACAGTTCACATGTATCGCCCTTTATTAAGAAAGATCTGGGGGAATTATATCCTGCCGCCCTTATCACACATGATTGCTGGCAGGCCACACCTGGCCGGGTCATTGATCTGATACGCACCATCGGAATAAAGGCCGGCGGAAGCATCTGGGAAGATTGCAAACTGATCGATATTGAGAGGGATGGACAAGGATACCGGGTATTAGTGCAGGATCATGAAAAGAAATTCATTCTTGTCAGCACTCCGATCCTGATCAATGCCATGGGACCAGAGGGGCATAAATTTGCCAGAAAACTGGGCATCGAAACAGGACTCTATCCGGTTAAACATCAAGCATTTATAACCAGACGACTTCCGATGCTCGGTGTGAACGGGATTCCATTACCAATGCTGATCGACCGAAGAAAATATCGTGGATTTACGGCCGTTTACGGACAGCAGCTCGGCGAAACGGGACAGGTGATCGGTTGTGCCTCGCCGGCCACCGATCCGCAGGAAGCTGAAAGGAACCTCAAGATTAATTCACAGGAATTCCTTGAAATTGCCTCTGAGGTTTTCGTCAACTGGATTCCTGAATTATCTTCTGTTGGATTTCAGGCCGTGTGGGCTGGATATTATGTGGAACCAAGGATGATCCTGGATCCTGACCTTGGATTGTTCCTGGGCCTCAGGGGACAGGGATTCATGCTGGGACAATACCTGGCAAAGATGTATGTTGATTCGGTCACAGGTAAGCCGGTGCCGGAATATTTCAAACAGCTCGCCATGACAGGTGACGGACTACTTGAAAAGGCCTTCAAATAGCCTGTGAACAAAACCGCCTGATCGTTTGTTTTTTTCAAAAAACAGATGATCATGAATAAAAGAGAGTTTATCAAATCAGGTGCCCTCCTGGGCGCAGGACTGGCTGCAGGAGTTTTCAAAGCGCAGGCTGTCGGGACAAATGGATTTGTATTTAACCAGACAACCTTAAATCAGGCCGGGGAGTATACCCTGCCTGCCCTGCCCTATGCTTACAATGCTTTGGAACCTCATATTGATGAGGCCACTATGAAGCTTCACCACGACATTCATCATGCCGGGTATGTAAAAGGCTTGAATACAGCCTTGAAAAAAATCAATGAAGCAATGGACTCGGGTGATTACAGCATCATCAAGCATTGGGAGCGAGAGCTGGCTTTCCATGGGGCAGGTCACTTTTTACATGTTCTTTTCTGGAACAACATGGGACCAAATCAGGGAAAAAGAAGCGAAACCCTTGATAAATATATCAGCAAATCTTTCGGGAACTTTGACCGTTTCATCAGCCTTTTCAAACAGGCTTCGACATCGGTGGAGGCAAGCGGCTGGGGAATTCTTGCCTACCAGCCTGATGGGGACCGGCTCGTTGTAATGCAGGCCGAAAAGCATCAGAACCTGTCCCAATGGACTACGGTTCCGATCCTGGCATGTGATGTATGGGAGCACGCCTATTACCTTAAATATCAAAACAAAAGAGGTGATTATGTAAATGGGTTCCTGCAGGTGGTCAATTGGGATAATGTCTCAGCAAATCTTGAAGGCGCACTGAAATAAAAAAAGGCGGTTGGGAGCCGCCTTTTTTACCAACAACACCTATCAAGTCCCCACAATCAAGAACCACCTTACAGATAAGAAGAAGTGAGAAGAAAGAAGTTTATTGCAACTAAGCCTAATATCCCTTGTCTATTTTCCTTTTCTCGGATGCTCCTTCCTGTCTAACCTTTTGCACTTTAAATATAGAGGCAAAATCGTTAGATGCCAAAAAAAACTGACCAATTCATTAATTGAATTATCAACATTTGTCAATTTGTGATGACAAATATCTGATTATTAAAATTTTACAACAAACGTGTTGTATAACAATACTTGTTTAAATGATCAGATTATTAAGGTCTCTTTTAGGAACATGATGGACCCTATTTTCGTCTCTCCAATATTTGATGTTACCATCAACCATATCTTCAATCACAACCTCTTCCACTGGTTTTCCCAGGGCGATAACCAACAGGATTTCCAATTCAGCCGGCAGACTGAACAATTGACTCAGCTGTTCCTTTTTGACGGATGCGATCATGCACCCTCCCCATCCTTTTTCCGCTGCGCCGAGTAATATAGTCTGGGAGCAGATTCCAAGGTCAACATCGAACCTGGTTCCCAACCGTGTATCACCCGCTACGATGATATAGGCAGCAGGATGCTCTTCAGGAGCCGGTCCGCCCCATTCCTTCAGATATCCAGCCCAGGCAAGGGTATTAAAAACTTTCAGGCAATCATCTTCCTCATTAACAAGCTTAAATTTCAGAGCCTGCTGGTTCCTGCTTGAGGGACAAATTCTTGCCAAAGCGATCAGTTCTGTAAGATCGCTCGCTGTCAATCTGTATGAGTTGTCAAAACGTCTGTAACTGCGGTTTTTCAATACCAATTCCTTAAACATATCAATGTAGGATTTATATATTTGTGCTAATCTAATTTAAACCATGATGAATCCTGAAGAATTGCTCGCCCAGATTGCAAAATGCGTTGAAAGAGGTAAAGTTAATAAAACATCCCCGTTCCCCCCGGACATGAAGGAGCAGGACGGAGCCGACGAATTGACATCCAAGGCCCTGGATGCCGGCATTTCAGCCGATGTGGTACTTCAAAAGGGTTTGGTTCCTGGCATGGAGATAGTAGGCGTTAAGTTCCGTGAAAACAAGGTATTTGTCCCGGAAGTTTTGATGGCTGCAAAGGCCATGAGTGCCGGGATGAAGCACCTGAAACCCTTTTTCCAGTCGGGCGCAGTCAAAAGAAAAGGAGTTTTCATCATTGGTACAGTAATGGGAGATCTTCATGACATTGGCAAGAATCTGCTAGGAATGATTGTTGAAGGTGCCGGTTGGGAAGTCATAGATCTTGGCATTGATGTACCAGCCGCCAAATTCCTTGCTGCGGTAGAGGAGCATCCGGGAGCATTTATTGGTCTCAGCTGTCTGTTGACGACCACAATGCTCAATATGGAAAAGATCGTTCACGAAATTAAGGCAGCTAAACCAGACACGAAAGTTCTGGTTGGGGGTGCTCCGGTTACGGATGATTTCAGGGCCAGAATTGGTGCCGATTGGTATTCACCTGATCCTCAGGGAGCAGTTGAATTCCTGAACAAACATATTAACTGATGAAACCCACGCCCCGTGAAAACCTGTTGCGGGCTGCACGCCGCGAAGGTTTTGATTGGGTACCCATCGATCTTTTATTGTGTGATTCCCAGATCAGGGCTTTCTGGTCGAGGTTCGGCCATGAAGAATACTTCGATTGGTTTGGTGTGGATTTCCGATGGGTTGAACTTTATGAAAATCCCGGGTTCACAAATCCCAGAGACCTGTATCCCAGAGAAGTTCTCCCCGCCGATACCGAATTCGATGTACTGGGTTTAGGACACTCCAAGGGATCTGAGGCAGCTTTTCACATGACCCATATGCATCATCCTCTGGCTGGAGCTGATCGTATTGAAGAAATCGTCAATTATCCTCTCCCGGTTGTCAGGAAGGAAGAGAACAAACCCCTGATTGAGCGGGTGCGGGAATTGCACGCGAAGGGTCTGGCCGCCATCTGCATGATGCAGATGACCATCTGGGAAGCCGCGTGGTATCTCCGTTCCATGGAAGACCTTTTAATGGATATGATGAACGGAGATGAAAAGGCTGATATTCTTTTTGATAAAATTCTGGATTATCAGATCCAAAGGGCTGTTATCCATGCGGAAGCCGGTGTTGACATCCTTTCACTCGGCGATGATGTCGGGATGCAGACAGGACCTCTGATGAGTGTGGAAATGTGGGAAATGTGGATAAAACCCAGACTGAAAAAGGTAATTGATTCAGCCAGGAACATTAAGCCAGACATACTTATTTTCTATCATTCATGCGGAGATGCCACCCTGTTTATCGAAGGGCTTATTGACGCAGGTGTTGACATTCTGAATCCTATTCAGCCCGAATGCATGGACTTCAACGCAATTCATGACAAGTATGGCAGTAAGCTCTCTTTTTGGGGAACTCTTGGCACACAGCAGCTGATGCCATTCGGGACTCCGGAGCAGGTAAGGGAAGTCTCCATTGAACGAATTCGCAAATGCGGTGAAAATGGAGGCCTGATCCTTGGCCCTACCCATCTGGTGGAACCAGAAGTCCCGTTTGAAAACCTTGTGGCTATGAAGGAGGCTGCTTTGGAATTATATCCAAGAAGATCATGAAAGGGAAAGAACTGGTTCTGGCCGCAATCAGAGGTAGCCTCACGGATGAAGTTCCCTGGGTTCCGTTCGTCGGGGTTCACGGCGCATATCTGACCGGAAAAACCGCTACGGAGTATCTTAAATCCTCAGAAAGTATTATCACAGGAATTGGTAAAGCCATTGAACTTTATCAACCTGACGGAATTCCTGTTTGTTTCGACCTTCAGATCGAAGCGGAGGCTTTGGGATGTGAACTCGCATGGGCAGATGAAAACCCGCCTGCTGTGATCACCCATCCTCTGGCCACGCTCAAAGACCCGAAACTCCTGGCAAAACCGGAAGCTTTAACCGGGAGGATTCCACTGGTTATGGAAGCCGCCAGGGAACTCAGAAAAAACCATCCCGAAGTTTGCCTGTATGGATTGGTGACCGGTCCCTTCACCCTTGGTCTGCATTTGCTTGGGACCGAGATTTTCATGAAAATGTTTGAGGATCCCTCCTATATCCGGGAGCTGCTTGATTATTGCTCCGGTGTTACAAAAATGATGGCCGGACTTTATATTGATGCCGGGTGCGATGTGATTGCCGTTGTGGATCCGATGACTTCCCAGATCGGACCCGATCAGTTCACAGAATTCATTCATGACCCGGTTAGTTCAGTCTTCGATCACATCAGGAATAAGGGTGGCCTCAGCTCATTTTTTGTTTGTGGCCAGGCTCAACAAAACATTGAGGTGATGTGCCAGACCGGTCCTGACAACATCTCGATTGATGAGAATATTCCCCTCGATTATGTACGTGATATTTGCAGCAGGTATCAGGTCAGTTTTGGCGGGAACATGCAACTGACCCTTGTATTGTTGATGGGGTCTGCAGAAGATTGTCAGCGGCATGCTCTTGATTGCATAGATACTGCGGGTAAAAAAGGTTTTGTACTTGCTCCCGGGTGTGATTTACCGATGAAAACCCCGGTTGAAAACCTTCAGGCGGTTGGACGGATCGCCAAGGACCTCTACCAGCAGGGAATTATCAGAGCCATGGAAGTCGGTGAAAATCAGCCTCATTTGCTGAATCTTGACGAATACGGAAAAAGCGACAAGGTAATCGTTGATATCATCACGCTGGATTCGGAATCATGCGCTCCATGCCAATACATGGTGGAAGCCGTCAGGGAGGTGGCTCCCCATTTTGAAGGGCTTGTTGAATGGAGGGAACATTCGATTAAAAACCTGGAGGGCATCACTTTTATGTCTTCCCTGTTCGTCAAAAATATCCCGACCATCTGCATCGACGGCCAGATCACCTTTGTTTCAAAAATCCCACCGCGGAATGAACTGATCAGAGCCATCCAGAACCGGATCAATGAAAAACTCAAGATCAGGCTCAGGGTTAAGCAGGGGGAAATTCTGATTCTCGGAAAATCAAAGGCAGAGATGGAGCCTCTGGTTGAAAAAACCCGTCAGGCACTGGCTGAACTAGGTGTATCTGTGGAACTGAAACAGGAAACGAACATGGAAGTGGCCAGGGCACTGGGCGTTGTTCAAACACCGGCCTGGATCGCCATCAAGTATAAAATCCGGAGTGAGGCCGGTGATCCCGGAAACGAGGTCATCAAGGAATGGATTAAGGAGCTTCTGTGAAAAAGATCCCCTTCATTCTTGTCACCGGATTCCTGGGGAGCGGAAAAACAACCCTTTTGCTCGACATTCTCAAGAAATATTCTGATAAGCACAGAATAGCCATTGTTCAGAATGAATTTAGCCCAGGCCACTTTGACGGAACCCTGCTTAAGGAGGGTAACCATTCTTTTAACCTGCTTGAGATTAATAACGGGAGCGTTTTCTGCGCCTGTTTACTCAGCAATTTTATTGAACGGCTTGAGCCATTTATCGAAGAGGCACACCCTGACATTATCCTGTTGGAAGCCACGGGCCTTGCCGATCCGGTCTCATTAGGCCAGATTCTTCATTCCGACCATCTGTCCGATAAAATCTATCTCGCTGCATCCTGGTGCATCGTCGATTCTGCTAATTTCTTCAGAATTTCAGAAACGGTTTCTCGGGTGCGGCACCAGATAAGAATTGCTGATACCATCTGGATAAACAAAACTGATCTTAATAAAAATACCGCCCCCATCAGGAAACGAATCCTTGAATTAAATCCCTTTGCTGTCATAATTGAATCAGAATACTGCAGCACTCATTTGACTGATCTGGATATTCTCATCCATCAAAACCGATCGTCACATATTGATCCCTTTGAGAATGAGTCGGAACCAAGACCCGATATTGGTTCCTGCGTAGTTCGGTCCAGCAGGTATTTTGATCAGGATTCCGTTGAAACCTTTATACGCGGATCCTTGGAGCAATTGATCAGAATAAAAGGATTCATCAGGCTAAATTCCAATGAAACCCTTGTGATTCAGGGAGTTTTTGAAAATCTGGAGACCAAAACCATTCAGAATTATTCAGGACCTACCGAACTTATTGCGCTGGGCAAAGGGCTTAATAATCTTGAATTTTCAAAACAGTTTTTAGCTTTACAGTCAAACCGAAAGCATGCGTAATTCAATTTTATCAAGACTGGCAGAAGGCAGGATAGTTATCTCTGACGGAGCCCTCGGAACCATGCTTCAGGCAGCCGGCCTGGAGCCGGGAGTATGTCCGGAATCCTGGAATATCGATTTTCCCGGCAAAGTTGAAGCCATAGCCAGGGCTTATGCCGAGGCTGGCTCAGATGCGGTTGAAACCAATACTTTTGGCTGCAACAGGTTTAAATTAAGCCATTACGGTTTGCAAGAACGTGTTGTGGAGCTGAACAGGGCGGCAGTGGCAATAACAAGGAAGGCTATCGGACCTGAAAAAATTGTTCTCGGATCCATGGGACCCACCGGAGTAATCCTGATGATGGGCGATGTAAGCAGTGAAGAATTGTACGAAGCCTTTAAAGAGCAGGCGGTTGCTCTTGCCGAGGCCGGAGCTGATGTACTCTGCATAGAAACGATGACAGCTATCGATGAAGCAGTAATTGCTACAAAGGCGGCCAAAGAGAACACTAATCTTGAGGTTATTACGACCATGACCTTCGATAAAACGGTTCAGGGAGAATTCAGGACCATGATGGGTGTTTCTCCTGAAGAAATGGTCATCGAGCTAAAAAAAGCCGGTGCCGACATAATCGGCACCAACTGCGGCAACGGGATGGAAAACATGATCCCGATCGTGGAAGCAATCAGGCTGATTGACAGCAATACGCCGGTTCTGGTTCATGCCAATGCCGGATTACCTCATCTGCATAACGGGAGAAATGTTTTCAGTGAAACCCCTGAGGTTACAGCTTCCTACGTTCCCGACCTGATCAGGGCTGGCGCAACCATTATTGGCGGGTGCTGCGGCACAACACCTGACCACATACGAAAGATGATCTCCGCCCTGAAGATTTAACCGATCAGGCGTTCCTCCAGAGTTTCTCTACTTCCTGCCAGTTTACCAGATGCCAGAAAGCATCAATGTAATCAGGCCGGCGATTCTGGTAGTTAAGATAGTATGCATGCTCCCACACGTCCAGTCCAAGAATTGGTGTTCCCTTGACCTCCGCGATATCCATCAGGGGATTGTCCTGGTTCGGGGTGGAGGAAACAACGAGTTTTCCGTCCGATACAAGAAGCCAGGCCCAGCCAGATCCGAAGCGGGTAGCAGCTGCCGTGGAGAATTTCTCTTTAAAGGCTTCAAAAGAACCAAAACCGGTTTCAATGGCCTTCAGCAGATCACCTTCGGGTTTTCCTCCTCCGTTAGGTGAAAGAATGGTCCAGAAGAGATTGTGATTCCAGAATCCACCGCCATTGTTCCTGACACCCACTGGGTACTTTGAAATCTGGCTGAGAATGGACTCGATGGTCAGGGTCTCAGCCTCAGTACCAGCAATCAGGTTGTTCAGGTTGTTGGTGTAGGCAGCATGGTGCTTGGTGTGATGGATTTCCATCGTACGTGCATCGACATAGGGTTCCAACGCATCGTAAGCATAAGGTAAATCGGGCAGTTTAAATGACATATATTCAGATGTTTTAATTATTTAGACTTTTTCTAAATAACAAACAGCTGAAATAAAATGTTCAGGGAGATCAGGAGATAAAGATATCCACAGGTTCTTCGTTAATGATCCCGGCGCCCAGGGCTTTTTCGATCAGAAGGCGGATTGCATTCCTGCCTTCATCGCCCAAATCCACTGAATGTTCAGTAACGAAGGTCTTAATATGTGCTTGCATTACATCAGGTTCCATCGTTTGGGCATATTTCTCCATGTAAGGGACAGCCCCCTCCGGATTTTCAAGAGCCATCGCCAGGCTTTTACGTATGAGTGAGTTGATGGTGGTGACAAGATCGGTTCTTAATCTTCGGTGTGCCATAATTCCTCCAAGAGGTATAGGGCTGGAGGTCGTTTCCTCCCAAAAATGTCCAAGATCAGCCAGTAAAACGAGTCCTTTTTTCTGGTAGGTGAAACGGTTCTCATGGATCAAAACCCCGGCATCCACTTTATCGTCAAGAACAGCCTGTTCAATATCTGAAAATACGAATACCTGCTTCTCGCGGATATGCGGATAAGCCATTTGCAACAAAAGATTGGCGGTGGTATACTCCCCCGGAATGGCAACACGCAGGCTAAGGTACCTTGGATCAAGGCATTGGTTTCTGGCCACCAGGAGGGGTCCGTTTCCGCGGCCCAGGGCACTTCCGGAATCCAGGATCACATATTCCTTCCAGACATGCAGCCAGGCATGGTAAGACAGCTTTGTTATATCGAGTTCTCCCTTGAAAGCCATCAGATTCAGATCCTCAACATCACTGAGGTAGGGAATGAATTCTATTCCTTGTGTATCGATCTTGCCATTGACAAGGGCATCAAAAATAAAGGTATCATTTGGGCAGGTGCTGTAGCCAATTCTGATCTTCATAAGAATTTTACTAGGGTATTGGTTAGAGATTCAATAGCTTCTTCGATCTTCCAGCTTTTGCGGTCCCGGATTCCGGTAAAATTGGAAATGGACCTGATCTGGATTACCGGGATCTTTTCCATTTTGCATACATAAAATACGGCTGCTCCTTCCATGCTTTCAATCTGAGGATTGAACCGCTCAATCATTTTAGCCTTTCTTTCGGGGCTGGCTGTTACCAAATCTACGGTGATACCGCTGACACTTTCGATTTTCAGGTTTCTGTTCTCCTGCACCTCCAACCACCCGGCCCTGAAAGGCTCCTTATCAGGTGCCCATAATCCTTCATGAAAAACCCAACGGAAGATTCCCCCATGATCAATCCCGACATCAGCAAATGTATCCCGGGTCACCTGGACCACCTCCCCTGGCTGCAAAGGAAGGAAATAACTTCCGGCGATTCCTGCATGTACAACCATTTCATAACGATGGGAGCTGAAATGCCTGGTCAGGTTATATATCGTTGGGACTATTCCTATTCCTGAAATCAGGATTTTCCAATCCGAACCTGGCAACTCAAAAAAATCAGCTTCAGTGGTTGATTGAAAACCAGATTTGTTGATAAGCAAATCTGCTTCATTCATGGTAGGTATCACAAAAAGCTTTTCCATTCAAGGTAATGTCCCGAGATCTAAGATACGGCATCTGAACAAAAATTCCCTTACTTTGTCATAAGTTAAACACAAATCCGGATCATGGAAATTTCGCTGAATGACTTAAACGGCAACGGGTACCAGAAGATTGAGCGATATGATGACGCTAAAACCATGGAGATGGCGGGGTATTATAAAAAGATTCTGGATCTGCTCGGTGAGAATTCAGAACGGGAAGGATTGATCAAAACTCCGCTACGTGTTGCCAAGGCAATGCAATTCTTCACTCAGGGGTATCAGCAGGATCCGGTGCAGATGCTTAAATCTGCTACTTTCCATGAGGATTACCGCCAGATGGTTCTGGTAAAGAACATTGAACTATATAGCCTGTGTGAGCATCATCTCCTGCCTTTCTTCGGAAAGGCACATGTTGCCTACATTCCAAACGGGCATGTCACCGGACTCAGCAAGATTGCCCGGGTGGTAGAAGCCTATGCAAGGCGGCTGCAGGTTCAGGAAAGGCTGACCACTCAGATCCGTGATTGTATTCAGGACACACTTCAGCCCCTCGGAGTAGCCGTTGTCATTGAGGCCCAACACATGTGCATGCAGATGAGGGGAATACAGAAGCAGAACTCTGTGACTACCACATCAGATTTTACCGGAGCTTTTCTGCGCACGGCCACCAGGGAGGAGTTTATCCACCTGATCAACTACCGCCTGCATTAGCCAACGGGCTATTTTTCGTACTTTTGCCGCGCTTAACCAAAACAATCTTGTATGAAGAAAGCTTTTGTTTTCCCGGGACAGGGAGCACAGTATCCCGGCATGGGAAAAGATCTGTTTGACAATTCCGCCTTAGCCAGGGAAATGTTTGCCAGAGCTGATGAAATCCTTGGATTTGCAATTACAAAAATCATGTTTGAAGGCACTGAGGAGGATCTTCGTCAGACCAAAGTAACGCAGCCGGCCATTTTCCTGCATTCGGTGATCCTGGCCAAAGTGATGGGGGACCAGTTCCGGCCCGACATGGTTGCCGGGCATAGTCTGGGTGAATTTTCAGCTCTGACTGCTGCCGGTGCACTCAGTTTTGAAGACGGACTCAGGCTGGTTTCAAAAAGAGCATTGGCCATGCAGAAGGCCTGTGAGATGAGTCCTTCCACCATGGCTGCCATCCTTGGGGTTGAAAATGAAATTGTTGAGGAAGTATGTGCTGGGATAAGCCACGTGGTTGTTCCTGCCAACTATAATACGATTGGCCAGATTGTTATTTCCGGTTCCCATGAGGGAATTGACGAAGCAATTGCCCGACTCACCGAACGCGGTGCCAAGCGTGCGATGAAACTGCAGGTTGGCGGAGCTTTCCATTCACCGCTGATGGAGCCGGCCCGGGCCGAACTGGCAAAAGCAATCGAAGAAGCACCGTTGGTTGCACCCGTTTGTCCGGTGTACCAGAATGTGAATGCCAAACCGGTAACCGATCCGGCTGAGATCAGGGAGAACCTGGTCGCCCAGCTGACAAGTCCGGTTAAATGGACCCAAACTGCCCAGAACATGATTGCTGACGGTGCCACCAGGTTCATTGAAGTTGGTCCGGGGAGCGTTTTACAAGGACTGATCAAAAAGGTAGACAGGTCCGTCGAAACGGAAAGCGCAAAAATCTGATCCCAGATACCGCATGTTAAAAAAAGAAAGAGGAGGTCCCTTTACGGATACCTCCTCTCTTTCTTCTTTCGCTTTTCTTCTTTCGCCTTAAATCACTCCCTGATCCAGCATTGCGTTAGCAACTTTCAGGAAACCGGAAATATTGGCGCCCTTAACGTAATCTACATAGCCATCGGCCTGTTTACCGTTAATTTCGCACTGGCGATGAATATCTTTCATGATCTGATGCAGGCGGGCATCCACCTCTTCGCGGGCCCAGCTAAGCTTCATTGAGTTCTGTGACATTTCAAGACCGGAGGTTGCAACACCACCGGCATTGGCGGCCTTACCGGGTGCAAACAGGATCTTTGCCTGCTGGAAAACCTCGATAGCAGCAGGGGTTGAAGGCATATTGGCGCCTTCGCTCACACACATGCAGCCATTGTTAATCAGGTTCAATGCATCCTGCTTGTCAAGTTCATTCTGAGTAGCACACGGAAGAGCAATGTCGCATTTCACTTCCCACGGACGTTTTCCGGGATGGAATTCAACACCGAATTCGAGTGCGTAAGGCTGCACCACATCATTGTTGGAGGCCCTTAGTTCAAGCATGTACTCGATCTTTTCTCCCTTGATGCCATCCGGATCATAAACATAACCATCCGGCCCGGAGATAGTGACGACCTTCGCTCCCAGTTCAGTGGCTTTCAAAGCAGCACCCCAGGCAACGTTACCGAAACCTGAAATACAAACAGTTTTGCCAGCAAAGGTTTGTCCTTTGGTTTTCAGCATCTCATTGGCAAAATAAACGTTGCCAAAACCAGTAGCCTCAGGGCGCACCAGTGATCCACCCCACCCCTGACCTTTACCGGTAAGAACTCCGGTATTTTCACGGGCAAGCTTCCTGTACATTCCAAACATGAACCCGATCTCGCGTCCGCCAACTCCAATATCACCGGCGGGAACATCAGTTTCAGGACCGATGATCTTCCATAACTCCAACATGAAGTTCTGGCAGAATCTCATGATCTCGGCATCTGATTTCCCTTTTGGATTGAAGTCGGAACCTCCTTTTGCACCACCCATAGGCAGTGTGGTCAATGCATTTTTGAAGATCTGTTCAAATCCCAGGAATTTCAGGATGCTCAGGTTTACACTCGGGTGGAAGCGAAGTCCCCCCTTGTAAGGTCCAATCGCATTATTGAACTGAATCCTGTAACCCAGGTTAACCTGAACCTGGCCATGGTCATCCATCCACGGAACCTTGAACATCAGAATACGGTCGGGTTCGACCATTCTCTCGATGATCTTCGCGGATTCAAACTGCGGGTTCTGGTTATACACTTCTTCAATGGACTCCAGAACTTCCCTCACTGCTTGAAGGTACTCCACCTCTCCCGGGTGTTTCTTTTCAAGGTCAATCATTATTTTTTCGACGTTCATAGAACAAGTATTAGATCTATAAAATGTAATTGGCAAAGGTAGCCGAATATCCCGAACCGGCAGGCAATTTTTGTCAGTTTAAGGGATGATTTAACTCATGCTTTGCTGGTACTATTTGTTTATCAATCAATCTCGCCAGGTTTCTTGGAGGTTTTATGGCCTTTCCCAGGCTTATAAATGACTCCCCTGTTTCTGGCACCGTCGATCTTTATGACCAGAGGATGTTCAAACCGGATATGGCGCACATACTCGTCATCCGTAACACTACTGACTCGGCTCAAAAAATCCAGGTCGAAATACCCGTCATTCATATAAGGATTAATGGTCAGATAGCCGACCCTGAAAGAGGTCAGATTCTGGAAGAAATGGGTACCCTGACTGGGATCAATACGGTAATCCGGCAGACCTGATTCCACAATCACCCTCGCCGCTGAGATCTGGGGCCATTTCACCGGGATCCCGAGCCATGGATCGCTTGAACCCCATCTTCCGGGACCTACCAGAATATAGTTGGCCTCTGCTGACACAAACTGATCGTTCAGTGCTTCCACCCTCCGGGCAATGATGCTGCTGTCAGCAGCCCTGAAGCATTCCGGCTTTACATACACCAGATCCCGGATTCCCTTGATCAGGCCATTCCCCAGAGCTGACTGGGAATAAATGATGGTATTGGAAACGTCAACCTCCTCCAGCTTGAAACTTAACTCATCGGTATTCTCCACCACCGGCCTGATTTGCAGGAAATTAAAAATTTTGGGAGTTCCGGGAGGCGTATCCAGATTCACCGCAAACTCCATCTCAATCGGATTATTCATCTCCGTTTCTCCGATTTTCATCAGTGTATAGAGAATATCCGCCAGAGGGAAGGTTTTGTGCTTCAGAATATTGTTGAAAGTGACCACTTTCCTGCCATGCTCCGTATAATGGTCCCTTATCATATTATTGTTCATGTCATATACCGATGCAACAAATCTTAAGGCCGGATCCCCTTCGGCATCCTTGATTTTCAGCTTGAACAGGTTTACTCCATCGTCGACGGAAGGATAGAAATGATCAGGCGCAAGGTCCAACGCGTAAAAATCGCGCTGAGTTTCACGAAGGGCGCTGTCAGCCGATGAAAGCTGAAGCACCTTTCCCGGATACCGCGGAGAGAAACGCAGCCCGGTGCCGCCCTCCACTATCAGTTTCCCCAATCCGAATGCAATATTTGCAATTCCGTCCTCAGGTCGCTCCTGCCCTATCGGATAAAAGTTAATGGAACGGGCTACACCGGAGAGAGTGGGATAAAACCGGTTTCCATACCGGTTTCCGCACACCTCCTGCAGGATGATTGCCATCCTTTCAGCATCAATAACATTCTGAGTGGCTGCCAGATAGGTTTTTGAGCTTTTAAAATATACCGAAGCATACACGGATTTGATGGCATCGGCCAGCATGTAAATCATCTTTTGCTTGTCGGATTCAACCTTTGGAAGCATAAAAGTTGAATATATACCAGCAAATGGCTGATAATGACTATCTTCTAACATGCTCGAAGAACGAACCGCAATCGGATTATTTACAAACCGGATAAAAGATTCAAGGTCCTTGTAGATCCTGACGGGCAGTGTGGCATTCACAAAGCTCTGCAGTATCTGCTCATCGGTGAGCCTTGAAGTGACGATTCTCCAAAGATTATTCAGATCCATGAACTCCTCAAATACCTCCGTGGAAATTACCACGGTCCTCGGAATGGTTACCAGGACTCCATCCCACCGTGTGCCAAGGTCATTCTGCTTGATGAATGAATCAATGAAAGCCAGCCCTCTAGCCTTTCCGCCAAGCGATCCGTCGCCAATCCTTGAAAAAAGCATATATTCATCAAACCGGGTGCGGTCAAAGGTGGATACCACCCCCCTGGCTTTTGAAAGCCTGTAGGAAGAAATGATGTTGAAAATGTATTGGCGGCCACCTTCGACACTTCCGAAATCTTCCAGAGTTTTATGTTTCAAATGGCTCCCGATCTGGAAAAAGGCCCTGGCGTTAAACCATTTCGAAAAATCGTTATTATTGAAATGATATTTAAGGGAATGAGCCGGGATCTTCAGGATGATGTCCTGCATCTCCTTGAGATTTGATGCCCGTCCGATCTCCTCCCGGGTTTCGGGCTCCCTGAAAATGAAATCACCGAAATTCATGTAGCGCAACATGAAGTTGCGTAACTCAATCTCCAGTGTCTTTGAATATTTGTGAAGAAAGCTTGCATTCAATGCAGTGGCAGCTGCCTGATTTGCCAGTTCAGATGACTGAAGCAAAAAAGGTACATAAGGATCGACCTGCCTGACCGCCTTGCAAAACTTAAGACCCGCCTCCTGATCCTTTTTCCCCTCACGGATATAACTAATATCAGAGATGATCCCCAGGGTACTATCCTTAAGCTGATTAAACAAACTAATCGCCTGTTCATAGTTTGTCGCCAGCAGAATCTTTGGCCGGCCCCTCATTCTCAACATCTTACGATGCTCATTCAGGCCTTCCTGCATAAAGGACTTGCTCTGTTTAAATACGATTTTGTAAATGGCCGGAAGGAAGGATGAATAATACCTGACCGAATCCTCAACAAGGATTATGACTTGTACACCCACCTCATTAACATCATAATTAAGATTCATCCGGTCCTCAATCAGTTTGATGATGGCCAGCAGCAAATCGGCATTTCCCAGCCAGGAGAACACGTAGTCAATGGCGCTGAGGTCCTCCTTTTCCAGCTTGATGGAAACCTCCCTGCTGAAATGGGTCAGCACAACGATAGGGATATGGGGATACTCGGTTTTAATTCGTTTGGAAAGCTCAAACGGATCCATTTCTCCGACACTGAGCATGGAAATAACCAGATCAATATGTTCTCTCTCGAGATAGTCAAACGCCTTCCTGGCCGTATTGGCCTGAATAAACACAGGGGGATACCGAAGGTTGAGTGACACATATTCATTGAAGATCTGCTCATCGATCCTTCCATCCTCCTCCAGCATGAAGAAATCATAGTTACTGCAAATAATCAGTACTTTATTGATCCTTCTCTGCATTAGAAACTTGAATTCGGCTTCACCGAAATCACTGTTCTGACGGTTCACCGGCAAGATTTCATTCATTCTCTTTCCAATTGATTTCAGGTTCAAACCATGGGTCGGGGCACCCATTCTCTGTGCCCAGACGAATTAAAGATTGTCGTTTTTTTCCATCCATTACAATATCCAGGTCCTTTTCAAACCTGATGTGCCTGAAATATTTACCATCTTCTACAACCTCCTGTTTTCCAAGAAGATCATAGGAAAGGAAGTTCCTGCCACCAGTATGGACAGAAAAATATCCAACATTCATCGAGGTGACATTGTGAAAAAAATGGGATCCCAGGGATGCATCCAGGGGAAAATCCGACAGGTCTGTTTCAACAATCACCCTTGCGCTGGATATCTGCGACCATTTAACCGGAATGCCGATAAACTTATCGCGCGTACCCCATCTGCCCGGTCCAATCAGAACATATTCCCGCTTTATTTTTCTCATTTTGTTATTGATTGCCTCAATCTCAGCGGCCATTTCTTCAGTTTTGAGCTTGTCAAATCTTGATGGCACCACGTACACAAGATCCCGGATACACCTGAGCCTGCCGTTTCCAAGGCTCTTCTCGGCATAGAGGATGGTATCTGTAGGATCAACGGAATCAATGTCAACCGTGAAATCCTCATCAGCGCCCACCATAGGCTTGATCTGAAGCAGATAGAATGAAACCTTGCTGCCTGCATCCCTTTCCAGATCAACGGCATATTCAATCTCCACGGCTGTACCAAGTGCTTCGTGAACCACATCCAGGATCACCTCAATAGTTTTGGGCAGCGGAATATATGCGTAATGAAGAATATCAGCGAAGTTAAGCACCCGCGGTCCATGACCACTCAGACCTGGTTCGATCCGGTCATTATTGGGATCATACACTGATGCCAGATGCTTAAGGGTACCTTGTTTTTCGGCAACATCGATTTCCAGTTTTGCCAGTCCGGCTTCTTCACCTTCGAGAAGATTAAGTTCCCTTCTTTCAAGATCCGCCGCGTAAAAATATACCTGGGAGGTTTTAAGCTGATCTTTGAGTGAAGCAATCTGAAGACTTGGATATTTTGGCGAGAAACGCCAGGCCTTTTCTCCCTCAACCACATAACGGCCCAACCCGAGTGCTACTACAGCGCAACCATCATCGGGTTCCATATGGGCCACCGGATAATAGTTATAGGACTGGGCGGTTCCGCTGATATGAGGGTAGTAGTACTGATCAAAACGGTTCCCGACCAGTTCCTGAATCACCACGGCCATCTTTTCCTCCTCCGTTCGATAATTAACCGCCTCGAAATACATCCTGGCTTCCGGGGAAAAAATAGAAGCATACACCATCTTGATAGCATCCTGGAGCTGATTGAACCGAACGTTTACATCAGGATCAGAATTTGGTAAAACATAGGTTTCAAAGATTCCCGCAAAAGGATGGAGAAGAGAATCCTCAAAAATACTGGATGACCTGATAGCCAGAGGCCGGTTAAGAAGCTGCATGAAAGTTTTGAGTTTCTTGCGGAGGTTAAACGAGAGCTCTCCCTCCATGAACATCTTCCTGATTTCCTGATAATCTTCTGTTTCGATGATCCGGCTCATCAGATTATTTCGCTGCATAAATATCTCAAATTCATCCGTGCCAATAATAGCAGTTCGGGGTGTCCGGATATTGATATCCGGTATGATCTGTGTAAAATCCAGATTATTGATCAGAGTATTGATGAACGCCAGACCCCGGCCCTTCCCACCCAGTGAACCGGTGCCAAGACTGACAATATTCCGCCAGTCAAGAACGGCAGATTCATCGAAATTGACCACTTTGCCCTTATCCTTGTCGATCCTGTAATTCTGGATCACATCGATAATATATTCCCTCAGATCTTTCGGGCTCGTAAAGTCGGTTGCCTTGATTGGGTTGATGATCTTTGCCAGCTGAATCTCTCCCCTTGCCATCAGCCAGAGGGAGAAATGATTTTTAAGAGCATGATAGAGGATCGATTCGTCCGGAATTGTTCTCAGATGATTCTCAAAATCCTTCATGGAACGGGCAACTGCGATCTTCCGGCCCTGGGTATCCCGATAAACAAAGTGACCAAAACCGAGCGAATAGGTAATAAAGGTTTTAAGGTCCTGCAGAAGGGTTTCTGAACTTTTGTTCATGAAGGTTGCCTTCAGGTCCACGGCGGCAGACGTATACTGTATATCGGAGGATTGCAGGATCATCGGCAGCTCGGCACGATGTGAATGGACATATTTCAGGAAACTGATACCGGCGGTATCATCCACCAGTCCGCTTCTTTTGAACTTAACATCCGAAATAACGCACGCCAGATAGTCCTGATATTTATTGAAATAATTCAGAGCCTCCTCATAATGTGTTGCCAGGATGATTTTGGTACGGGCGCGCATCCTGCTGATCTTGTCTAGTTCATTGGTATTGGCTTCTGCAATCAGTTCCTGGGTTTGTTCGAATACCAGTGTGTAGAGCATAGGCAGGTACCGCGAATAGTATCTGGGAGAGTCCTCCACCAGGAGGATTACTCTGACAAGCCCAACCCGGGTATCATTCTCGAGATTTACTTCATCCTCGAGCAGTTTCACCATAGCAAAGAAAATCTTCGAATCCCCGTTCCAGACAAAGATCCTGTCGATGGCAGGCAACTGGGTTTGCTCATCGTCAAAGAGGCCAATCTTGGAGCTGTTATTGAGCAGAAGGAATATCCTGATATCAGGATAGCGCCGGCGGATTCTCTCGGCAAGCCGTAAGGGACTCCGGGTGTCGACCCCGACCATCAGCACCACAAAATCGAATGATCTTTCCTTCAGGAGTTCCAGCGCATCCTCAGCGGAGGTTGCACCGGTAATCCTGGGCAGTGAGGAAAGGCTGAGATGGTAAACCTCCCCCATTGCCTGCTCAAAAAACCGGTCTTCGTTTTCGAGAATAAAAGTATCATACAGAGTGGCCACCAGAAGGATCTCCGAAACCTTGTATTTCATCAGGTCATGAAAGATATTTTTGTCCGCCGTTTGCTTACTGAGGAACTGCTGCAATAGCAAGCGGCTGTCCTTCATGGATTCCGTGTAAACGATCTTCTTAAATTTGTAATCCTCCCGTTCCCTGGGTGGCTTTACCACCGCAGCCTTTCCCATCAGGCCATTGAGATATCCGGTGATCAGCCCGGCGATATTGTTGATCAGATCACGCTCTTCGAGCAGGAAAGGTCCCTCATCCGCATCCGGCATTTTCTGGGTATAATATACTTCGATCATGCCATCCTTGCCATCTGAAGTGCAGAAAGGCTGCTGTTGCAGCCATTCGGTCTTTTTGAACCTGAGGCTTTGGAATTCCTGGTTATCATAAATGATTCTTGCACAGGTCTTTTGCGGAAACTGCCATCCTCTCGGAAGGATCAATGCAATTTGCCGGAGGGTTTCACCCATCGGCTTTCCTTCAGAAATAACCGCCGTGGTCCGGTTGATGGTCATCAGCTCCTTTACACGCTCGGTATGCTCGGCCATGAGCCTTTGCAGGTCTGATCTTTTTGAACGGTAGGCTTCCATGGAATTGAATAATATGGGGTATTCGCCAAGTTAGCAAAAACCGGCCGGAAACAAAAAGGGAGGCCTCGCAGCCCCCCTTTGTATGTAATAAGCTAAGAGGCTATTTAACTTCCCAGGTGGCTCCTGAATAGAGAAGGTCCTTCATTGAATGGATCTTGCTCTTTTCACCGACTGCCTCAAGCTGATCCTCAACCTTCTCATCATAGGACCGCGAAGCTTCGCAGGCCCTGATCACACCAAGTGCTATCGGATATTTCGGGTATTCCATGTTAGCCAGAAGGAGGTGAATGCCGGCAAATTCAGTTTTTGCGTCATGAATCAACAGGTCTTTTTCACTAATCCCGTTTTCTCCGAGCTGAACAGTTTCGATCATGTTATTCCTCATCATCAGACCCTTATCCATGTTCTTTCCGTAAACCATCGGTTCACCGTGCTTAAGCATGATAACCCGGTCGTCACGGTTCTCCCTGTCGGTAATATCTGCCCATACATTATCATTGAAGATAACGCAGTTCTGAAGCACCTCAACAATGGAGGTTCCCTTGTGCTTAGCTGCTTCCAGATAAATATCCGTGGAGATTTTGGGCATGGAATCAATGGTCCTGGCAAAGAAACTTCCATTGGCGCCGATCGTGATCCCGCCGGGCCTGAAAGGACGCTCAACGGTTCCGTAGGGTGAAGTCTTGGTTACAGAACCCTGTTTGGAGGTGGGAGAATACTGGCCTTTGGTCAAACCATAGATAGCATTGTTGAAGAGGATAAGATTAACATCCATATCCCTCCTGACAAGATGAATAAAATGATTCCCTCCAATAGCGAGGGCGTCTCCGTCACCAGTAATCACCCACACACTGAGCCTCGGGTTTGAAACCTTTACACCACTTGCAATGGCCATTGCCCGGCCATGGATCCCATGAACGCCATAGGTATTAACGTAATATGGGAATCTCGACGAGCAGCCGATGCCAGAGATGAAAACCACATCTTCATGTTTATAGCCGATCGAAGGGAGTGCTTTGAGAACAGAACTCAGAATGGCATGGTCACCGCAACCGGCGCACCAGCGTACCATTTGATCACTTTTAAAGTCTTCGGGTTTATATGTTGCGATATCCATGATTAGTCCTCCAGGTTTTTAAGAATGACATCCTTCAAATCATTAACGGTAAACGGCAATCCCATGATCTTGTTGAACTGCCTGTACTCCAGCTGCGGGATGTTCATTCTCAGGAAGTTTGCGAACTGCCCAAGGTTGATCTCACAAACCAGACGCTTTTTAAACCTTGACAATACCTCGACGGTATTCAGCGGAAGGGGATTGATATAATTGAAATGAACCATCGCTATTTTATGACCCTCCCTCTGGATCTCACTCAGTGCGGTAACCAGGTGTCCGTAGGTTCCACCCCATCCGATAATCACCAGGTCGGCGTCTTCATCCCCGATAATTTCAACGGGAGGAATGTCTTTAGCAACGTTTTTAACCTTCTGATCACGGATATAAGTCATAACCTCGTGATTTTCTGGTACATAAGAAACTGTCCCCGTTCGATTCATTTTTTCCAATCCTCCCACCCGGTGTTCAAAACCAGGAATTCCCGGTATGGCCCAGGTTCTTACCAGAGTTTCCGGATCTCTTTCATAGGGCAGCCAGGGACCATCGCCCTTTTTTGCCTTAGGTACTGAGATGCCGGGATATTTGTCAAGGTCCGGAATCTTCCAGGGTTCCGATCCGTTGGCGATAAATCCGTCGGTCAGAAGGATTACCGGTGTCATATGTTCAACGGCAATCTTAGCCGACATATATGCATAGTCGAAACAGTTTGACGGGGTTGAGGCTGCGATAACCACCACAGGGCTCTCGCCGTTCCTGCCATATAATGCCTGCATCAGGTCAGACTGCTCAGTTTTGGTAGGTAGTCCCGTTGAAGGTCCTCCGCGCTGGACATCAACTATCACCAGCGGCAGCTCGGTCATGACAGCAAGGCCGATGGCCTCGCCTTTGAGAGCCAGTCCGGGACCTGAGGTTGTGGTTACTGCAAGGGAGCCGGCAAAACTGGCTCCAATAGCAGTACAAATCCCGGCGATCTCATCCTCTGCCTGGATTGTTTTTATTTTCAAATCCTTACGGGCAGCGAGTTCTTCAAGGATTCCGGTGGCTGGGGTAATGGGATAGGATCCAAGAAACAATTGCAAGTCCGACCTTTCGGCTGCAGCCATCAGTCCCCAGGCTGTGGCAGCGTTACCGTTGATACTCCTGTAGGTTCCCTTTTCAATCACTGCCGGCTTGACCTTGAAATTGGAAGTAAATGCCTCAATGGTTTCAGCATAGTAATACCCATCATTGAGGACTTTGGTATTGGCTTCAATCAGGACCGGTTTCTTGGCGAACTTATACTTGAAAAAGTTGGTCGCATGCTCGAGCGGACGATCATATAACCAGCTTACAATCCCAAGGGCAAACATATTTTTACAACGCATGATCGATTTCTGGTCAAGCCCGATATCCTTGAGGCTTTCCCTCGTAAGGCTCGAGATCGGTGCTGAAATCAATTGAATAGCCCCAACCTGCTCCTCGTCAAATGGATTTCCCTTGTAACCTGCCTTTTCAATATTCTTTTGGTCAAAGGAATCTGAATCGAAAATAATGATGCCATCCGGTTTTACCCATCTGAAATTAGCCTTGAGAGCTGCCGGATTCATTGCAACCAGCACATCGCAGTAATCGCCCGGTGTGTTGATCTGCGTATGGCCGAAATGCACCTGAAATCCCGAAACCCCACCCACAGTGCCCTGCGGTGCCCTGATCTCGGCAGGATAGTCGGGAAATGTGGAAACATCATTACCGAAAAGGGCCGAGGTATCGGAAAACAGGGTGCCCGTTAGCTGCATGCCATCGCCGGAATCCCCTGAAAACCTGATGGCCACTTCTTCGATTTCAATGACCTTCGCCTGTTTACTCATGATTGGTTTTCTTTAAAAGGTTTTAGACCGCAAAAGTAAGCAGATTTATTATGTGAAGAAAATGACAATTGGTTGCTAATTTTGTCCCTCGTCAGATTTAAATTATCAATATGGCTATCATTCGGTCAGTCAGGGGATTTGATCCCGTATACGGCAAAAACTGCTGGTTTGCGGAAACAGCTGTGATCATCGGAGATGTGGTATTGGGGGATGATTGCAGTATCTGGTACAATGCAGTTCTCAGGGGAGACGTCAACTCCATCAGGATTGGAAACAAGGTCAATATCCAGGACGGGGCTGTCCTCCATACACTATTTGAGAAATCTGTGGTCGAAATCGGAGATTCGGTTTCAATCGGGCACAATGCTGTGATCCATGGGGCCAAGATTCATAATCGGGTTCTTATCGGTATCGGGGCTATTATCCTTGACCATGCGGTGATCGGTGAAAATTCAATCATTGCCGCCGGAGCCCTTGTGAAAGATTCGACCATCGTTGAGCCGCACAGTATTTATGCAGGCGTGCCGGCTAAAAAAGTGAAGGATATTGACCCTGAACAAACGCGGGAGATGATCGACAAAATCGCCAACAATTATCTGTTCTACTCTAAATGGTATGAATAGCCCTCACCGGGTATTCCCACCCCATCTGTCTCATAAATTGTTCCATAGCGCCGGCATCACCGGAAGTGATGAAATCATGTCTGGCATCCTTTGCAAACCGGTTAAGTAATCCATTGTGCTCAAGAACCCTTTTGGTTTGAAGGGCAACGGCAGGTGCAGGATCAATTACTGTGATCGCATGCGGGATTATCTCCTGGATGAGAGGGATCAGGAAAGGATAATGCGTGCAACCGAGAACTAACTGATCCACACCGGCTTCAATCATCGGATCAAGGAATAGATGTAGCAGTTCACGTGTTTTAGGGGAATCAATCCTGCCACATTCAATGAGCTCCACCAAACCGGTACCAGCCTGAACGTGCACCGCTACCCTGTCGGCATACAATCCGGAGGTTCGTTTAAAATGTTCTCCACGGAAAGTTTGTACAGTTGCCAGTACACCGATATGTCCGGATTTTGAAGCCAGTGCTGCTGGTTTAATAGCCGGCTCAACGCCGATAAAAGGAACATCAAACTTTTGCCTGAGCTTTGTTATGGCTGCGCCTGTGGCAGTATTGCAGGCAACCACAATGATCTTGGATCCCTCCTCTAACAGGAACCGGGTGAGAATTTCCGAACGGTCCTGTATATACTTCTTAGTTTTTGTACCATAAGGTGCATGAGCAGAATCAGATACATAAATTGTCGATTCGCCGGGCAATAATTCCTTGAGTTTTCTCCAGACACTCAAACCTCCGATCCCTGAATCAAATACTCCAATAGCTCCTGTAGTCTCCATATAACAAAAAACCCTGCTTTGCGGGCAGGGTTAAATATAGGAATAGGAAATATTATTTCAATCCCAGCTTCGCCTTAACAAGCGGAAGAACATCCAGGGTCTGGTCATCTTCAGGGAAATAGACCAGTGCTCCTGAAGCAACATCCAGAATGTAGGTATATTTATTCTGAACGGCTACATCCGTAATGGCTTTCTTAACCTTATCAATGATAGGCTGCAAAAGTTCAGCCTGCTTTTTCTGGAGTTCCTGCTGTGCCAATACCTTGTATTGTTCTATTTTCTGATTGGTTTCATACAATTCGGCTTCTTTGGCCTGACGAACGAAATCGGTCAGGGAGTCCCTCTGACGGGTATAGTTTTCATATTTATTATTGTACTCAACCGTCATCTCCTCAACCACCTTGTTCAGGTCCTGGCCGTATTTTTCAAACACCTTGGCGGCGCTGTCACGCTCCGGCATCAGCGACATCACTTTTTCCGAATCAATATAACCGATTTTCAGCTGAGCATAAACAGAGGAACCAGCGACAAGGGAGAACAGCATAACGGCTGCAAGTACAAAGATTGACTTTTTCATTGTGAGCAGATAATCAGATTTAACAGAAATACCTAATAATGTGTTACTTAAAATGGACGACAAATATAGAAATTAATTCTGAATTCCCATCTTCTTGAGAACGTCGTCGCTTTTGTCAAATTTCGGATCTGTAAAAAGCATGGTTGGCCCGGCAGCCACATCAAAAATGATGGAATAACCGCCTTCAGCGGCAAGCTCCTTCACTGCATTGAAAACGTCATCCTGTATCGGTTTCACCAGTTCCTGACGTTTCTTGAAGAGCTGACCATCAGGTGCAAAATATTTCTTCTGCAGGTCTTTAAGGTCTTTTTCCCTTTGCATGATTTCATCTTCCCGTTTGGTCCTCATTTCTTCAGTCAGCAAAACCCGTTCTGCCTGGTAGTCCTTATAAACCTTTTCAATCTCTGCACGTTTGGCCTCGATCTCTTTCTGCCAATCTTCCGAGAATTTGTCAAGCTGTTTCTGTGCTGCATCATAAGCAGGCACCCTTCCAAGGATATAATCGGTATTTACGTAGGCAAACTTCTGGCTAAAGCCCATGGTTGCACCAGCAATCAAAAGGCTCATCATGATGAATATCTTTTTCATATCGGATTTTTTTGTCTTCTAAACAATTAACGTACCAAACAGGTTCTTAATTATCAGTTCATTTGCGTGCCGAGCACAAAATGGAACTGACTGTGGTTCTTGCCCGTAGTTCCGGGAATATCGTCGAAACCATAACCCCAGTCGACCCCCATCAGACCGAACATGGGGAGGTAAATTCTCACACCTACCCCGGCAGCTCTTTTGAGGTCGAACGGGTTGAATTCCTTGAATTCATACCACGCATTACCGGCTTCAAAGAACGTCAGTGCAAACAATGTTGCATTTGGGTTAAGTGAGATTGGAAAGCGCATTTCCATTGTAAACTTGGTATACAGGTTAGCACCGTTAGCCGGAGTGATGGAGCCATTGGCATACCCCCTCTGGGCAATGATATCGCGGCCATAGTAACTGTACCCCATCATACCGTCACCCCCCACTTCATAGTTCTCAAAAGGCGACCTTGCATATTTGTTATAAAAGCCAAGGTAACCGAATTCAGCCTTGGTCATCAGCACAAAATCCCGGGTTTCGGCATCTTTCTCCTTTCCTGTAATCGACCAGAGTTTTGTATACCAGGCTGATTTAAAGGACCATTTGTGATACTCCACCCACTTGTACCGTTCTGCATCGGTTAGTTTTGAATAATCTTTGTTATTAAAGGCTGAATACGGAGGAGTTATTTGCAGCGTGAGGCTGAAGTTGGAGCCAGTCCTCGGATAGATGATCTGGTCCGTTGAGTTCCTGCCGAATGTACTGGTGAAACTGAAGTTATTGCTGATGCCGTCCTTGATCACGAAATAGGACCAGGAATCGAGTGCATAACGCTGGAACGAAAGCTGGTTGAACAGCGTGAAATAGTCATCCGGCCAGCTAAGCCTTCTTCCGAGGCCGATGGAAGCTCCGGATATTTTCATCGACTGGTTCAGTGGGTCTTCTGTCTTACGGCCATTCGTTTGCACCGTATGATAGAGTGAAACTGAAAATGAATTTGGCTTCTTGCCACCCAGCCAGGGTTCAACAAACGAGGCACTGTAGGCTTGGTAATACTTTCCGTTTGATTGTGCCCGGATACTAAGGTTCTGTCCGTCGCCCGAAGGAAGCGGACGCCAGGCGTTCTTGTTGAAGAAATTTCTAGCTGAGAAGTTTCCGAAACGGACACCCAGGGTACCGATCACCATACCTGCGCCCCAACCTCCAGAAATTTCAATCTGGTCATTGGCCCTTTCGGCAAGCTGGTATTCAATATCCACCGTCCCATCGAGCTGGTTGGGAATAGGAACCGGGGTAATTTTTTCAGGATCGAAAAATCCAAGCTGGGCAAGTTCCCTGACCGACCGGATCACATCGTTACGGCTGAACAGGTCGCCGGGTTTGGTCCGGATCTCCCTGCGGATCACATGCTCATTGGTCCGGTCGTTACCGGTAATGATCACCTTGTTAATCCGGGCCTGGGTACCTTCATGAACAACAACCTGTATATCAACTGAATCATCCTCAATATTGACTTCAAGGGGCTGTGCCTCATAGAACAAATAGCCGAAATCCATGTACCAGTTACCCACGGCATCGGGGTCATTCGACAGGCGGTCCATCAGCACATTCTGGTCATACACATCCCCCTTTTTGATTTTGAGCATGGTAGAAAGGAAATCGCTGGTATATTTGGTATTACCTGCCCAGGAGATATTCCGGAAGAAATACTGTTTCCCCTCTTCCAGCTTTATCTTTAGGCCAACCGTTCCGTCTTCGTTGTGATAGAGGGAGTCACCAACAATTCTGGCATCCCTGTAGCCCAGAGCATTGTATTTTTTAATGATGCTCTCCTTATCCGTTTCGTAGTTTTCTTCGAGATATTTGCTCGCCTTGAAGATATTATACCATGCCTTTTGTTTGGTCTCCTTCATGGCCCTTCTCAATTTCTTCTCCGGCAGGACACTGGCTCCCTCAAAGGCAATCTCACTGATCTTAACCTTATTCTTCTTGTCCACCTTAATATCCACAATGGTGGCATTCTGCAAGGTTGAATCACTCCTCTGGGTAATATCAACTTCAGTATTCAGGTACCCTTTGCTGATAAAATGATCCTTGGTGAGGTATATGGTTCTTGATATGGTAAAAGGTGTTACAAGACTACCCCGGACCAGAACCGATTTCACCTTTTCCTTGAGATCATCAGCCTCCTGCTTCGTCACACCTGAAAAGCTGAACTGGCTCAACCGGGGCATTTCCTGCAGATAAATATCAAGAAATATCAGGTTGCCTTCTATTTTGGTTGCGCTAATCCGGATATCTGAAAAAAGCTCCTGATCCCAAAGTTTCTCAATTGCCTTCCGGATATCCTCACCCGGAAAAGTGATGGTTTTACCTACATCCAGACCCGAAAACTGTATCAGCACATTGGGTGCCATATACTTGATTCCGGATACTGTAACCCCGCCGATCTCATATTGGGCAGGCTCACGGTTGTAACTCATGACCTGGAGCGGTTTACCGGACTCATCCTGAGCAAAGGCAACAAAAGCGGAAAGTAGCAGGGTGGTAAAAATCAGCAGTCGTTTGATCATAAAAACATCCTCGGTTATAATTGTTCGCTGGTTTTACCAAACCGACGCTCCCGGTTTTGAAAATCAAGCAAAGCAGCGTAAAAATCCTCTTTCCGGAAATCCGGCCAGAATTTGGGTGTAAAGTACAATTCGGTATAAGCAATCTGGTAAAGGAGAAAATTGCTGATTCTGTATTCACCGCTGGTTCTGATCAGGAGTTCCGGGTCTGGAATACCCTTTGTTTCCAGATAACTCTCAAGTACCCCGCAGTTCATGTCATCGGGCCGGAGCTTTCCGGCACAGGCATCCTGAATCATGCTTTTGGCAGCATTCAACAATTCTGACCTGGAACTGTAGGACAGTGCAAGAATGACCGTCAATCCTGTATTGACAGAGGTTTTATCTACCAGTTTGAGCAACTCTCTCCGCGTTGAGTCGGGAAGTTTATTCAGATCCCCGATCGTCCGCAGCTTAACATTATTATCCATGAGCTTGCGGGTTTCCTTTTTGATCGTTGAAACCAGCAGCCCCATAAGTGCTTCGATTTCCTCCAGGGGTCTTCCCCAGTTCTCGGTGCTGAAAGCGTAAAGTGTCAGATAGTCGATGCCCAACTCGCCGCTGGCTTCAACCACTTCATGTACAGGGGTAACACCATTCTGATGTCCGAAAATCCGGTTAGCCCCCTTCTTTCGCGCCCATCTTCCGTTTCCATCCATAATGATGGCGACATGCCGGGGCAGTCTTTCCCTGATCAGTTTTTCTTTAAGACTCATCTGCGTTTAGTGCGTTCGGTTTCGTAGAACGGGCAGGTTTTACATCTCTTAACCACCTTATATCCAAGTTGAATGCCAATGGTTGAATTCCAGTTATTTCCATTGGGTACAGGGGTGAAAATATTGCCCAGCAAGGCCCACTCCAAAGCTAGGGTAAATTTGGGACTCACATTGTATTTAGCGCCAATGTTAAAAGCCAACCTGGGGACACTAACGTAGGGAGCAGTATATAAAACCGGGATTCCAATTCCGGGGCCAACATAGGAACTGAATTTTGAAGTCTGCCGGTTGGGGTTTAATGCTGTAAAATTGAATTCATAGATACCCATCAGGTTGCCGCCCGTAAGGCTGGAGGTATATCCGCCTCTTAAGGCAGTCCGCGGATTGAAATTATATCTGTAGAACAATCCCAAAGCCGGATTGGCATTAGAAAACGACAGATTGGTGAAATGCACATTATGATCCACCGATCCGCCCAGCAGAATTCCGTAATCCGTACTGATTTGGGCTTGTGCTCCCATAACGCACGAAACAAGAGATATCAGTATAAATAATTTCTTCATGTCCGGTTATTAGTAAGAAGCGCCGGTTCCGGCGCACTTACAATAACTCTTATCGCGCAAATATAGTATAAATACCAAAGCATTTTCAGCCACTGGTAGTGACGGGTTAAGGGGCTGAAAGTTACAGGGGTAGTCAGTTCCTCTTATCTGCACCCCACATCAGCTTGGTTCTTAAAGTCTGGAAGAAATTATGATCTCCAAGCCTGATCGTGGTAATACTGAAAGGGGCCTTAACAATGGTCAGTTCAAGGGCATGGTCGATAACCACCGACCTGGAATCAGCTGATACAAGCAGGTTTCCGCTCCGGCTTTCAATTTTCAGCGTCAGTTTCATGGTATCCTTGTAAACCAGAGGCCGCACCGTCAGGTTATGAGGTGCAATCGGTGAGAGGATCAGGTTGCCGGATCCGGGCAACACCAGCGGCCCTCCCACACTCAGGGAATAGGCGGTGGAACCTGTCGGGGTTGATGCAATCAACCCATCGGCCCAATAGGTATTGAGGAAAACCCCGTCGAGCAATGCGTGGATTTTAAGCATGGATGAATCATCCCTTTTGTGCACGGTAATCTCGTTCAGGGCAAAATTGAGGTCACCAAACAGCGGTTGGTCAGATAAAACCTGAATCAGGGTAAGTTCTTCGCTTTTGCACAAATCATGCATAACAGAATCCACGGCAACCAGTATTTCATCCTGTGATATATCGGCCAGAAAACCCAGCCTGCCCGAGTTGATCCCGGCCACGGGAATGGGCAAATCCCTCACAAGGGTGATGGAATCGAGAAAGGTTCCGTCGCCGCCAATGCTGAACATAACGCCTCCAAGGGAGCGGATATCCTCGTATGAATTGAAAGTTCCGGCAAATGATACATCTCCGGGAAGCCATGATCTGAGAAACCTTGCGAAAGGCTCAAACACATAGATTTTGGCCTGATAATCTGACAGCCTGTTGAGGAGGGACCTGAAGGAGATTCTGAAGCAATCGCTGAAATCCCTTCCGAACAAAAGAATTGTGCGATTATCTGTCAGAGTGTTCATGGGTCTAAAGGTTCATGTATTTCATCAATTCCTCATACCGGTCCCGGTAAAAATCATCCAGAAGTTCATTGTCCATGAAATAGGCAGTGACACTGTATCCATACCTTTCAAGGGTCCTGGTTATGGAGCGGATTTCCGGCGTATTTATCTTCATCGTAACCCTAAGTCCCGACTGATCAGGCAGAATCGTCGTGTAAAGGCTCAGGACTCTGGCGTTGTTTTCCTCAACAATTCTTGAAAGGGTCGACAAAGTGTAGTCCCTTACCGCCATTTCGATTACAAGAATTGCCCCTGGCTGACCGGCTGAAGTCAGGCTGCGGAAAGCGGAAACCAAATCAGGCATGGTAATACTGCCCATGTAATGCCTTTCCCTGTCAACTACCGGCAGCAAAGTTAACCTGTGGCTTGAGATCTCTTCAATTGCCTCATAAACATGCTGATCATCAATTATATAAACATTTATCAACTGATTAATCCTGCCTTTTAAGGGTGCCTCAGGTTCTGGCAGATTCATGATTTCTGTTTCGCTCACCAGACCGACCAAAACTGATTCCTCAACAACCGGCAGGTGGCTGACCCTGTAAAGGTCCATCCACCCGGCAACCGCAGAAGCACTCTCGGTTCCGGAAACAACGGGGATCAGGTCTGACATCAGTTCTCGGGCAATCATTTCCGTGGTATTTCTTACTTTTGAGACCTCAAATGTACCGCATCATGACAAGACTTAGTGTAAATATAAATAAAATAGCCACACTCCGGAATGCCCGGGGAGGCAATGTACCGGATGTACTGCAGGCAGCAATTGATTGCGAAAGATTTGGTGCTCAAGGAATTACAGTTCATCCACGGCCAGATGAGAGGCATATCAGGTACCAGGATGTGCTGGACCTGCGGCCTTTGGTTAAAACCGAGTTCAATATCGAAGGATATCCCTCTGAATCATTTATTTCATTGGTTACTAAGGTGATACCTGAACAAGTAACTCTGGTTCCCGATGCTCACGACGCAATCACCTCCAATGCCGGGTGGAATACAGTCAGGTATCACCAGTTTCTCACGGAAGTTGTTGAACGATTCCATGAAAAGGGAATCAGGGTATCGATTTTTGTAGATGCCAATCCCGAGATGGTCCGGTATGCTGCAAAGACCGGCACTGACAGGATTGAACTTTACACAGAACCCTATGCATCGCAGTTCCCTGTGAATCCTGACGCAGCCATCAAACCGTTCATTGATGCTTCTGCAGTGGCCGGAGAGTGCAACCTCGGATTGAACGCCGGTCACGACCTGAGTCTATTGAATCTTAAGTTTTTTGCCTCAAGAATTCCCAACCTCCTGGAAGTAAGCATTGGCCACGCCCTGATCTCCGATGCCCTCTATTTTGGGCTGGAAAATACCATCCAGATGTACCTGAGAAAACTGGAAATTGCCTGACGTGATCCTGAATTTTAAAAAACTCGGTCAGGGACATCCGCTGATCATTCTTCACGGATTATACGGGTCAGGCGAGAACTGGCTGACAATTGCAAAAGGTTTGTCGTCGGTTTGTGAAGTCATCCTTGTTGACCAGAGAAATCATGGACATTCATTCCATTCCGACATTCATGATTACGATGTAATGTCGGAGGACCTTCTCACCCTGATGGATCATCTTCAGATCCCGTCGGCCAACATTTTGGGGCATTCAATGGGAGGTAGGACAGCGATGCAGTTTGCGTTTGACCATCCTGGCCGTGTCACCGGTCTGATTGTGGCGGATATAAGTCCGCGTTCCTATAATGATCCGATCCTCGACGCCGGTCATCAGGAGTTCCATCAAAATATTCTTCAAACGTTGGCTCAGATGAATCTGGCAGGAATTACTTCCTATGGGCAGGCAGAAGCTCTGATGGCCAATGGAATTAAGGATAAAAGGATCCGGCAGTTCCTGCTGAAGAATCTGGAGCGGACTCCTGACGGAAGCTTCAGGTGGCTCCTGAACATTCCTGCCCTGATAAGCAATCTTGGCTGTATTAATCTTGGAATTGGCTCAACTTTGGAAAAGGCAGTCGCGGTCACCCGATTCCCGGTACTATTCATCAAAGGTGACCATTCAGACTATATCCAAGCTGAAGATATCCTGGCCATCCGGCAATTTTTTCCGTTATCTCAAATGGTTACCATAAAAAATGCCGGCCACTGGCTTCATGCAGAGCAACCGGCACATTTCATATCGGTAGTCAGGAGTTTTTTGCTCAACCGTTGAGATGCTCCCGTATCAGGGAAGTAAGCAGCCGTATCCCCACCTTGTTCTCTCCGCCCTGTGGTATTATGATATCGGCATAACGCTTTGATGGTTCAATGAATTCGAGGTGCATTGGCTTGACTGTTTTTTCATAGCGGTCCAGCACTGCATCTGCTGACCTGCCCCTTTCAGCCAGATCCCTGCGGATTACCCTTGCCAGTCTGTCGTCAGGATCAGCGTCAACAAACACCTTGATTTCAAGCAAATCGCGCACCTCCTTCTGTGTCAGGATTAGTATACCCTCCACAATCACAACTTTGGTGGGATTTACCGTTATGGTCTGATCTGATCGCAGGCAAGTCAGATAGGAATATATCGGTTGATGAATTGATTTGCCCTTTTTCAGCTCACTCAGATGCTCGATCAGCAACGGCCATTCGATGGCATCCGGATGGTCAAAATTCAGGTTCAGCCGGGTTTCAAGCGGCAGGTGGATATTGTCGCGATAATAGGAATCCTGCGGAATCAGCGACACCTCACCCTCCCTGAATCCGCTCATTAACTTTCTGACTACGGTAGTCTTACCACACCCTGTACCGCCAGCAATACCAACAATTAGCATAATTTGTATATTTACGAGGTCATCCTGAACCGGGCCCTATGTTTAGTGACCTTCAAAATAAAAGATTTTTACCTTCCCTTGTGATCCACCAATCCATTTAAGTTATGCTTTATCCCTTGCGATTTAAACCGATTTATCAGTACCGCCTGTGGGGCGGCAACAAATTGAGAGATGTACTGGGCAAAAAGGATGCCCCGGATAATACGGGAGAAAGTTGGGAAATATCCGGAGTTGAAGATCATCTGTCGGTTGTTAAGGAGGGATTTCTGGAGGGGAATGATTTGCAGGAACTGATCGAGGTTTATATGGGAGACCTGGTCGGAGACAAGGTATACGAAAAGCATGGAACTGAATTTCCGCTGTTGTTTAAACTTATTGATGCCCATGATGTTTTGTCGGTTCAGGTTCATCCGGATGACAAGCTTGCCGGTGAAAGACACCATGCGTATGGCAAAACCGAACTCTGGCAGGTGATCCAGTCAGATCCGGGTTCTGTAATTTATACCGGATTTAACAGGGAGACCAACAAAGAAGAATATCTCAGATATTTATCGGAAAAACGGATCCAGGAACTGCTCAATCTTGAACAGGCCAATGCAGGTGACGCTTTTTTCATCCCGGCCCGCCGGGTCCATGCCACAGGAGCTGGTATCCTATTTGCCGAAATACAGCAGACCAGTGATATAACCTACCGCATTTACGACTGGAATCGCCTGGAAAAGAATGGAAGGCCCAGAACCCTGCACACCGATCTGGCCCTGGATGCAATTGACTTTAAACACTATTCGTCGTACAGAACCGAATACTTACCCGCTATTAACAGGGTGGTTGAGATCGTAAAATGCCCCTATTTCACTACCAACATGATCTGGATGAACAGACCTGTGGAAAGGGATTATGTCGACGTTGATTCCTTTGTGGTTTACATGTGTACTGAAGGTAGTTTTCTGCTCAATTACGGAGAAGAAAACCCTCTGCTGGTTAAGAAGGGGCATACCATCCTTCTCCCTGCTATTTTCAAGGATGTTATTCTTGAACCGCGCGAGGAAACCCGGATTCTCGAAGTATACTTAGAGTATGGTGATTAAAACGGCTGCCTTTGTCAGTTCCAATACCAATCCATCTAAATGCCCCCCGCCGGACAAACCTGAATATGCATTTATCGGCAGGTCAAATGTTGGAAAATCAAGTCTGATCAATCTCCTGACAAACCGCAAATCGCTCGCAAAGGTTTCAGGTACCCCCGGCAAGACAAGGGCAATCAATCATTTTATCATTAACGGGGAATGGTTTCTTGCTGATCTACCCGGTTATGGATACGCCAAAGTTTCAAAAACAGACCGCTCCACCTTCTCGGGATTTACCACCTCCTATCTGAAAAAACGCACAAACCTTATGTGTCTGTTTGTGCTGATTGATTCCCGCCTCAAACCCCAGACTATCGACCTTTCATTCATTGAATTCCTTGGAAAGGAGCAGATTCCATTCGTCATTGCCTTCACAAAGTCGGATAAGGTTTCTCAGAACCTAGTTAACAGCAACATAGCGGCCTTCCACCGGGCTTTGTCGGAAAAATGGTCCGAGCTGCCCAGGGAGTTTATTACCTCAGCCGTAAGCGGAACCGGAAAAGAGGATGTCCTCAACTTTATTCAACAAACCAACCGACTTTTCAACCAACCGGAGCCTAAGCCCTGATATTTGTATACATTTGAGCCGAAATACCATCCCTGTCTCTTCTAAATACTGAACTATATGCAGCCTAACAGCCCAATCAAAATATTCTCGGGTACGGGATCACGGTACCTTGCCGAGAAGATTGCAGCCTCATATGGTGTGGAACTTGGGAAATCATCCGTCCTGAGGTTCAGTGACGGGGAGATTCAACCCTGCTATGAGGAGACTGTTCGCGGCGACTTTGTTTTCATCGTTCAATCCACTTACGCTCCGGCCGAAAACCTGCTCGAACTCCTTCTGATGATCGATGCAGCCAGCCGGGCCTCAGCCTACAAGATTGTAGCCGTGATTCCCTATTTCGGTTATGCCAGACAGGATCGTAAAGACAGACCAAGGGTGTCAATTGCCGCCAAACTTATGTCAAACCTTTTGGCTGCGGCGCAGGTTAGCCGAATCATTACCATGGATCTTCATGCCGACCAGATCCAGGGATTTTTCGATGTTCCGGTTGATCACCTGTACGCCTCAAGCGTATTTACAAAATACATCCGTTCACTGAATCTCGAGAATCTGGTCATTGCTTCTCCGGATACCGGCGGAACCAAACGCGCCAACTCCTATTCCAAATATCTCGATGCACCGATGGTAATCTGCCATAAAACACGGAAAGCTGCCAATGTTGTCGGTGAGATGACCATTATAGGCGATGTGCGGGATAAGAATGTGGTTTTGGTGGATGATATGATTGACACAGCAGGTACCATTGCCACAGCTGCCAATCTGATCATGGAAAGCGGCGCACGATCGGTAAGATGCGTTGCAACCCATGCCCTGCTGACAGGACCCGCCTATGAAAGAATTGAGCAGTCGGCCCTCAAGGAGGTCATTGTAACCGACTCCATACCACTACGCAAACCCAGCCCTAAAATTCAGATCATCTCCATCGCGGATCTGTTCGCTGATATTATCAAAAAAGTATATAATAATCAGTCGATCAGCTCTACCTTTCTGTTTTAATTGCTATATTTGCACCCTCAAAATTTAGCCGGGTAATTAACTGAGTGTAATGGGGAACCCCTCCGCAACTGACCGGCTTAACGTGGTAGGGTTCTGAGTAGCACATACAAAAACGATGAAAACATTTGAATTAAATGGCACCCTGCGCCAGGAGCTGGGAAAGAAGGCGACCAAGAAGGTCCGCAACGAAGAAAGCATTCCATGTGTGATTTACGGAGAAGGTGAACCGGTTCATTTCATGGGTAACACCAAGGAATTCAGCCACGTGGTATACACTCCTCACGTATACCTTCTGAACATCAATATTGAAGGAACCACTCACCATGCAGTAGTTAAGGACATTCAGTTTCATCCGGTTTCGGACGCTATTCTGCACATGGACTTCCTGAAGGTGATTCCTGGAAAACCGGTTTCGGTTACTGTTCCTGTCCGCCTTGAAGGTTTTGCAAAAGGTGTTCAGCAGGGTGGTAAACTGAAACTCGAGATAAAAAGGGTTAAGGTCCGCGGTGAAGCCACCAAAATTCCGGATCACCTCACCGTTGATATTACCGATCTGGGCGTCGGACAGACCATCAAGGTCCGCGACCTTAGTTTCGAAGACTTTACCATTCTGGATCCCAAAAACCTTGTGATAGCCTCGGTGAAATCCACCCGTGCATCAAAAGGCGGTCCCGGAACAGAAGGTGAAGGCGGCGAAGGCAACGCTTAATTCATAACGAAATCAATCGCCCGTGAAATATCTGATCGCAGGATTGGGTAATATCGGTGCAGAATACGCCAACACCCGACATAATGCGGGATTTGCAATATTGGACGCTCTCGCTGGGGCGTCCAATGTTGTTTTTAAGCCGGCCCGATACGGGGACACTTGCGAATTCAGGCACAAATCAGCCGTTTTTTTTCTTCTTAAGCCTTCCACTTACATGAATCTGAGTGGAAATGCCATACGATACTGGCTGCAAAAAGAAGAAATTGAACCTGAAAGACTCATGGTCCTTGTTGATGACCTGGCACTTCCATTTGGCAAAATCCGTATCAGAAAAAGCGGAAGCGATGGCGGACACAATGGTCTCAAACATATTTCCCAGGTGCTCGGACATGAAGAATATGCCAGATTAAGATTCGGTATCGGTCCGACAGAAAAATTCGGTAACCAGGTGGATTATGTTTTAGGAGAATGGCACCCTGGTGAACAGGAGCAATTGCCAGCCCTTCTCAAAAAGTCAGGCGATGCAGTCATCAGTTTCGGCATGGTTGGAATCGACAGAACCATGACCCTTTTCAATGCCCGTACCTGAAGCCGGCTCTTAATCGGTGTTAAATAGTTGTTAATCACAGCACCTGCATTATCCGGCCTTCTATCTTTGTTCAAATTTCACACGGATGAAGAAATATACCGTCAGGCTAATCATCATTCTTTCTGCCATTTCACTGGTAGGCTTGGTGGTCACTCAGCTTTTCTGGATCAAGAATGCCCTCCGCCTCGGTGAAGAACAGTTTAACAGCCGGGTAACCATTGCTCTGCAAGGAGCGTTGGATGAGTATGTTCAAATGCACCGGGGTACTTCCTGCGATGTTACCTGCGGCTGCCTGGCACAGCCTGATAATGCCGATAGCCTGTTCATCAACCTGGAGCCCAAACAGATGGACTCATTACTCAGGGTCCATTTCGAATATCATGGTCTTGATACGGTTTTTCAACTCAGGGTGGTAAAATGTGCAACAGGAGAAGTCCTGTTTCAGAAGTCGGGCATCACCAAATCCCACGGGTATTCCTCCCGTCACAGAATCAGTCTCTCCTGCCTCCACTCAGCCGAAAGCCACCACATGGAAGTGACATTTGACAGGCCGCGCAGGCTGCTGCTCCGCGATCTTATCACCTGGCTCGGGGCATCAACCATGTTCCTGCTGGTGGTTGTTCTAAGCTTTGGGTTTATTGTAATGACCATTATCAGGCAAAAAAAGATCAGTGAGATGAAGAACGACTTCATCAATAACATGACCCATGAATTCAAAACCCCGATCGCAAATATCTCCCTCGCCTCAGAGGTTCTGAAAAGACCTGGCATTTGCGATGATCCTGAGCGCCTTAGAAAATATGCAGATATTGTCACACAGGAGAACCTGCGGATGCGGGCTCAAGTCGACCGGATCCTTCAGGTGGCTGTCAGAAACCGCGATGACCTCCATGTGACAAAGCAACCAACGGATGTGCATGAACTGATCCGCGATGCCGTTGACAACCTTTGCCTCGAAGACTGCGTGCAGGGTTCGTCCGTTGAGTTCGATTTCAATGCCGGTCAGCAGGAACTCATGATCGATCCGGTCCATTTTACCAATATTATTCACAACCTGCTTGATAATGCCCAGAAGTATACCGATAAGGAGCCCAGAATCATTATCAGGACCAGGCTCTCCGGAAAATCCTTTATCATTGAATTTGAAGACAACGGAATAGGCATCAGCTCAGAATATCAGAAACACATCTTCGATAAATTTTACCGGGTTCCTACTGGAAATCTGCACAATGTAAAGGGTACCGGCATCGGACTCTATTATGTGAAAACAATGGTTGAGGCTCATGGCGGATCCATTTCGGTTAAAAGCGAACCAGGTAAAGGATCAAGGTTTATCATTAACTTACCTTCATGAAACCGGTAAAAGCTGAATTGCTGCTGGTCGAGGATGACCATAATCTGGGGTACATGCTTCAGGATTTTCTGGAGATGGAAGATTACAGGGTTAGCTGGGAAAAGAACGGTTTGACCGGCCTCGAGACTTTCAAAAAATCGAAATTTGATCTCTGTATTCTCGATATCATGCTCCCGGCGAAGGACGGATTCACGCTTGCAGAGGATATTCACCGTATTAACCCCAAGGTTCCGTTTATCTTTCTCACAGCCAGAGCTTTGGAGGCTGACAAGATCAATGGGCTGAAACTGGGCGCAGATGATTATATCACTAAACCCTTCAGCACCGAAGAACTTAAACTCAGGATCGAAATCATTCTTCGCCGCAGCGGGAAATCAATTGATACCTCAAGAAAGGAAATTTATACGATCGGTTCTGCTATTTTTGACTTTGCCAATCAGGTGCTGCAACTCCACGGCGAAGAAAAAAGGCTTACAAAAAAAGAGGCCCTCCTGTTGAGAATGCTGTGCCAAAATGTAAATGAGCTTGTCAGAAGAGAACAACTCCTGATAAGCATATGGGGATCTGATGATTACTTTATGGGGCGCAGCATGGATGTGTATATTGCCAAACTTAGAAGCTACTTAAAGGAAGAACCAGCCGTCAATATTGTCAATATCCACGGCACTGGCTTTAAACTTGAAATCGCAAAATGAGTGAAGGTGTCAGGATAGATAAATGGTTGTGGGCTGTCAGGATCTTTAAAACCCGCAATCTTGCCACCGAATTTTGTAAAAAAGGCCGGGTGCTGATCTCAGGTGAACCCGTCAAGCCCAGCCGGCTTGTCAGAATCGGGGATCAGATTGAGATTCGCAAGCCTCCCCTGACACTTACTTATAAGGTGACCGGGATTATTGAAAAACGCGTTTCTGCCCCTATCGCATCTGAGAATGTTCTCAACCTGACACCTCCTGAAGAGCTCGAGAGAATCGACAGCATGATGGAAAGTGCGTTTTATACCCGAGACCGAGGCGCAGGCCGGCCAACCAAGAAAGAACGCAGAGACCTTGATAAACTTGGAATGTAATTATCGCAATGATCATCGCCAGACAAAAACGCAAAGAGAATATTGTAGAGTACATTTTGTATATGTGGCAGCTCGAAGATCTGCTGCGTGCATACAATTTCCAGTTTGACAGGATCCGTAAGGAAATTGTGGGGCAATTTAAGGTCAGTGCAGCCGAGAAGGTCGAAATTGCGAACTGGTATGAGGAGATGGTCGCTGCAATGGTCAATGAAAAAATTACTGAATCCGGACATCTGATCATATTGTACAGTCTGATTGACGACCTTAACGACTTCCATTTCAGATTGATAGAGAGTCCTATGCATTCCGACTACCAGGAACTTTACAAGGACTCAGTTCATAACATCAGTGATTTCAGACTTAAAATGAACTTCAGGGAAAAGATCTCCGACATAGAGGTCTGCCTCACAGTGCTGTATGGATATATGCTGATGAAAATGAAAAAGAGGCCTGTTTCTGACGACACCATTGAAGCCATTGAAACAATCCGCCGCATGATGGCGTTGCTTGCAGCTAAATACAAAGACTTTGAAGAAGGTAGTCTGGAACTTTAGCTCAGAACAGGGATCCCTGACTGGGTTCTGTATCAGACAATTCAGGGTATGCCACCCGTGCTTGGGCCTTTTCGCTGTTTTTTTCCGGGTCTCTTGAGGTGATCAGCCTTGATACCGGCCAGGCCTCCATCTCCGCGTCGGGGAAAGGTTTAAGAAACCTGGCCCCTTCCCGTCCCGATTGAAGCCACTCCTTTTCGGCCTCCTCCGGCAAAATAACCGGCATCCGTTTCTTGACATTATGGATCATTTCCATGAGCGGATTTGCCTCCGTGGTTATCACTGAAAAGGTCGGAATGATCTCCCCGGTTGAGGGATCCGCCCATTGATCATAAATGCCGGCAATGGAAAAAATCCTGCCTCCGACATGGATGAAATATGGATACTTCTTTCCATTAACCTCCCTGAATTCAAAAAAACCATCTGCCAATATCAGACAGTGGTGTGATACAGCTGCCTGGCGAAACGCAGGTTTCTTATACAGGGTCTCGGCCCGGGCATTGACCGTTCTGGACCTGATCTCAATGGCTCCTTTGGCATCCCTGACCCATGAAGGGATCAGCCCCCAGTTCATCAGGCTGATCCCCCCCGGATCGTTACCGGTTATCACCGGCCATTTTGGGAATTCGAAAGCACTCTGAACGTATTTCGGTCCGAAAAACTCCTCTTCCACATAATCGGCATTAAATCTCTTCTGGAGATTTGCCTTATCAGCCCTCATGGAAAGAAATACGCACATAAAGCGGCTATTTTTCCGTAAATGACCAATAATAGGTTTCGTTTTTCTTTTTATCAACGGCCTTAACTCCATTGATCATCCAGTCAGGTGCCGGTTCGTCTTTCAGATAATGATTGAAGAACTGCATCATTCTGACACTCCAGTCTTTTTTATCGGCCTGCCTTGAAAGGTTATGCGGCTGATTGTTGTAGTTAACCAGCCATGCCGGCTTACCCAGCCTGCGCAGGGCAACGAACAGCTGAACCCCTTCGCTGTAGGGTACTGCGCCATCACCATCATCATGCCTGATGAGACAAGGGGTTTTGATCCTGTCGGCAAAGAACAGCGGACTATTCTCAATATAATATTCAGGCTTTTCCCATAGGGTGCCCCCGATCCGGCTCTGTGTTTTTTCATACTGGAACTGACGCACCATGCCACTCTCATTCCGGATTCCTCCATAAGCCGAAGTCATGTTACTGACAGGAGCTCCAGGCGAAGCAGCTGCAAAAATATCAGTCTGGGTGATCATAAAGGCGGTACCATAACCACCCCAGCTCTGCCCCTGAATTCCCAGATGTTTCATGTCCACATACCCCCTCTGATCCAGATACATGATTCCGCTCATGATCGCATTGTAGAACGATTTACCGGGATTCCCGATGATGAAGTGAATGTCGGGCATAAACACCAGATAACCGTTGGAAGCAAATTCAATTGGGTTAACCGTACTGGCACTTGGCCTCGGTGAGTAATGAGTGTGCAGTCCGTCGGAATGCCTTTCGTAAAAATAAACGATCATCGGGTATTTCTTCTTCGGATCCATATTCTCCGGCTTATAGAGCAATCCCTGATGCATCTCACCATTAAGATCCAGCCATTCAACCAGTTCCACTGATGCCCAATTGTATTCCCTTTGCTGTGGATTAGTGCTGCTGATCTTCTTTGCTCCCTTGAATTCAAGATCGCTCATCCAGAAATCCGGATATTCCGAAACAGTGCTCCGGGTCCAGATGAGCCGATCAGCGTTCTTTGCCTTGGATACACCGGCAAACCTGCAGTCATCCATGATTATATTCCTGATCTGCGGACTGCCCAGTTTAAATTTGACATATCCCGATTGCTTATTCTTATCGTTGGTAACAGAGAAAAGATACTCCTTGGCGGGATCCAGAAATTTCTCCTCCGGATCCAGGGAATTATACCTGATCACCAGGCTTCCGTTCCTGCCATAACCCCCGGTAACACATTCTGCAGGCCTCTTTCCCTGAGGATCAATGCGCCATATATCAAACTGATCATAGAGATAAAGATTCTGGTCCTTTTGCTCCCAGCCCATCAATCCGTAACTACCCGGCTCATCAGGAGTATCGTGTTCCGTATTGACAAAGAGAACAGGCAGGTTCCGCGTCAGGTTCACCGTGACTTTAGATTTGATTCCATAGCAGTACCAGGAACTGTCGGCTGGCTGCCACCAGGTCAGGTAATTCCCGCTTGGCGAAGCTCCCGGTGAGAAGCGGACATTTTTAAAAATAAGTTCCGATTTACCAGTGGTGAGATCAAGAAGATAAACATCCTTGTAACTGTCAGAGCTGATGGAATTAATCCACTGATAAGGT
>Ga0172370_10000297_pt1 | contig 76094 bp, 59 predicted proteins | sample LakKiv5m_FD_114538 | JGI IMG/M metagenome (GOLD analysis project Ga0172370, IMG submission 114538) | Freshwater microbial communities from Kabuno Bay, South-Kivu, Congo - kab_022012_11.5m | ecosystem: Environmental > Aquatic > Freshwater > Lake | place: Democratic Republic of the Congo... | reverse complement strand
ATTAATTTATTCAAGTGGTAAAAACTTTTTTTGACTATTTGCATTTTATTTTTCCCTATCAATGATTTTTAAAGGATAAAAAATAAAACACAAATTCCTTGCTTTCCCGCTTCCACTTAACTTCTTCTGTTGCCTAAGAAAAAATTAAGCACTTTTGCATTATCGGTTTCAGTTGGAGCAACTGCGGCAGAGACTGTTCAGTGCATATAAATTGAAAGTCTGGTTTTGTGAATACAAGTATCAACAATAACAGTATTGAAGATGCGATTTAATGCGGTGCAGAAATATTTAATTGAATTACGAAACTTTATCTTACTTTTGAAATTGATTTCTATGAGGGAATTTATGAAAAGAATTAGCAATTTATACAATAACGATGATTATTGCAAGCATAACAATATCAATGCATTATATAAGAATAGTGTTTCTGAAATTGTTTTACCTATGTTTTACCATGCAATAAAAAAAGGTTGTAACTTATTGAATTACAACCCTTTCTATTTAAAAGTGAGGTCCCGAGCGGAGTCGAACCGCTGTACGTGGTTTTGCAGACCAATGCCTAGCCACTCGGCCACGGGACCTTTTTGCAGGTGCAAAGATAAATACAAAATTCATTTACGCACAAATACACTTTCAATAAAAACTGAATTCATATTTGAGCGAGGCATAGGTTTTTCTTTTTCAATTCTGATTTTAACAGATTTAACCAATCTGAATTGGTCTAATATTGCATGACCTATTGTAGTGGCTAAAGTTTCTACAAGATTAAGATGATTTTGAGAAATTTTCAGCACCAGATCATACACATCTTCATAATTAATAGTTTGATTTAACTTATCTTTTATGGTAGTTTCATCAGTCTCAATTTCAAGCTCAAGATTAATTACATAGTTTCTTCCTTTTTCCTTCTCCCAGGTGTACACACCTACAGGAGCAATCAGTTTAATACCATTCAGCCCTATTTTGAACACAATAGCCTTTTAAAATTTTTGCAATATTAAGAATTTACAATTTTAATTATCTTTCACATTGAAAAAATCATTGATATTCAAACAAAATTTAAATTTTTATTAAGCATCTCAGCTAATTATCTTTAATAAAGTTGAAGAAAACATTTTTTTTTATATTGTTTTTTTGCCTGCTAAAACCAACTTTTGCAGCATACCAGGATAAAAAAGTAATTCTTCTGGTAAATAAAAATTCACAAAGTGATAGCCTTGGTTATAATTTGGTTAACAATTTTCTTACATATACCTATCATCTAATTAAAGAAAATAAAGTAATATTATGGGACTCTCCTTTTCGTAATCATGCAGTGAGTTTCGACAACTTAACAATGATAGAAACAAACGAAAAATCACAATTCACGGCATCTGATAATTTTTTCATTTATGAATACTGGAGCAGTAACAAGCTGTCAAGCTCTTTCAGGATGGTAGGTTTTGGTTTTTCTACTTCCAGTAATAACAAAGAAGTTAGCTTTGGCTTTATTGATTTCAATGAAATAGTTGATTATCTGAAACTTGGCAAACTTGAATATAGTATTAATGGATATTGCGACCTTTCGTTTTACCAGGTATTTATGAATAAGTCATTTAATTTTGATTTATTATATTTTGATGATAAACCAATCATTGTACATCAGGGCACTAAGGCAGAAAAAGACTATTTAAAAGGGCTGGAAATAAAAAATAAAGCATTTGGTAATCCTGATAAAAATCTAAATCATGTTAATGTAATTCCTTGTAAAACTATTACTTACAAAATTAATCTTTTTGACTATGACACAGGTTCATTGAAAATTTTTTCTACATTTATAAACTTTTACAATGAATATAAAGCTCAGTTGCGATTGCTGGCAGGAGAAGATATTTACGCAATGTTTAAAAAAAACACACTTATTATCACAGAATGTACTATTGAGGAGGTTATAAAATATTATGACAATAAGCCTACATTTTATTTATTAGACATTACACCAAGCAGCTTTGGGAAACCATATTATCAACTAACCGACATAAACCTTGATACGCTTAATCTTTATATTGATTCAGTTCATTTAAAAGATTATATATTAAGCAAAAAATACAAGTTACATCTTATAAAAATTAATGGTTATCCTGTCAATCAAGCTTACACCGATGAATATTTGAAACAATTGTTTTCAGGTGATTTAAACCATTTTCATCCCGAATTATTAAAATAGTCAGATGCAGATAAAAAAAACCGCAATATTCCTCTTGTTTATTTTATCAATCAATCAGACAGTGCAGGCTAATGAAAATGATAGTACCCTATTTAATAAAAAACGATTTTCATTGATTTTAGGTGGAAGTATTGCTTTATATTCTACTGCATTATTAGGATTAAACCAGCTTTGGTATGCTGATTTTCCTCATTCAGATTTTCATTTCTTTAACGACAATGCAGAATGGAAGCAATTCGATAAAGTAGGTCATTTTGCTACTGCATATTATGAGAGTTTATTTGGCATTCAAGCTTTTAAGTGGACAGGCATGAACGATAAAAAAGCCATCTTATTTGGCAGTCTGTACGGGTTTATTTTTCAAACACCTATTGAAATCCTTGATGGATTTTCTTCGAATTGGGGCGCATCTTTAGGTGATATAATAGCAAACACACTTGGTTCAGCTACTGTTTTGAGTCAATTTTTATGGTGGAATGAGCAAAGATTTTGCTTAAAATATTCATTTCACAGAACGCCATATGCTCTATTACGTCCAGATGTTTTAGGCAAAGGATTACAAGAAGAATTTTTGAAAGATTATAATGGTGCAACAGTATGGTTGAGTTGTTCCTTAAATAGTTTTTTCCATGAAAATAATAAAATACCCGGCTGGCTTGCTATAAGTTTTGGTTATGGTGCTGAAGAAATGCTGGCTGGCCGTCCGGAAGATATTCCTGATCATCTCAAGCATTTAAATTATATTCCATACAGACAATTTTATTTTGCATTGGATATTAATCCTCAAAAAATAAAAACAAATAAAAAATTGCTTAAATTTATCTTTTCTTCAATTTCTGTTATAAAATTTCCTGCACCAGCTTTGGAATTTAACAAGCATGGAGTCAGATTTCATCCTTTATACTTTTAATCAGATGTTGTTTAAAAATGTATTTTTGCATTTGTAATGAAAAGCTATCACTTTATTTTAATTTTAATTATCAGCTTTTTACTGGTATCGTGTGCTGAATCGGGATGTCCTGGTGGCATGTGTGCTCCAAATCATTATTATTCAAGTCCGAAAAGCATTTGGTCAATGGGAACACCAAATTATGGAAAAAGAAAGGTGTACCGTGGAAAAGGAAAAATGCGTGTAAGAAGTCATTATAGAAAAGGGAAAAGAGTTAGAAGCATTGAATACAACCCAAGATTTGACTTTAGCTCAAAAAACAGAGGAAGAAACATTGAGAGTGGTACTTTCCGTTCAGGTTATAAATACCGTAAAACAGCAAACATAGAGAGTGGCACATTCCGTTCAGGTACAAAAATGCATAAAAGTGCCAATATTGAAGGTGGCACATTCAGTTCAGGTTACAAAATGCGAAAGTCAGCAAATATTGAAGCAGGTACATTTAAAACCAAAGGTGGTTATAAAAAAACAGCCAATATTGAAAGTGGACGTTTTGGACAAAATTCAAAAAAACTTTCTTATACCAATATTGAACAGGCCCCTTTCAAAAGCAGGTATAAAGCAAAAAGAAGAACTGCCAGATTTCAAAAAGCTATCCGCTATAAAGAGCCGGATAAAAGGGTTAAAGATTCTCAATACGGCTTGTTTCCTTCAGAGATTGAGGGATGGGAAAAACGGGATGCTATTTACAAAAAGCGTAAAATAAAACCACAAAAACAAGGTCATGGGGTCAAGAAAATTGAAGAATAGACATATTTTTTTCTTTTTCTAAGTTTAATCTTCAACTTCATATTTTTAATAAAATGACAAAAAAAGCCGGTTTCATGAGTGAAACCGGCCAAAAACACATTATGAAAAAACTACTTTACTTCTTCAAAATCGACATCTTTAACTTCACCATCCTGTGGTGGTTGCTGTTGTTGCTGACCGTGGTTTTCCTGACCAGATGCACCTGCTTGCTGTTGTGCATTATAAATATCCTGTGACGCTGCCTGCCATGCTGTATTCAGTTCGGCCATTGCAGCATCTATAGCATTCAAATCCTGACTTTTATGAGCTTCTTTTAGCTTATTGTTTGCTGTTTCAATAGCAGATTTTTTATCTGCTGGTATTTTATCACCAAATTCTGTCAGCTGCTTATCAGTTTGAAATATTAAACTATCGGCCTGATTTAATTTATCAATCTTTTCTTTTTCTTTTCTATCGCTTTCAGCGTTTTTCTCAGCATCAGCTTTCATCCTGTCAATTTCTTCTTTTGTTAACCCTGATGAAGCTTCAATTCTTATTTTCTGCTCTTTGCCAGTACCTTTATCTTTAGCAGTCACATGAAGTATTCCATTGGCATCAATATCGAAAGTAACTTCAATTTGTGGAACGCCCCTGGGTGCTGGTGGAATACCATCTAATATAAATCTTCCTATTGTTTTATTGTCCTTTGCCATAGGTCTTTCTCCTTGCAAAACATGTATTTCAACAGATGGCTGATTGTCAGCAGCAGTGCTAAACACTTCACTTTTACGGGTTGGTATTGTTGTATTTGCAGTTATCAGTTTGGTATCCACTCCGCCAAGTGTTTCAATACCAAGAGATAGTGGAGTAACATCCAATAATAATACATCCTTCACTTCACCTGTAAGTACACCTCCTTGTATAGATGCTCCGACAGCAACTACTTCATCTGGATTGACACCTTTGCTTGGTTCTTTGCCAAAGAAATCTTTAACAAGTTTTTGTATAGCAGGAATACGAGTTGATCCACCGACTAAAATTACGTTATCAATTTGATTTGCCGATAAGCCAGCTTCGCGTAATGCAATTTTACATGGTTCGATAGTAGCCTGAATCAGGTGGTCGGTTAATTGTTCAAATTTAGCACGGGTAAGTTTTTTTACAAGGTGCTTAGGAATATTGTCAACTGCAATAATGTAGGGTAAATTAATTTCAGTTTCTGATGAACTTGATAATTCTATTTTTGCCTTTTCAGCAGCTTCCTTTAAACGTTGTAATGACATTGGATCTTTCGATAAATCAACATTTTCAGCTTTTTTAAATTCATCAACCATCCAGTCGATAATGCAATGATCGAAGTCATCACCACCAAGGTGAGTATTTCCACTGGTAGATTTTACTTCAAAAACACCATCACCTAACTCAAGAATTGAAATATCAAAGGTACCACCACCTAAATCGTAAACAGCAATTTTCTGGTCTGTTGATTTTTTGTCTAAACCATAAGCCAATGCTGCTGCAGTAGGTTCGTTTATTATACGTAATACTTTAAGACCTGCAATTTCACCGGCTTCTTTTGTAGCCTGTCGTTGTGCATCATTAAAATATGCAGGTACAGTAATAATTGCTTCATTAACTGTTGTTCCCAGATATTCTTCTGCTGTTTTCTTCATTTTTTGCAAAACCATAGCAGAAATTTCCTGAGGCGTATAAAGTTTGCCTCGAATATCAATTCTGCAAGTATCATTTTGCCCCTTAACAACTGAATAACTTATTCTGGAACGTTCTGAAGCTACTTCTTCAAAACGATTTCCCATAAACCGCTTAATAGACGATATTGTATATCTGGGGTTGATGATAGCCTGACGTTTGGCAGGGTCACCAACTTTTATTTCACCATTTTCAAGAAAGGCCACTACTGATGGTGTTGTACGTTTTCCTTCACTATTCTGAATCACAACAGGTTGATTTCCTTCCATTACTGAAACACAAGAATTTGTAGTTCCAAGGTCAATTCCTATTACTTTTCCCATTTTTTTATTGTTTACTGGTTAACATTTTTAGGCTTTGGCTTTCAATGGATATGCCAAAAGAAATTATCAGTCAATAAAACTTATCTTTACTGTAAAAATGACAATAAGTCAGTTAACGAATAAAATTAAGGTCTTTCGTTTTGTCATTCGATTGAAGCTCTAATAGCATAGTATTGGTAATTCTGGCAGAAATAATGTTTTGGTTGCGTGAACTGAAAACGCCAAAACCATTATTGATATTAGTATATTCAGGTTTTTTTTGAACAATGCCAATTGAAGGCTTATTGACATTTATATAGTTATATATTTCTTTTCCTCCTGCAGAGTATTTAAAATCGATTCTTAAAAATTCTCTGTCAAGGTTATAGTTTACAGGAATAAAATCTTTTAAAAAATCATAAAAACTTTCACCTGGTATTTTTACACTCATTTCAACAGGTTCATTCAATTTTGAAGGTATAAAAGATTTTACTATCGGCCATATTAACATTTTTTTTACTTTATCTTCAGGACTTGATCTGGGAAATTCAGTGTACCAAATCTCAGCAACAACATCATAAAAATAAGCATTTTCGCCACTTACCCATTTAAACTCCAAATCATTCTTTGAATTGATGGTGATTTTATTTCCAGGTTTTGGAAAATATGAGGAAATATTATCAACAATAGGTGTTTCAGCCCACACTGTTTTCCCTGTTTTAGTGTTGGTAATAACGAGTTTATATATTGCATTTACATCAAGTATTGTGTTTGGCTCTGTAGCCCAAAGATATTGATTTGTGTTAGCAAATATGCCTGAGTCTTTGTTAGTATTAACAACTTTTTTAAGTACAATATCCATAGCAGGAACATGAATGCCATTTTTCCATACTTCAAGCCTGACATAAAGCGAATCACTATAATTAGTCGAATCAGGATTTTGTGCTATCATGAGTGCATCATTTTTATCATTCAAAAATGCACGGTTGATTCGTACATAATGAATACTGTCTGTTTCATTGGTATTTAACAGGCAATAAACAATGGTTATATCCTTCCAATTTGCATTAACTTTAAAATCATCATTGCATGAATTAAAAGAAATAAATACCATCATGACAAACAATATCACTAAAGCCCTATACATAAATGCCTTAAAAATTAAAAATTTTGTAATATTTGCAAATGCAAATCTATTGTTTTTAAATGAGAAATACGATTGTTATTTTATTCCTTTTATTAAGTGTTTGCTTATATAGTCAGGAAATCAATCCTGAGTTTTTTGATAAAATAGTATTTTCATCAGAATTCAATTCTACCAAAGACACTAAAACATGGCCTATTGCAAATGATGAGAATGAATTATTATTAATTGGCAATGGAAAATATGTTATTGAAAGAAAAGATTTGCAGCGTGACAGATACATTTTCCCCATTTGGAAAAGTGCATATCCTAATTTTGAACTCAATGTTTCATTCTCAATGGAGAATTTGATTAATACTTCACAAAGCTTAGGTATTTGCATTAATTTCAATAAAACTTTGGATCAGGGAATTGTAATTGAATTTAACAAAAACAAACAATACAGGGTTAAAGAAATTGGTGAATCAGGCAAAATAACATATCTTAGCGGTGAAAATGCCTCTAAAAGCTGGAAAAAATCAAATTTTTTACTTACAAAAGGAGAATTAAATGACATTAATTTGTTAGTAAGTGGTGAAAGAGTAGAGTTATATATCAATAATTTTTATACTTTTTCATTTTTATCTAAACCAAAATATTATTCCCGAAATTTTGGATTATTCACAGGCAGAGGCAGCACTGCCAGTTTTTACAAAATTCATTTATTGGTCAATCATAAAGAACAGGGTAAATTTGATTACCTTTTAAATGCTGATGAGCAGAATAATCAGGATTTATTGACCAAACCAACAACAGATACAATGGTTGTTAAAGATACATCTGAAAAAATCAAACCTAAAAATGATACAATAATTTCTCCACCAACTGCTGAATTGCAAACTGCGCTTGCCCTGATAGTAAAATTAAGAAATGAACTTGCAGAATCACAAAAACAATTGGAAATTAACAAAACATTGCTTGATAAATGTAAACAAGACAATATAGCATTAAATGAAGTTATTTCAAAGAATTTAAATAACAAAAGCCAGAACCGTATTTCAGAACTTGAAAAAGAAAACGAAACATTAAAAGACCAGGTAGCAAAGCTTAAAATTGAAAATGCCACACTTCAGGATTTCAAATCTTTCTATTTAAATCAAAATAAAGAAAAGGATATTGTAAATTTTCTGTATGAAGAGTTAAAAAAGCTGGAAGATAAAAATGCCAGCATGGCACGTCAGGTTGAGCAATTGCAAAACCAGATACGTTTATTAAAAAAATAAAAATGTCAGTAAATAAAAGAATATACAGTCATATAACGACAAAAGTGCTTCAGTCAATGAAGGAAAGAGGTGAAAAAATAGCTATGTTAACAGCTTATGATTTCACGATAGCAAAAATACTTGATAAAGCAGGAATTGATGTAATTTTAGTTGGAGACTCAGCTTCAAATGTGATAGCAGGTTATAATTCTACCCTTCCGATTACACTCGATCAAATGATATATCATGCTGCCTCTGTGGTACGTGCAAATGTAAAAGCACTTGTAGTGGTTGACATTCCTTTCGGATATTACCAGGGAAACTCAAAAATTGCGCTTGATTCAGCAATCAGAATTATGAAAGAATCTGGTGCTCAGTGCATTAAGATGGAAGGTGGAGAAGAAATAAAAGAGTCAATCGACAGAATTATCACAGCCGGAATACCTGTTATGGGACATCTTGGACTAACACCACAATCGATCAATAAATTTGGCACTTATACAGTAAGAGCAAAAGAAAAAGAAGAAGCTGACAAATTGTTAAGCGATGCAAAAGTCCTTGAAAAAGCCGGATGTTTTGCAATAGTATTAGAAAAAATACCTGCAAAACTTGCTGAAATTGTAACAAATACTATCAGAATACCTACTATCGGCATTGGAGCAGGGCCTCATGTGGATGGTCAGGTACTCGTTTTTCATGATATGATTGGGTTAAATACCGATTTTTCTCCCAGATTTTTAAGACGTTATGCAAACTTAGGAGGAATAATTACTGAATCAGTTCAACAATACATTAATGATATTAAAAATAAAAATTTTCCTAACGAGAACGAGCAGTATTAAAAACTGACATACCTCAACATTATTTCTATTCAACTTAATTCTTTATAATTTTATTGATTGCATTTCGTTAATAAAATATGAATAGAATAATTTATACACTTTTAACAGTCATTATATTTCAGTACTCATCTTTTTCGCAGGCTGATTTTTTTGAAAGATTATCACAGGCTGCAATAAAACTTACCTATAAAAATGTAATTTATGATCCTTCTTACTATAAGATTGCCTATCCCAATGGTGACATACCTTCCGATAGAGGTGTTTGTACTGATGTTATTATCAGAGCTTACAGATTGTTAAATATAGACCTTCAGAAATTAGTTCATGAAGACATGAAGGCAAACTTTAGTAAATATCCTGACAAATGGGGATTAAAAGCTCCTGATAAGAACATTGATCACAGAAGAGTAGCCAACTTAATGGTTTTTTTTAGCAGATTTGGAAAGATTGAACCTGTTACAGAAAATCCAATAGATTATTTACCAGGAGATATTATTTGCTGGGACTTAGGGAATGGGGTGACACATATCGGCATAGTGGTCAATATGAAATCAGAGGATGGAAAAAGATTCATGATAGTTCATAATATTGGGAACGGCCAGGTTCTGGCAGATTGTCTTTTTGATTACAAGATAATCGGACATTACAGCTTTAAGCCAAATATACAGTGAAAATTCAGCAATAATAATCCGATCTGTCACCATTTGATCATACTTTAACATTATTTAAACAATACTTAATTTTATTGAATCCCTCATAAATTTTTATGTAATAGGACAAAATTAAATGTAAGTCTAATAAATCCAAATGTTCTCATTTCTGCCTTTGGATCAGTGAGTGTAATATTATTTTCTCATTTATCAGGCTTAAAAAATAATTTTATGCTAATTAATCAGACTGCCTTGACTCACTGTATTTCTGATGTTTATAAAAATATAAAGTAATGAAATTTTTACTTCTTCAACTGAAATATTTCAATTGATAGTGGATGAATCTGCCAATTTAAATTTTCGAAATTAAAATCAACTTCTTTCCATTGAGCATGTCCTTCAGAAACCAATTGGTCATAACTGGTTCTAATCTCTTCCAAGATTGTTTTAAGCCATCCTATTTTTGTTTCTGACTCATCTTTTGCATTTGTTGCCAGCACACAACTTACACCATACGTTGTTACGTCTTCACTCAACCAGCTATAAGTGCCAGCTTTGACTGTCAATAAAGAATAATATTTATCAAGTTTTGAATTTGTTACAGGTATCATTTTTATCTGATCCTTGATTTTATCAGGTATTTCAACAAGTTTATTGACTGGGGCAGAACCTACAAAAAAGAAAGCATCAACATCACCTGTGATTAAAGCTTCCAACGCATCATTAAAGCCTATTTCAACATCTTTCCATTTTATTTTAGAAAGCGTTTTTATATACTTTGAAGTAATATAAGTCCCTGAATTTTTAGAGCCTACTGCAACTTTTTTTCCTTTGAGATCCTCAAATGTTTTAATTGAAGAGTTTTTAAGAATAATCAGGTGTATTTCTTCATAACCTAAGGGTAAAAGTATTTTAATATCATCCACTTTTGATTTTCCTTTTGAACCGGTTTCTTTTTCATAATACAGAACATCGTTCTGTAGAAATGCAATATGGCATTCGTTGTTTATCAGCATATTAAAATTTTGCAGTGCACCATCAGTACTGACCACATCTATCGTTAATGATGAAATTTTTTGGATATCTTTTGCCATATCGTAATAAGTAGCATCTTTAAAGCCTGATACAATCCTTATTTGCCCAATCAATGTTGCTGAAAAAAACATCATTATCGCAAAAAGTAATAATACAACTTTACTTTTCATAGTAGATTGTTAAAAATTTTAATGAATAATAATAGGGTAAAATTACTAAAACGCCTAAATTACAAGAAATAAAATCAAATAATTTTTACTTTTTATTTACTTTTATTTAAATCCCTGATAACATTGATAGCTTCAAATATATACTGGTCTTTAATAATTTCTTCATGCCATGCCTTATTTCTTGCCTGTGATGCAGTATCTTGTTCAATTGTTTTTTTATCAGCATCGAGACTTTTTACATTAACTGTTGGTATTGGCTTTTCAATATCTTTAAATTTCTCTGATTGCCTGTTTGCCTCATCCATTTCTTTTTTATAATTTTCCAGTTTCAAAGAAAATTTAGATTTATCACTCTGTGCTTTCAGGAATAGTGCATCTTCTGAAATAAGTTTGAAGTAATTATTAGATTTCATCCTATCATTGCTTTGTGCTTTGACATAATTATAATTAAGGCCAGGTGTCCATTTCGAATAATTTGCTTCCTGAATATTGTCCGCTGGCAACGGATAATCCAAATCTTTTTCACCAATTTGAGCAAACTCATAAATATCAGGAAGTTTAATATCAGGTGTTACCCCTTTAAATTGTGTGGTAATACCATTAATCCGATAAAAATTCTGAATAGTAACTTTGAGAGAGCCAAATGATTTTCCGGCATCAACATCGCCTTCAATAAATTGATCCAGTTCGATAAAACGCTGTACGGTGCCTTTACCAAAAGTAGTTCCACCAATGACAATTGCCCTGTTGTAATCCTGCAACGCTGCTGCCAGTATTTCAGAAGCAGAAGCACTTAAAGTATTAATTAAAAATACCAGTGAGCCATTATAAACCACATTTGATGCCCTATCTTCCAATATCATGGCTTTACCCCACCTTGACCGCACCTGCACTACCGGCCCGTAAGGTATGAAATAACCAGCAATATCAACAGCATCCTGTAATGAGCCACCACCATTATCGCGAAGATCGAAAATAATTCCATCAACATCTTCAGCAATTAATTTTCGTAACTCTGCCAGTATATCGGCTGCACATCCATTTCCACCAGTTTTTGTAAAATCGGTATAAAAACTCGGCAATTTAATGTAACCGGTTTTAACACCCAACTTGCTGTCTGTAACAATTGCTGATTTTGCCAATGATTCCTCAAGGATGACCACATCACGTATAATCGAAATCACTTTGACGGTGCCATCTACTTTTTTAACAGTCAGTTTTACTTCAGTACCCTTTTTACCCCTGATAAGCTGAACAGCATCATCAAGTCTCATACCTACAATATCAACAGGTTCATTATCACCCTGAGCGACCTTTAAAATAATATCCCCGGCCTTTAATTCACCCTGTTTCCATGATGCACTGCCAGGAACAATTCTTGTTACCTTTATATAATCACCTTTTTCCTGTAATGTGGCACCTATTCCCTCCAAACGTCCTGACATGTTTATATCAAAATCCTGTTTTAGTTTTGGTGGAAAATACTCAGTATGTGGATCAAAAGTACCTACCAAACAATTAAGATACAGGTTAAACCTATCTTCTTCTCTTACTTTTTTTAATCTTGCAAAAAATTCATCCATCATGGTAAGAACTTTTTGCCTTGCTTCCTGCTCAAGCTGGGGAATCGTCTTTATAACAACAGTTGTATCATTCTTTGCTTTTGCTTTTTCCTGCTCGCTCAGGGCTTCTGTAATTCTGAAAATAGTTTGATATTTTAGGTATTTTCGCCAGTTATCTTTCAATTCAGCATCGTTTTTAGCAAAAATGGCCTTTTCTTCATCAGTCTCATAGTATTCATCAACAGAAAAATCAAAAGGGTTGGAAAGCAGTTCTTTATAAAATGATTCTACCTGAGTAATCCGCTTATTTAACAACAATATTGATAGTTCGTAAAAATCAAATTTAAGTTCATTTACCTGATTATCAATCTTAAAAGTGTATTCTTTTAATTTGTCATAATCTTCTATGGTTAGGAATTTTTTTCCATAATCGAGTCGTTTAATATATAGGTTGAATGCCTTTTCAGAATAATTATCATCAAATTTCACATCAACATAATGACTCACCTGAAGTGACTGAACAATCACCTGAAGCAGAGTTTTCCTCTGGTCATTTACTGAAGGTACTTTGTAAGAAGTAAAAATAATCAGAACAAGTCCGATAATTGAAAATAATGCTATCCTTTTCATGAAAATCTTTTAGAAATCCGTTTTGAGCAAATATTAAGCCCGTTAACTTTTGTTGCAAACATAAAAAAAAAACATGTTTTCATTATTATCTGACGAGCATTATTACACTATTTGTCAAGAATTTTTACATAATATTAAGTAACATTTATACATTTAAAACAATAAAGTTAATAAATATTTGCAAAAGGATGAAAGTATTTGCTACCTTTGAATAAATTTTACGTCTTATTATTAATAATCTGTTGAAATGAAACGAATATTTATAGTATTTTCATTGTTAGTATTTTCTGTAATATCACAGGCACAAGATCCTGAATTCACACAGTTTTATGCCAATCCACTTTATCTTAATCCAGCATTTGCTGGTACAGCTAAAGGACCTCGTTTTGTAATGAATTACAGAAATCAATGGGCTGGTCTCCCTTATTCATTTATTACATATTCAGGCTCATACGATCAACATTTTGATGCCATAGGTGGTGGTATTGGATGTCAGTTTATGTATGATGTTGCAGGAGAAGGACAATTGTCAACTACTGCAATAAGTCTTGCTTATTCTTATCACCTTAATCTCACACCAAAATTCACTATCAAAGCAGCTCTTCAGACAGCTATTCAGATGAAGCATATTGACTTTGAAAAACTGATTTTTCCAGACATGTTGCATCCCAGACTTGGTGTTGTCAGAGAAACAATTGAAAATTTACCTGCTCCTGGTGTTTACAATATGAATCCTTTTGTGGATTTTTCTGCTGGTTTTATGGGATTTACAAAAAAATTCTATACCGGTTTTGCAGTAAACCATATCAATACACCAAAAATGACTTTCCTCAATGATGAAACCAGCATATTAGACATGAAGATAACTGCACATGCCGGCATGCAGATTCCGTTGGAACAATCACGTGAACCTAGTAAATTTTTCTCTCCTAACCTGATTGTTCAGGCTCAGGGCAATTTCTTTCAGTTTAACCTTGGTGCCTATTACCTGAAAAACAACTTTGTGTCAGGAATCTGGTGGCGACAAACGTCAAAAAATATTGATGCTATTATGGCTTTAGTAGGATTTCAAAAAGATATTTTCAAAGTAGGCTATAGTTATGACCTGACCCTGAGTGATGTCAGATTAGGTGGTAAAGGTAGCCACGAAATCTCTATCATCATCGAACTTGATCAGCCTAAATATCGTCAACAACAAACCAAATGGCGTAAACTTACTTGCCCCACTTTTTAATACAGATTTAATAATTTCAGGCTTTTAATTAGTTAAAATTCTCTTAATGATTGAGATAATATCTTTTTTATTAGTCCTTTTTTAAATTAATGAGCAATATTTTTAGTTTGTACATTAAATTCCATAAATTTGTACACATAAAGTGGCATTTGCTTTGCGTAAATCAAAACCATTTAATTAAAACCATTCTAAATTATGTTAAAAGATTTTAACCCTGCAAAAAATCAGATTTTCAGGGTAATTGATAATTTCGGTGAAGTTATTAATAAAAATTACTTTCCTGACCTCAATCCTGATACAATATTAAAAGCATATAAGGATATGCTTTTTGCCCGTATCGCAGATTTTATGGCAGTATCATTTCAACGTCAGGGTCGTATGTTTACTTTTCCTCCAAATTATGGACAGGAAGCTGTTTCTCAATCTATGGCATTGACATGGAATGAAGATGATTGGTTTGTTCCTGCATTCCGGGAATTAGGTGCTTGGCTTGCAAAAGGTGCCAGCATGAAGGAAGTTTTTTTGTACTTTATGGGTTATGAGGATGGCACTGTTTTTAAAAATGCCAAAAATATAATGCCTATATCAGTACCTATTGGCAGTCAGCTGTTGCACGCTGCAGGAATTGGTTATGGAATAAATTACAATAAAACAAAACAGGTAGTTTATGCTGTTGTTGGTGATGGTGGTACATCCACCGGAGATTTTCATGAAGCATTAAATTTTGCAGCAGTATGGAATGCTCCTGTTATATTTGTTATACAAAACAATCAATTTGCCATTTCTGTACCTTTGAAAAAACAAACCAAATCAGTCAATCTTGCTGTCAAATCAATGGCTTATGGTATTCCTGGAATACTTGTCGATGGTAATGATATTTTTGCCATGACAAAAGCAATGACTGTTGCAACTGATCATGCCAGAAATGGTAAGGGGCCTGTTTTAATTGAAGCACTAACTTACCGAAAAGGTGCTCACACAACTTCAGATGATCCCACAAAATACAGAACTAAAGAAGAAGAGGATTATTGGGATCAGACAGACCCCTTAAAACGACTGAAACTGTATATTCAAAAAAATAATATTTCAGACCTGTCAGATGAAGTACAACTGATAGAAGAATATAAAAAAGAAATTGACAGACAATTTACAGAAGCTGAAAATTATCCATCTTATCCTTTGGAAGATGCATTCAAATATATGTATGTGGATATGCCTGACGATTTAAAACAACAAATGAATGAACATGAAAAATTCTTAAGCTGGAGGGAGGCAAGGAAATGAAAGTAATGAATATGGTTCAGGCTATCAATAATGCCCTGGACATTAAAATGGCTGAAGATCGTAATATCGTTATTTATGGCGAGGATGTAGGTGTTGAAGGAGGAGTATTTCGGGTAACTGAAAATTTACAGCAAAAATATGGTGCTGAACGTTGCTTCGACTCTCCACTGGCAGAATCAGCAATCATGGGAACAGCAGTGGGCATGTGTGCTGCCGGCTTGCGTCCTGTCATTGAAATACAGTTCTGTGGTTTTATGTACCCTGCTATGAATCAACTTATTACTCATGCCACAAGACTACACAACCGTACACGCGGAAGATACAAAGTTCCTATGGTAATAAGGTTGCCTTATGGAGGAGGTATTAATGCACTCGAATTGCATTCAGAAAGTATGGAAGCATTTTATGGTCATATTCCAGGATTGAAAGTAGTTATTCCTTCAACACCTTACGATGCAAAAGGATTACTTGTTTCAGCCATTGAGAGCGATGATCTGATACTTTTTATGGAACCAAAACGTATCTACAGAGCAATAAAGCAGGAAGTTCCTGAAGAAAAATATAGCATCCCATTAGGAAAAGCAAAAGTTTTGAATGAAGGTACCGATATTACTGTTGTAGCATTTGGAACCATGATCAGAGAAGTGCAAAAAGCAATGGTAATGGCTAAACAGGCTGGCATTTCTGTTGAACTGATAGATTTAAGATCCATATATCCTATTGATAAAGATACTATCACCAAATCTGTAAAAAAAACTGGAAGAATTGTTACCGTTGCTGAAGCACCAACATCCTATGGTATTGGTGCTGAAATAGCAGCTATTGTTAATGAAAATGCATTTTTATCGCTTGAAGCCCCTCCTAAAAGGGTTCAGGGTTTTGATACTATTGTTCCTTTACCCAAGGGTGAACATCATTATATGATCAGCCCTGAAAAAATATTTTATGAATTAGAAAGAACTGTCAAATATTGAAAATCAATTCTATGAGATATATTTTTAAATTTCCTGATATTGGTGAGGGCCTTGACGAAGGAACCATTGCCGAATGGTATGTAGAAAAAGGTCACAAAATAGTATCGGGGCAGCCAATGGTAAAAATGGAAACTGACAAGGTTGTTACTGATATTCCATCACCTAAAACAGGTACAATCGCTGCAATATATGGAAAAGTTGGAGAAACCATTCACGTTGGCAATCCCCTTGTAGAAATTGAAATCGAGGGTATAGAAGGCAATGCAGCTATTGAAGAAGCAAAAACTGACCTGACAACCGAACCTATTGAAGAGGGTGCCAGTGTGGTAGGCACAATGGAAGTAGCAGGAAATGCTGCATTTTTACCTGCTGGAGATGAAGGCATGGAACAGACAGAAAAACGTTCAGAAAAAACCTTACGAAAAGCATTGGCAACACCGGTAGCACGTAACATGGCAAAAGAGCTAAATCTCGATATTAATGAAATACAGGGTACGGGTCCTGGAGGTAGAGTAACCACCAGTGACATTAAAAAAGCACATGAAAGTATGTCAACCATAATAGGGAAACCTTCTCACGATTTCTTTGAAGAACGAACCAGTTTTGAGCCACTTACACAGATTAGAAAAGCTATTATCCGTAATATGACTATTTCTAAACAAACTATTCCCCACATGACAGTTCATGAAGAAGTTGAGGTAAGTGAATTGGTAAATATTCGTGACAAATACAAACAAAAATTTTTAGAAAAACAAATCAAACTAAGCTACCTTCCATTTATTATTAAAGCAGTAGCTTTAGCATTAAAAAAATACAAAAACATCAATGCTCAGCTTGATATTGAAAATGAAAGAATCATTTTTAAAAATTATGTAAACATTGGTATCGCAGTAGATGCACCTGACGGATTAGTTGTACCTGTAATTAAAGATGCTGATAAAAAAAGTATTACTTCAATTGCTCAGGAAATAAACGATATTTCAGTGAAAGCAAGAGAAAGGGGGTTAAAACTTGATGACATGAAAGATGGCACTTTCACAATTACCAATTATGGCTCTATTGGTGGAATACACGCCAACCCTATTATAAATTATCCTCAATCAGGTATTCTGGGAGTTGGTCGATTGGTAAAAAAACCAGTAATAAAAAATAATCAGGTAGTAGCAGGAATTGTTCAGCCATTATCGCTGGCTGTTGACCATCGCATAGTTGATGGTGGCGAAGTTACACGCTTTTTAAATCAGGTGTTGGAATATCTTTCTGATCCTGTCACATTATTGTTTGACTAAAAATCTTAAAAGTATGAAATACGATGTTATTATTATAGGCGCTGGCCCGGCAGGATATGTAGCTGCAATACGTGCAGGTCAGGTAGGACTTAAAACCGCATTGGTAGAAAAAAAATATATTGGTGGCATGTGCCTCAACTGGGGTTGCATCCCAACAAAAACACTGATAGAAAGTGGTAAATTCTTCAACAGACTAAGTCAGGCAAATGAATTTGGTATCAATGGTATTGACACAAAACTATTATCATTCGACTGGAAAAAAGCAATTGCAAGAGTTGAAAAAATTGTCACACGACTTTCAAAAGGAATAGAATATTTGCTTAAAAAGAATGGCATCGATATCATTATCGGTGAAGCAGTAATAAATGGACAAGGTTCTGTTACTGTTAACAACAGGCATCTGAGTACCGATCATATTATCATTGCGACTGGTTCTTATCCTCAACCTGTAAATACAACAATTGGAAATGATAAAATCATTGAGGTAGAAAAACTTTACAGCCTTGAAAACTTACCTGACGAAATTATTCTTTATGGTCGTGGTCCAAGTATTGCTGAACTGGCTCAGTTCTTCAATTTTATTGGTAAAAACGTAACTGTCATTTTAAATGACAACACACTGGTTCATGATGCTGACAAGTATATTTCAGATTTTCTTTATAAAAAACTGAAATCACAGAAAATAAAAATTATTCATGCTGATGAAATTACCTATGCAGGTAATGGTTATTTTAAGGTTGGTGAAAATAAAATTATTGGTGATAAAATTATCAATGTAAATTACCGGCATGCTACGGTTCCTGCATCAAAAACTGAAATTAAACTGACCAGTGAAAACTTTATAAAAGTTGATGAAAATCTTCAGACAAATATTCCCGGTGTTTATGCTGTTGGTGATGTGAATGGAATCAGCTATCTTGCTCATGCCGCTTCAGCACAGGGAATTTGGATAGTCAATCATATTAAAGGAATTAAAAACATTCTGAATATGAAACTTTACCCCTTAAACATATATACATCTCCTGAAATGGCTCAAATCGGATACAACGAAATTGAACTAAAATCAATGGGTTACGAATTAAAAATCAATGAGTATCCACTGACTGCCAACGCCAAAGCTATTGCAGAAGGAAACAATGAAGGCTCAATAAGGATTTTATCGGATGCTAAATATGGTCAGGTACTTGGTGTTCAAATCATTGCTGAACATGCCACCGATATGATTGCTGAGGCATCTGCCTATATGCAGTTTGAAGGCACAGTTTATGACATTGCCCAAACGATTCATGCTCATCCAACCATATCAGAAATATTTATGGAAGCTGGTTTTGATGCATTTGATAAGGCTATTCACAGATAATTAAACTGCAACCTCTGTACTGTTAAAAGTAATGGTCTGTTGTTAATGGATGATGGTTGAAGTAAAAAAATATGACCTGCCGGATATCAAGATTTTGGAAAAGCAAAGTACCAACGATTTTGAGTACTTTATCTGGCAACCCGATAAAACCTATCTGGTATTGGGTTCATCAAACAGGGCTGAAAGTTCTTTGATAATCGAACAGGTTATAAAAGATAAAATTGAGATTTACAAACGACCATCAGGTGGTGAAAGCGTCATTTTAAGCCCTAAAACTCTGGTATTGGCAACATTGATCAGGACAGAAAAACTGGAAGACCCACCTAAACATTTCAGAGATGCAAATACAAAAATTATCAATGCACTAACTCAGTTAGGTGTTAAAAATGTAACGCAAAAAGGCATTTCAGACCTTGCCATTGGTAATAAAAAAATTGCCGGTTCTTCTATTTACCGCAGAACCAATATTGTATTTTTTCATTGTGTGCTTAATGTTTCTGAAGATACTTCATTGATGGAAAAATACTTGCTATTTCCATCAAAACAACCAGATTATCGTCTCAATCGCAGCCATTCTGATTTTGTCACTTCTTTGGCAGCAGAAGGTTATTTATTTGGTAAAAGTCTGAAATATAAATTAACAGAAATCATTAATAGTAAGATTCATAAATAACAGTAAAGAGAATATCTGCTCTTAATATAGCCTTCATTAGCCACAATCTTGCATTCAATTAATCTAATTTGATAAAAATTTTACTAAATAAGATTTTTTATTATGAACGTATGCTCATTATATTTGTTTCCATTAATTTTATCAGTTTAAATGGCAAGACCTGAAAAATGCAGATTAGTTTTTCAACCACCAAAAATGAAAGGCTTTCAGCCATTTGGGTTAAAATCCAGCAACATTGATGTGGTAAAACTTAAGTTTGATGAATATGAAAGTATAAAAATGATAGATTATGATAATTTATCACACATTTCTGCAGCAAATAAAATGAATGTTTCAAGGCCAACTTTTACACGTTTATATAATAAAGCACTCAAAAAAATAGCAAAAGCACTTGTTGAAGGGTGTTCAATTGAAATTGAAGGGGGTAATTATCTTCTGAATACAGATTGGTACAGGTGCAATCGGTGTAATAAATTAATTGAAGGATTGGAAAATCATGTTAAATGCAAAAATTGCCCTAAATTCAGTAGTAATGAATTGATAAATCTAAACTTAAAATCAGAAAACAAATTTTACAATTTACTATCGGATAAATAATATAAAATGACAACACAAAAAAAAGGATTTAATTCAAATTTAATACATGCAGGCGAAATAGCAGATCAATTTAGGTCAGCAACAGTACCTATATACCAAACTTCAACATTTGCATTTAATACAGCTGAAGATGCTGCACAATGTTTTAACGGAGAATCAAATGGATTTATTTACACACGACTTGGAAATCCAACAATTGAAGCTTTGGAAAAACAAGTGGCACTGCTCGAAAATGGCTATGGAGCTATTGCAGTTAGTTCAGGTATGGCAGCTGTAACAACTATATACCTTGCTCTGATGAGTAAAGGTGATCACATTGTAAGTACTGACGCTATTTATGGACCTGCAAGAAATGTCATGGAAAAACAATTTTCAAGATTTGGTTTTGAATCGACATATATAAATACTTCTAAAATTGAAAATATTGAAAATGCAATAAAACCAAATACTAAACTACTTTATATAGAAACACCATCAAATCCTACGATGGAAATTACCGATATCCAGCGTTGTTCTGAACTAGCAAAGAAGTATAACTTATTACTTGTGGTTGATAACACATTTTGTAGTCCATATCTTCAAAATCCTATTTCTTTTGGGGCTGATATTGTATTTCATTCCATGACAAAATTTATCAATGGGCATGCTGATATTGTTGCAGGAATAATCGTTGCCAAAGATAAAAGTATTTATGAAATACTCAGGCAAATGATGATAAATCTTGGTTGTAATATGGATCCTCACCAGGCATACCTTGTTCTAAGAGGATTAAAGACTTTATCAATACGAATAGATAGGTCTCAGGAAAATGCTAAAAAAGTTGCTGAATTTTTGGAAAATCATCCAAAAGTAGCTTGGGTTAATTATCCCGGCCTTACCTCATACAAACAATATGAGTTGGGAAAGAAGCAAATGCGTGGGAGTGGTGCTTTGATGAGTTTTGGTTTAAAATCAGGTTATAATGGTGCTAAATTATTATTAAACAATTTACATCTGGCTATACTAGCTGTATCTCTGGGAGGTGTTGAAACACTGATTCAGCATCCTGCATCAATGACACACTCAAAATTAAATAATGAAGACAAAATTAAATCCGGAATTACTGATGACATGATACGTCTTTCTGTTGGTATTGAAGATTGTGAGGATATTATTAATGATTTGAATAATGCTTTAACCTATGCATAAAATAATTTCTGATTATGCAATAGCAAATTAAAGATTTGAAATGATTAGAGCCTGAAAGATTATAATGAATAAACAAATTTATCAAGGTTAATAATTATTTTTAGTTTTGAAGAAATTAAGATTAACAATTAAAACCTCTTTGTTCTTATATCACGACCTCGTTTGTAACAAGGATATTATCTGTGTCCTTTGAAGGAAAATTCTTATCAAATTTGAATAGCTTTTAAGCTAAATTCTTTCCCGGGGCACAATTCACTGACTGTAACCTCGGCAAATTCATTTTTTGTGATCCCATTTGCCTGAAATGTTAGCGGGATAAAATGCTGGCCATAGCCCCTGGCCATTCCGTGCTTATTGATCTTTTCTACCAACACTTTTTGTTTTTTATCAATAAACGTGGAATAATATATTTGTTTATTGTGTTCAGCCTGTGCACGTACTTGCCTGCTACGTTCAGTCTTTAGTGATTCAGGCACCTGACCTTCCATGCGTGCAGCCCGTGTGCCTTCCCTGACCGAATATTTAAACGTATGAACATGGCTGAACATCACTTTCCTGATCAGCACCATAGTATCATTAAAATCATTCTCAGTTTCGCCCGGAAAACCAACCATAATATCGGTTGTAAAATTAAAATCAGGGATACGTTTCCTGATCGAATCAATCACCTGGAGATACTCTTTGACACCATACATACGCCTCATTTGTAATAAAATGCGATCGCTACCGCTTTGCAGGCACAGGTGAAGGTGTGGACATAGCCTCGGATGTGTAAGCATATCGTAAAATCCCTCCCCGTAACCATCGGGTTCAATAGAAGAAATACGTATCCTGAAATCACCGGGCAATTTAATGATCTTTTCAATTAAGTTTTCAAAATTGACATTTTCATATTCATACCGACCAATATTAACACCGGTCAATACAATCTCTTTGTATCCAAAATCAAGTACTTTTAAAATGTTATCCAATACATCTCTGACAGGTCTGCTCACTGCCCTACCCCTTACATGAGGCACTATGCAGAAAGTACAAAAATTGTCACATCCATCCTGAATTTTTATAAAACTCCGTGTATGAAATGTCCTTTCCGCAGGAACAAACCCAAACTTTGAAGGGAAAAAGCTATCAGGATTTATCATTTCGCCTTTTAAATGAGCATCAACAACCGAAAAGATGCTGGTTTTATGTTCATTATCAATAAAGTAGGTTGCATCACGGAAATTTTGAGGATTGTCATGATAATTATTTACCATACATCCGGTAAGAACTAATACAGAATCAGGATTTCTATGTTTAACAAAATTCATTGCCTGCCTTGATTTTGCATCACTGTGGTTGGTTACGGTGCAAGTATTTACAACATATACATCAGCTTGCTCATTAAAATCTACAACTTCATAATTGTTTTGATGAAATTGTGATACTATGCTATCGGTTTCAAATTGATTTAACCGACATCCTAATGTTTTAAAAGCAATACGTGGCATCTTTTGTACTTGTTCAATGTTTTAATACTATAGTTCAAAGTTTAATGATTTCTAACAAAGTTTTCCTTCTATAGATAACTCAGATGCTGCTATCACTTCTATTTCTACAAATTTTCCAATTAATGATTGGTCATCTGAAGCAAAGCGACAAACAATTCTGCCTTCATTATAAGCAGACAGAAAGCCATCTTTGCGATCTACACCTTTCACTAATATCTTCATTTTTTTCTTTAACAACGATTTGTTATATAGAAGAGAATTTTTTCTTAATACTTCTGAAAGAATATGAAGACGCTTTTTCTTTTCTTCAAGTGAAACATCATCAGCCCAACGACTGCTGGCAGCACCAGGTCTGGGAGAATACATGGCAATATAAGCCATATTGAATTTAATTTCCTCCATTATTTTTCTGGTATTTTCAAACTCAGCATCTGTTTCACCTGTAAAGCCAACAATGATATCTGTAAAAATTGTTGATTCTGGTATTTTGTCTTTTATTTTGTTAATAATTGACTTATACTTTTCTACAGAATGTTTGCGGTTCATTCTGATTAGCACTTTATCATCACCTGATTGCAGAGGTAAATGAATTTGTTTGGCCAAACATTTATATCTCGAAATAACATCAATGACATCAGCAGTCATATCCCTGGGATGAGGAGAGGTAAAATAAACCCAAAAGTCTTTTCCTGTTCGTTCACCAATTTTACCTATTTGTTCAAGTAATTCAGGAAAAGTAAGCTCCTCCCCCTTCTTATCCAATCCGTATGAATTTACATTTTGACCTAACAAAGTAATAGATTTGAAATCACGTAAAATAAGATTTTCAATTTCTTCCAATATCTCAGTAGAAGCCCTGCTTACTTCCCTGCCTCGTGTATAAGGCACTGCACAAAAGGTACAAAATTTATCGCAACCATTTTGAATCGGAACAAACGCTTCAAAACTACTTCCATAATCAGGTTTAATATTCCAAAATTCATTAATATGAAGGTTCATTTCTTTCATTCCTTTCCATTCAAGCAGCTCTGAAGGCAGGGTTTCAGAAGACCTTATTGGCTGTAAAAGGTCTTCGTTATAATAAACCATTGGTGAAACCACACCATATTGCTTTAGCATATCCGGAAATTGGTTTAACTCGCTCACTGGAAACACTAAATCAAACAATCTTAAAAACTTTTCTCTATCGTCTGCCAATATACAGCCTGACACAAAAGTTATCAGGTTTTTTTTGTTTTTCCATTTATTCCATTTTGAAATACGAGAATAAACCTTGTCGATTGCTTTTTGACGAACCGAACAACTCAATATTCCCATCAATTGTGCTTCAGATTCATGTTCAGTTTGTTGAAAACCCATATCATTTAATACTTTTGATACACGATCCCTATCTGACAAATTCATCTGACACCCAAGTGTAAGCAAATAGTATTTCATTCTAAAAATAAACTTCAGTATTGATGTTTTCAGCAGGAAAATTCTTTTTCAGCAAAATGTCGCGGGCATCAAGTATCATATTACTATTTCCACATAAAAACACCTGTAAATCATCATCAACATTATTTTCTTCAAGCCATTGAGTAACACGTCCATTAAACTCTCCTTTATCCGACTTTGATGTACATCGTATTAGTCTGCCAGGTTCATACTCATTTGCATCATAGCTCTCACCAATATGAGGAATTCCATGCAACAACAAATAATTTAATTCAGGGTAAGATTTAACCATACTGTGAAATGGAGAGATACCAGTACCAGAAGCAATAAACAGATATTTTTTATCCAGTTCATTATGCCTGATTCTAAAAAAACCTACTGCACTCTCAACCAATATCATGTCACCTTTATCTAACATTTTTAATCGTTTTGAAACACTACCGTCAGGAACAGCTTTGACAAGAACTTCTAAAAAATCGTCTTGAACAGCACTATAGACTGAGTATTCACGCATTGATTTTTCATCTAATCCGATTAAAATATGCTGACCGGGTATAAAATTCATTCCATGTCTGTCAAAACGTATTACAAAAACACTTTCATTGATCTGTCGTAAGAAATGTACTTTATAAACTTTATTCGTATTAAAACCCATTTTATTGTATTGAAATCTGTTATAATAAACAGATATTGTTTGAATTTGTTCTGCAAAGATAAGTGTATAAATTGGAATCAATCTCAATAAATCATCTGAAACTATCCCTGAAAATGATCATAACTTTAGTAAATTAATATGAAAAAGGATACAATTCATGCACTTGTATTTACAACCGGTTGCGCATTTCGTTCAGAACAAAGCACTACCATCAGGTTGCTAACCATTTGTGATTTTTGATTATCATCAAATTTAGCAATACCCTTTTTAGAAAGATGATCAAGAGCCATTTCAACCATACTAACAGCACCTTCCACGATTTTAAATCGTGCTGCAACAATAGCTGTAGCCTGCTGACGCTGTAACATAGCACTTGCAATTTCAGGTGCATAGGCTAGATTGCTGATTCGTGATTCTACCACCTTGATGCCTGCTATCTCAAGTCTTTCCTGAAGTTCTTTTTCTAATTGATGATTTACTTCTTCTCCTCCACTACGTAAAGTGATGTCAGCACCAGGTGCTTCAATATCATCATAAGGATACAATCCGGCTAATTTTCTTGTAGCAGCTTCACTTTGAATACCTACAAAATGCTCATAATTGTCAACATCAAAAACTGCTTTAAAGGTATTTTCAACTCTCCAGACCAAAATAACACTAATCATGATAGGGTTGCCAAGTTTATCATTCACCTTTATTGCCTGACTATCCAGATTTCTTGCTCTCAACGAAACTTTTCTTTTAGAAAAAAATGGATTTGCCCAAAAAAATCCATTATGTTTTACGGTACCTTTATATTTCCCAAAAAATATCATGACCATTGATTCATTCGGAGAAACAACAAATAAACCTGCCAGACAGAGTATAGAAAACACAATGATGAGTAGTGCAGGAATTATATAAAGTACATCTTCACTATTAAGTATGATAGCATAAACTGAAACACCAATCAATATTATAAAACAAAACAACCAGAAGAAGCCTGATTTAGGTCGAAAATCTTTTTCTAATTCCATGATATTAATATTAAAATTCTTATAAACGTCTGACAATAAAAATCAATAATGAAAGCAATATGCTGAAAATTATCATTGTTGTAAATGGAAAATAAAATTTGAAATTTTCTTTTTCTATGTGGATATCACCAGGCAACCTGCCAATAAAATTCAAATGATGCCCCCAAAAATAAAATATAATTCCTAATATTAGAAAAATAATTCCTGAAAAAATAAATACTTTACCGACAACCTGAGTCATAAAAAAAAGAACTTTTCCGGTCAAATATACCAGAAAAGTTCTTATTAAAGAAATTTATTTACAGAAAGGCTATGGCAATAAATTCACTTTTGCTTCTGCATCAACTGTAACTTTCATTGTTCCATAAGCAGGCCAATCAATTGCAGTACCATTTAAATAAAATTTAACTTTCCCATCAGAAAGCAACAAATTTGCAACATTTTGATACTCAGCAACAACACCCTGACATGAATATTTTGTTTGATTAGTATATAATTCATAAGGTTTGACATCAGTGATAGTAGCCAAATCAATCTCAGTTGATGAATTAATACTGCTATATTTTACAGTACCATTTAAAGTACAGGTTTGTGATGAAGAATCTGCATAGTTGATGATTTCAATATTAATTGCCTTAATTGTCATGCCATCAAGCTGATCCAGATACTGTTGAAGAGCAGGTATTTTGCTTAAATCAAGCGTATCTACTTTATTAATAGTGTTAGGGGTTGTACTATTAATATTAAAATCTACAGTACCAAAATTTGCAGTAAAAGGTACATTCAGATTTGTGAATTTATCACAAGAACTGAAAAAGGCTGCTACTACAACCAATAAAACAAAACTAATTTTTCTCATTTTTTAATTTTTTACTTGTTTAGAATAATTTCAAATAACTACTCAAAAATAATGCAAAAAAAAATTTATTTTATTTTAGTTTTTCACAAACCAAAATAAAACTTGCAAATACCTCATTCATTGCTTTACTTTTGTAGGTACTAATATACAACATTTTTTCAACCTTGCTGTATGAAAACTTCTAACTTAAATTGGATACCTAACGATGTTTATGGAAACACATGGAAATTGGTCTATTTTATTGAAAAAAATAATCAATCAAACTTTGCATACTTTATACTTGCTGAAATTCGCAATTTTAAAAACTCTGTCTGGAAGTGGAAAGTTTTTGTAAATAAGACCGATCACTACCCTATCAAGAAAAACTGGGGATATGTCGATAACAAGGCTATAGCTATTAAGATGGTAACAGAGTATATTAAATAAAATTTTTCAGGGTTTTAATATAACTTTTCCATCCGACATTTTTGTTAGGTACTGATAAAGTCCTTCATACGCTTCTTCAAATTGTATTATTTTCTGAATTTCAGTTTTTATGCTTCCTTCTATCACCAGCGATTGCAAAAAGTCAGAAGTAGAATTTAATTTCTTTTCATCTGCATTATCAAACCAATAATTAAGATTAAAGCCAGTAATGGTTTTGTTTTCGAAAATAACTTTAAGAACATCAAGGTTAACAGGTAATCCGGATAAACCTCCATAAATAATAATATTTGAGGCAACAGGCATTGCTTTAAGTAAAATTGCAGTAAAATCACCGGCAACAGCATCAAATGCAACATTAGGTTTTAATAAACTGATGTATTCTGCTAATTGATTTTCAAAATTTTTATCTCTTGAATTAAGAATAAAACACTCCCCCTCTGCATTTAATTTTTCAATATGAATAGGTCTTCTTACAATATTTATAACCGGAATATTATAAATTTTTGCAAGTACACGAACAAAGTGTCCAACCTGACCAGATGCCGCATTTTGAATAATTGCTTTTGCTTTTAGTAAAATTGCTTTTTCAATTAAACCAAATGCTGTAAATGGATTAACAAAAAAAACAGGTGCCTGATCGGGCGGAAACTCATGGCTTAGTTCAATGACGTCTTTTGCATTGACAACAACATACTCTGCCCATGTTCCTTCAGAGTTGTCTCTTTTAAAAAAGCAAACCCTTTTGCCTAACAAAGATTTCCCAACACCTTTTCCATCTATTACTGTCCCAGCACCTTCAAAACCTGGTACTGTTGGAAAATCCTTTGAAATATTATACATTCCTCTTAAAAAAGCTATATCTGAAGGGTTACACGGTGCACCTTCCATTTCAACCAATACTTCATTGATTCTGACGGATGGCCGAGGTATTTCTACAACCTTCAGGTTTTTCAACATGTCAGACAAATTGGTATAAGCTTGTTCAGCAATAATCGCCTTCATTCGTTTAATTTATGTCAAGTAAGCCATCCAATAATTCTCTGATTTTTTTGTCAGAAGGTCGTGGAGCATTGTTATCTATAATTTTTCCATCTTTACCAATAAGCAGAAAGCGTGGAATTGAATTTATGAGATAATCAATTGTAATTGAACTTTTCCATCCTCCAGCATACAACTGATAAGTATTTTCAGGAATTTCTTTTAGATAATCTTTTAATTCGGCTTCTGTATCATCCACTGAAACCTGAATAAAAACAATGTTTTTACCTTTATAATCCAATGCCAGCTGTTTAAAATATGGACTCTCACGTTTGCAAGGCCCACACCAGGTTGCCCAAACATCAAGATAAATTACCTTTCCTGAAAATTGTGATAATGAAACCAGATTGCCATCCATATCAGGATAACTGAAGCCTGGTGCAGTTTTACCAGGTTTAATAGCATCCCATTTTGCTATTTCCGATTCTATTGATTTCTTATACCTTTCAGTTTTACAATCTTTTTTGAAATGTGAAAACAAATCCTCTATTTCTTTTATACCATAATATTTTACTTGTTCAGTAAGAATCTGATAAATAACGTAATCCAATATTTGCTGATTTTTATATGTTTTTTTTACCATTTCATATCTCATACTACAATAACCACTTTCACTTTGCTGTGCATTGGTATCTTTTTCAAAAATCGGATCCACTTTTACGTCAATATATCTAAGTAAAAAACTCCTGAAACTGCTCGAAATCAGATTTTCAGGATTGTTTAAATCTATTTTTTTAAGGTAATCATCAAAATCTGAAGAAAATTTATAATCCGGCTGGTTTGTAAAGTATGGATAACGCTGTTTGTAAGACAACATGGTAAGTGCATATTCATACAGTAGGTTTGTTCGATATATTTTGAAAAATTTTTCACCAACTTCTTTTTTATTTTCATTGTAAAAACTATCAAGATTTTTATTCTTTTGCTCGAAAGCTTTTTCAAGGATGCTAACAAAATCACCTTCATTCATCTGGAAAAGGGTTTGACGATCAGGGAGGAGGTATTCATCAGACATCAGATGCCTGAACATATAATTATTAACTTTTTCACCCTTACCGCTAAATGTAATCTGGTCAAAAGGTTTGTTCATATCGGGTTCAAGTTTCAACTTATCTCCCGGAGAAATAAATACCTCCAGAATAAGTTGGTTCGAAATACGCAATAAATAAAATTGTGGTTCAATTAACTTCAAATTAAAATGAAACGAACCATCATTTTCAAGTAATGCTGTATCAGCAATGGCATCTTCATCTTCAGTACTTTTCAATAACACATATTTAATATCGGAATTTAATATTTTTCCTTCCAGTAATGCTGATTTTTCTTTTTTCTGACAAGCATAAAACACTATTGCAACTGCAATAGCAAATAACATTAATTTATTCATACTATTTTTCATTAATACAAGTTATTCAGTCAGTGAGGCTTTATAAATCCGGGAAATGTATTTACCTTCAAAAAGGCCCCCTATTTTGGGACATTTTAAAACATTTACTGATAAAACCCTTTCAATCTGAAAACTGCATGGGCCTGTTTTCAGGTTTTTTAATTTCTCTGATTGTAGTTTAATCATTTGTGCATCTTTAATATCGGTGGTAATTGTAACATTCAAGCCTGCAGTATCAACAATAATTAAGTTAACATACTCATTTTCAGCTATTGGATTACCTGAAAATTCAAATGTAATGTCACTGTTTTTCGAAATGGCTGATGGAAAGTTTGGTATGGCAATCGGACTGATGTAAAACTGGTTAGAATATATTTTTTCTTTGTAATCTTTAAAGACTAAAATATATTTATTGTCTTGCGGAATTTGAATATTCAGGGAATAATGATATCCTGTAAAGACTTTTTCATCACCTCGTAGTGATTTCGAATTGACTATAATATCACTTGGTGAATTTAATACCAAAGATGTGCCTTTAGGACCACCAAAACGAAATACAGCCTCTGTGTATGCTTTTTTCTCTTCAGCGTTGACAGTAATATAATATTTCGTAAATATTTGATCCTGACTGACATCCTTCGAATCTGCCACTTCACTTGACACACAAGACATTAAAATTATTGGGAGTAAGCCAATGATAAAGATAATAATTTTCAACTTCATGATTTAATTATTCAAAATTTTACTTCAATTAGCTAAATTAATTTAAGTTTTACTTTAAAAATTTCATTACAAAATTATAAAAAATGAATGAAGTTAAATAAATCAAGATAAGAGATAATACGGACAAGTAAATTTAAATATCTACCTAAACTATTTATTATCTGCACATTAAGTTTATTCTGAGTATAAAAATCATGTATTCTTTTCTATTTTTAATAAACTGTTTACATTTGCAGCTTTGAAGAGTAATGATATTTTAAAATATTGCTTAAATTAATTAACAAATTTACTTATGTCACTTAAGCAAAAATCTCTTGATCTCAAAAAAAGGATGCGTGAGGCATTGGAAGGTGGTGGAACACAGGCAATTGAAAAACAAAAATCAGGGGGAAAACTTATAGCACGTGAAAGAATACTTGCCTTGTTAGACCCAAAATCATTCCATGAATATGATTTGTTTGTAGAGCATGCTGCAAAAGATTTTGACATGGACAAAAAGTATTTACCAGGCGATGGTGTTATTACTGGCACAGGAACAATCTTTGGTTATCCAGTCTGTATTTTCGCACAAGATTTTACTGTTGCAGGAGGTTCATTAGGTTACATGCATGCTAAAAAAATTACAAAAATAATGGATCATGCCATGCGCATGCAGGTTCCACTAATTGGTATTAATGATTCAGGAGGGGCACGTATTCAGGAAGGAGTAAACTCACTGGCCGGATATGGAGAAATATTTTACAGAAACACACAGGCATCAGGTGTTATTCCACAGATATCAGTTATTTTAGGCCCTTGTGCAGGTGGTGCTGTTTATTCTCCTGCACTGACAGATTTTGTATTTGTTGTTGATAAAATCTCAAAAATGTTTATTACCGGCCCGGAAGTCATAAAGACTGTTCTTGGTGAAGAAATTAGCATGGAGGAGTTGGGAGGTGCCAAAATTCATGCTGAAATTACTGGTAATGCACATTTTTATGCTGAGAGTGAACAGGAATGTTTTGAACAGATAAAAAAGCTTGTCAGTTATATACCTTGGAACAACACAAGAAAAGCAGTGCCATTTCTTAAAAAAGAGCCAAAAACTAAGCAATACAATATTGATAAAATTTTTCCTTCAAACCCAAAAGAACCTTATGATGTTCGCGACCTTATACGCGCTGTCAATGACGATTCTGATTTTCTGGAAGTACAGGAACGTTGGGCACGAAATATTGTGATAGGTTTTGGTAGAATCAATGGAGAAACAATAGGTTTTGTAGCCAACCAACCTCTATATCTTGCAGGTGTACTTGATGTTGATAGCAGCGATAAAGCTGCCCGTTTTATTCGTTTTTGTGATGCTTTTAATATTCCACTCGTTACTTTTGTAGATCTGCCAGGCTACCTGCCAGGCATCGATCAGGAGCATGCAGGTGTTATTCGTCATGGAGCGAAGGTATTGTATGCCTATTCTGAAGCAAATGTTCCAAAAATTACACTTATAACAAGAAAAGCTTATGGCGGTGGCTATATTGCCATGTGCTCACGGCACCTGAAAGCTGATTTTGTATTTGCATGGCCCACAGCCGAAATTGCTGTGATGGGACCTGAGGGAGCTGCAAATATTATTTTCAGAAAAGAAATAATGGAAGCTGAAGATCCTGAAAAAATGAGGCAACAAAAGATTAAAGAGTACAAAGAAAAATTTGCTAATCCTTATGTTGCTGCTGCCTATGGCTATATTGATGCTGTGATTGAACCAATAGAAACCAGAGAATTTTTAATACATTCTTTAGAAATTTCTCAGGGTAAAGCTGAAATCAGCCCTAAGAAAAAGCATGGTATTCCTCCATTTTAAAATTCATTTGCATGGCACGTAAAAAAGAAGAAGTCATTCCTTTTTCAAGTATAACTGTTGATGATGCTCAATATAAAACTATACTGATTAAAAAGTATGAAAACAGGAAAAAATGGACTAAAAAAGATGAAAGCATCCTTTCTGCTATTATACCTGGTACAATTGGAAAAATTTATGTTTCTGAAGGTGATGATGTTTCAGTAGGTCAAAAATTGTTGGTATTGGAAGCAATGAAAATGCTTAATCAAATTCTTGCCAGCGTTAATGGTAAGATTAAAAAAGTTCATGTAAAAGAAGGTGATCGTGTTACAAAAGAGCAGTTACTTATTGAAATAGAAGAAAAAATAACTAAGTAAGAAAAGGCCGCAAAATGCGGCCTTTTTCAATTAAAATTAAAAGTTATATATAAATGCCAGTAATGGTCTGACATTTGAAACTGCAACTGAATTTGTTACCCTTCCCATTTTGTCTCCATTTACTGTACCATACATAGCAACAGTATATTCTATTTCACAGGCAATATTTAACTTCCCTGAAATAAATACAACTCTTGGAGCAACACGATAAGCATAGTCGATATTTGAGCCTCTGGCATATATTCCTTTATAATTATCTGCATACCCAAAAATTGAGTTATCAGAAATTATATGATAGGCATAACTCTATAAAATGATTTTATACTGTATAAATAACGGATTAATACAATGTTATTTTTGCATCATTAAAGATAATACATTAAAATTTAGTAAAAAAATTAAATGTGAGGATTGTAAATTAAATTGTGATATTTATCAGGCATTGACCCATTCAAATTCAGTATTGAAAAGTATCGATACACTTCATGTGTTTTATAACAGGCATGAAATGATATGTAAACAAGGAAGCAATGTTAATTATGCGATTTATCTTGTATATGGAACAGCAAAGCTTTTTATTGAAGGCATTAACAACAAAAATATAATTTTATATATGATGCAGCCACATAATTATATTGGTTTATTGTCGTTTTTTGAATCACCAAAATATATGTATTCTGTAATGGCACTGGAAGAATCACAGGTCTGCATGATTGATTTGAATATTGTAAAAAAACTTTATATCGAAAACCACGAATTATTGATTAATTTAAATTCAGCTTTTGGAAAATCTGTGCAGTTGATCATGAATAAACTGATCTCATTAAGCCAGAAACAAATACGGGGCAGAATAAGTGAAAATATTTTATATCTTTCTGAATTGTATCAAAGTCATAAATTTAAAATGCATCTTACACGAAAAGAGTTAGGTGAGCTATCAGGAATATCAGAAGAAAATTCAGTAAGGATATTGTCAGAATTAAAAAATGAAAATATTATCAACATCAATGGCAGAGAGATTGAAATATTAGATTTTGATCTATTGAAAAAAATATGCGAATGTGGCTAAATTCCTAAAGTTTTAAAAAATAGTTTTCATTTACTACTGTTTCCGTTTATCTGACTGGTGGCTTAGTAGGCCTTACAGGTCTGTCGTTTCCTGATACCAGATAATTTACATTCAAACAGTCAAAAGCAACTTTTTCGATACCCTCGACATATAAAGAAACTTCCTGAACTGAATAACTATAATTTTCCAAACTGTAAACCAATACATTATTTATAAAAAACATAAGTTTCCTATTCTTTTTTAACACGATTAAATTGTTCTCTTTTCCAATTCCCATGTTAATAGCAGCACAGGGTTTCCAATTGACAAATGTTGTTGTTTGAGCACCTTCTTTCTTCAAAATTGCTAAATACCCATCTGATGATATTAAAAAACTAATAGCATCCATTAAACCAGTTTTACCGAATTTTATACCATAAGCACTTATTATTTCTCCACTCATTTTTTTTGTCATACAATCAATTATATAGTCACGTTCAATTGGTAATGAAATAGCCTTTTTTGCCAAATGTGCCTTCTCCTTCTTTTTACTTGTAAAAACATAACTACTGTTTATTATTGCAGAAGAAGCATTTTCATCATTAAAAAATGCCCAGTTATTAGCATTGTTTTCAAAATGATCACCAAACACTCTCATCTTTGTGAGGCTGCCTATATGGTTTTCAAGTTCATAGTTTCTTGGAGCAAAAACTTTCAATGACTCAACTGAAACATCAACTATCATGTCAATACAAAAACCAATCGAATTTCCATAGAAAGATTCAAAAGGCATTGTAAACACCTCAGTACTATTAATATAAAAAGCCAGATTTTGTCCTGTTTTTGATATTTTCAATACATTTTTTGCACCAGATGAAGTTTTTATTGATGTACTGCTCGCTGATTTTTTTATAATTCCCAACATCGTTTGATCATTCATGACTCTAACAAGAAATTTTCCATTTGCTGATATTAAAAAAGAAAAATAATTCTTCTCATTTTTTAAACCCCATACTAAACCATAATTTCCTTCTGTTCCTGAATTAAATCTTATAATAGATTCTACTGAAAAGTCTTTGTCTTCTTCGATTCCACAACCTATCCACGTAAGATAATCTGGTGCTTTTAATAATTGTTGTAAATGATACTCTCCATTTTCTACTTTCATTACATCATACTGATTTTGAACAGTGTACCAACCAAAATCATTATTAATAAAATCTTCGAAAAAAATTTGTTGCAGATTTTGACTTACAGAAAAATTAATATATCCTGCTATAAAAATAATGATTGTTATAATTTTTTTCATGATGGTTTAATTTTATTCCTGTCAAATTTAAACAATTAAATACAATTTTTTTAACAACATTTTATTATGACTAATTGTTATTTAGATTAATTATAAATTTGCATCCAATTTTAAGCTCAAAAAATGTCAAAATTTGATATTAAACTACCTAAACTGGGTGAAAGCATTGAAGAAGCCACTATTTTGAAGTGGCATATTAAAGAAGGCGATTTAATCGAAGAAGATCAGGCTGTGGTTGATTTGGCTACTGATAAAGTAGATTCTGAAATTCCATCACCTGTATCAGGAAAAATTGAAAAAATTTTTTTCCCAGAAGGAAGTATTGTAACCGTTGGACAAACAATAGCCGTGATAAATTTAAACCCTGAAAACGCAACAATACCAACAGAATCTGAAAAAAACACAGAAGACAATACAATTCAGAAATCTACATCAAAGCAAATATTGAAAACCAATAATCATTCAGGAAAGTATTATTCTCCTTTGGTAAAGCGTATTGCTAAAGAAGAAAACATTTCATTTATTGAACTGGAGAATATTCAAGGTAGTGGAGAAAATGGTAGAGTAAGAAAATTGGATTTGATTAACTATTTAAAATACAGGCAGTTAAAACCTTTAGATACACCTGTTAACCTAACAACAGAAAAATCTACAAATGAAGTAAAAACTACCATAGGTGATCAAATAGTGCCAATGACCAGAATGAGAAAACTCATTGCCGAACACATGCTTAATTCTGTACATACTTCTGCCCATGTCACTTCTGTTGTTGAAGCAGATGTCACAAAACTTGTTCAATGGAGAAATAATATAAAAGATGATTTTGAAAAAAAATATGGACAAAAATTAACCTATATGCCTGTATTTGTGGATGTTACAGCAAAAGCACTTCGTGAATTTCCACAAATAAATGCTTCAACCGATGGTGAAAATATCATATTCAGAAAGCAAGTTAATATTGGTATTGCTGTAGCTTTACCTGATTGGAATCTGATAGTTCCAGTGATAAAAAATGCAGACCAGAAAAACATTGCTGGGTTGGCTGCTGAAATCAACAAACTGGCCGATAGAGCACGAAAAAATAAGTTACAAGCTGATGATATTCAGGGAGGCACTTTTAGTATTACCAATTTTGGTTCATTTAAAAATCTATTTGGTACTCCTATCATTAACCAACCCCAGGTAGCTATATTGGCAACAGGAAGTATCCAAAAGACACCTGCTGTTCTTGAAACAAAAGATGGTGATGTCATTGCAATACGTCATAAAATGTTTTTAGCACTTACTTATGACCACCGTATTGTTGATGGTGCCCTTGGTGGGGCCTTTCTCAGACGAATTGCCGACTTACTCGAAGATTTTGATACAAAAAACGATATTTAATATGAGCAGGCAACTCTTCAAATCAGAAATCCATATTTATCGGAATCCAAAATCTGAAAATGGAAATTTTAAATATGCAATACTCAATTCCAATTAAAAAATTTATCTGATGGGCATTATAAAGAAACCCGATTACATTGTTCCAAAAGTATTTTCAATAATAAATACAGAAAAAGAAAAGTTAAAGCACTGGTACTATCTGATGACATTGGGAAGAATGCTTGACGACAGAGCCCCGAATTACCTTAAACAGGCAATTGGATGGAGCTATCATGCACCCTATGCAGGTCATGATGGGATACAATTGGCTATTGGACAAGTATTTAATAAAGAAACAGATCATCTTTTTCCCTATTATCGTGATATGCTTACTGCTATCTCTGCAGGATTGACAGCTAAAGAAATCATTCTTAATGGAATTTCCAAAGCAGATGATCCTGCAAGTGGTGGGCGCCACATGTCAAATCATTTTGCCAAACCGGAATGGAATATCCATAATGTTTCATCATGTACTGGAAATCATACTCAGATAGCAGTTGGACTGGCAAGAGCAATCAAATACTATAATGCCGAGGGTGTTGTTATTTCAAGCCAAGGAGAGTCTTCTGTATCAGAAGGCTATGTTTATGAAGCAATAAACGGAGCTACCAACGAAAAATTACCTGTTATTTTTGTATTTCAGGACAATGGCTATGGAATATCTGTTCCCAAAGCCGATCAAACAGCTAACCGTAAGGTGGCAAACAATTTTATTGGTTTTAAAAATCTCAGAATTATCCATTGTAATGGTAAAGATGTGTTTGACAGTTTGAACGCAATAACTGAAGCAAAACGGCACACTCTTGAGGTATGTGAGCCTGTTATCATTCATGCAAATTGTATAAGAATGCATTCTCATTCAAATTCAGACAAACATGAACTATATCGTGATGATTATGAGTTGAATTACGTTACTGAATACGATCCACTGGGCAAGTACAGAAGAATGCTTTTACGATATAAACGATTTTCTGAACATGAACTTACAGAAATTGAAAATCTAGTAAAGGAAGAAGTTAAAGAAGCACATAAATTTTGCCTTTCAGCACCTGATCCTACACCTGATTCTATTTTTAACTTTGTATTGCCTGATGCTTATAATTCAGAGAAATATCCTGATGGTATTCATCATTTTGAAGGAGAAAAAAAGAAATTCATTGAAGGACTTAATGAAACATTAAAAGCTGAGTTTCGACACAATCCTGATACATTTATTTGGGGACAAGATATAGCCAATAAAGATAAAGGTGGTATTTTTAATGTCACGAAAGGAATGCAAAAGGAATTTGGCAAAAAAAGGGTATTCAATGCTCCGATAGCAGAAGATTTTATTGTTGGAACAGCCAATGGCATGAGCAGGTATAGTGACAAAATACGCATTATCATTGAAGGTGCTGAATTTGCTGATTATTTTTGGCCGGCAATGGAACAACTTATAGAGTTGAGTCATGATTACTGGCGTAGTAATGGAAAATTTGCACCAAATGTTGTAATACGCTTAGCCTCAGGAGGCTATATTGGCGGTGGGCTTTACCATAGCCAAACAATAGAAGGAACCTTAACCACATTGCCTGGCATCAGGGTGATTTATCCTTCATTTGCTGATGATGCTGCCGGACTTTTAAGAACAGCCATCAGGTCGAAAGGTGTTACTCTTTTCCTTGAACCTAAAGCATTATATAATGCCCCTAAGGCAGCAACACCTATTCCTGATGATTTTGAGGTACCTTTTGGTAAAGCTAGACTTCGCAAAGAAGGAAATGACTTAACAATGATTACCTATGGAAATACTACACATTTTTGCTTAGAAGCTGCTCACTTGATTGAAAATGAAAGCAATTATACAGTTGAAGTGCTTGATTTACGGTCATTATTGCCTTTGGATGAGGATAGTATTTTAAAATCTGTTAAGAAAACCGGTAAGGTACTTATAGTTCATGAAGATAAGGTTTTTGGTGGATTTGGTGGCGAACTGGCTGCTATAATCAACGAAAATGCATTTGAATATCTTGATGGACCTGTAAAAAGAGTAGGATCTACTTTTACTCCGGTTGGTTTTAACCGAATTCTTGAATCTGCAATTTTGCCTGATACTCAAAAAATTTCACAAAAAGCAAAAGAGCTTTTGAATTACTGATGTAATGATAAAAATCAATGTACTGATAATGAAGAAATTAGGAAATGTAAAAAGTTAAAATTTTATTGGTTGATCGAAATAGATGACAGGTTAAAATGACAATTATGTTAAATGACAATTAAAAAGTAAAATGAAGAAAATTGGGCTAATATATAGTTTTAATACGACAAAAACAAGGAAAGCATCTGAAAAAATTGCTAATGAACTTACTGATTATCAGATTGATATAATTAATGCAGAAGAAATTGATGCTCAAACGTTCCTCTCATATAATTTCCTGATTTTAGGAGTTCCAACCTGGTTTGACGGTGAATTACCCAATTACTGGGATGAATTTGTTCCTGAACTTGAAAACCTTGATTTAAGGGGCAAAAAAATGGCTCTTTTTGGATTGGGCGACCAGAAAAATTATGGAGAAAATTTTGGTGACGGACTTGGCATATTAGCAGAAATTTTAGAAAACTGTGGTGCAGATTTAATTGGATTTACTTCTTCTGTTGAATATGAATTTGAAGCTTCCAAAGCCTTATGGGGTGAGCTTTTCTGTGGCCTTATGCTTGATCAGGAAAATCAGGCAAAACTTTCCGGACAAAGAATTAAAGATTGGTGCAATCAGCTTAGAATAGAGTTAAGATAACCTTTAAACATTGATGATATTAACGAATTAAATCAAAATAACAGGATTTTTAGAGAATATCTAAAATAAATGTGTTTTTTTAATAACCATAAAATGACTTTTGTTTACAGGGCAATTATAAATTAATTCAATTTATAAAATGCCTCAATAATTTTCCATTTGGTAGCAGTAGGAGGAATGTAGTTATATTCTTCAAATGCGCCTCCCCATACTGTGTCGGGATACTTCGTAAGTTGATTTAATATCATCACCATTGTTGGATAAGGTATCATTTTATTAGCTTCCTCAATTGAAACCCATTTTGTGTTTATGGAATCTGAAAAACATTTTCCGTTGGTGTAACCTATGAAATGTACTACAAAATAAGGTTTAACAGTAGCCCTGTATCTGCCGGGTTTTGTGTAAGTAAAAACACCACCAAGCCGATAGGTGTCGTATCTGATACCAAGATAATCAGCCAAGGTGTCCATCAGATTTTTAAATGAAATAGGCCCGTCATAACCGCATCCGGTTAGTTCCCATGCCTTGTAGTAGTTGTCATAACGAAGCAGAACTTCATTTTTATCGTTGAGAATAATGTATTTTGTCCATGTAATTGAAATACTGTCAAGAACCGTTTGAGCAAATGAAATTTTTACGGCAAAAACAAGAATGAAAATTAGCAAATTTATTTTGTTCATATATTGATGTTTTGTTTCTTTATTTAAGGTATGTCTCATACTGTATAAAATTATCCTTTTAAATGAGGCTTATCAAGCGTACTTTGAATTGGTATTTGTTGAAAAGATTAGGTCCACTCCAAAAAATCAATACTGAGACCATTCTGTGCAAGCATACGTAAGTATCTGACTTTAATCCAATAGTTTTCAGTGAATTAAGTATAGTTCTCATGCTTGAAACAACTTTTTGAAGTGGACTCATGTGAATATTATTTCATTTTATTTATCTTCCTGTAATATACCTGATCACCTACTCTGACTGAAATAATATATACTCCTTCGATTAAATTTTCCAGAGAAATGGATTTATTAATAAAATTAGTATTATCTTTTGAATATGTGCTGTATATTTCCTTTCCAAATAAATCGAAAACCTTTATTTCTATCTTTTCAAACTCTTTTGAAACAACTTTCACATTCACCTCATCCTGAAATGGATTTGGATATACAGATATTGAAATATTTTCAAAATCGTTGAATTTTTCGATAGATGTTATGCCAACTACATAATTATAGTAGTGTTTGTAGTCATTTTTAAATTCCTGAGAATTCAAATAGACATTATCAGCATGGGTTACACCTTGTTTTACTAAATACAGCAAACTACCACCCTTATTCTGAATATCAAGCATTAAAGAGTTAACGGCATTCCAGTTAAAATCTGCTGTTCCAAGAATTGTAGCCATTTTTATATTTTTCAAATTATTCCACATACCAGATGAAAATTGAGCAGATGAAATAGCAGGCGAAATACCAATAACACCATTAAATGATGAAGTATTTTGTAAACCTATTTGAAATGACAGGCCACCACCCATCGAAAATCCGGTAATTACTCTTTTTGAAGGATCAATTTTGTATTTTGAGTAAAACGACATACATTGTGTTATCATCTCAACAATCTGAGAGTTCGTTGTCATTCCATTTATATCGGGACAACATATTATAGCATTGATATTTGTGTTAACAGTTTTAATAAAAGTTCTCATATCACTTCCTGGCATTCCTGAACCATGCCATGCAAATAGCAAAGGATAACTTTTATTACTATCATAATCATTTGGAACTGACATATAAAATGTTCTTAAAACACCACTTCCTGTTTCATTATATGTAATCTGAAAATCACCTTTCTGAATTGTTGTGCCAGTTTTTGAAGTTATATTAACATTATAATCTTCTGTTTCTCCCCAGTCAAGGCTTCCTTTACCATCAAAAGTAAAAGATGTTGGTTTATGATTGCCCTTTATCCATGTGTAGTTATCATCTTCAAAAAACCAATATACGCATACGGGTTACACCTGTTAACGCTGTTGATGGTATTTTAAAGCTGAATACTGAAGGATTTGTTGTATTGTCTGTACCTTTTTCTGGATAGACAGTTTGAAAACCAATCAATTCATTTTCTTCAGCAAACACTTCATTTTTGTTAAAGTCAATATAAACTGCTATAAAATGAGCATTTCCATCATGGTCTATGGTGATGGTGTAAGTTGAATCTTGCTGCAGATTTGGTGCAGTTAAATTGTTGTAAAATACATAATGAGGAGCAGGAAATTGAATAGTACCAGAATTATTGGATAATGTTCCAAGAGTAACTTTTGATATGTAATGTGGATTTGCCCCTCCCTCATCATCATATCCTGCAGAGCTATATGGTGCAGGATTGGTCGTTTGAGCCTGTAATGTCATTAACTGTGCAAATACAAGTACAAATACTGTAATCATTTTTTTCATAAAGAAATTATTAAAGGTTTAAAAAATTATTTTTTGAATTGTCTTTATCAACGGCTATTTAGGCACTAAACAAGAATAATAGGTTGCACGAACTATTAAAAAAATATATAAGATTACGATAAGTCAATTTAAACAATTCTTTCTATTATTTCTTTAAAAACAATCAAAATATGATTGGGGGTTCTCATTCTTACCAAAGTACCTCTGTATTTTCTTTTTTTTCAAAAAAAGCAATTAATATGGCAATTTATTACCAAATTCTTTCTCAACATTGAATGAAATCTCAAATAGTCAGTATCAAAACTACAACCAGTGTTTACTAATTTTTAAGTAAAATTCAATTCTATTATCAGTAAAAATATTTTTTTAGTTTAAGAAATTGTTTTTCAAATAAAAGATAAGATAAATAACTGATAATAATGGTTAAAATCAATGAAGCTACACCAAAAATAAGCCAGTTTACACTTATAGAAAAAAATTCAATGAACCTTAGAAGGGAATTAATAACTATTGTATGATAAAGGTATAAACCATACGTATAAATTCCGAATTTACTACTTAGACTCTTATCACTGATAAAAATGCGATTTTTTTTAGTCAAGGTAAATAATATAAGAATAGAAAAACAAATGGCAAAAACCGGTAATGATATTAAATTAGTATAAACTGAATGAATATTTGGACTAACAAATACAAGGCAAATCGTAAAAATAGCAAATAAATATTTCCATCTGAGAGAAATTTGTTCAACGAATTTCAATAATTTATCTTTAAATAATAATGTGTAGGCAATTAATGCCCCAAAAGCAAAAAAATCAATGTTTGCAAACAGGTCAATGGCATTTATTCCTAAGAAAAAATAAAATACCCTGACAACATTTGCTAAAACAATAGAAATAGCAGCAAATAAAGGTATTTTTCTAACAGGAATAAAGAAAAAACATAATCCCCACAAAATATAAAAATGCTCTTCAATACACAAACTCCACATGACAGGTAGAGGTGACACATTCGGAAAGACCCCTTCGATCATGATTTTATAATTTTCGAGAAATAAACATGACATTAACCAATCCGGGCTATATCCACTACCGGAAAAATTTAAATTTAAAAGTTTTAACAATAATGGAGTCAGAAAGGCAAATAAAATCATTGCATAAAAAAGTGGCCATATTCTCAAAATTCTTCTTAAAAAAAAATTCTTTAAAAGAATTTTTCCATTATCTTTTTTTTCAATTAAAAGTAAGTAGGAAATTAAAAATCCACTTAACACAAAAAAAAATAAAACACCAATTCCTCCACTTTTAGTAAAAAAATTAACAAATACAGGTTTTTCCAGTGGCCAATGATGAACGAAAACAAGTAAAAATGAAAAAAAACGCATTGCGTCAAAAGTATGAAAGTAAGTTTTTGCTGAACTCATTTAACTTTTGTTGATAATTTATTTGAATATCTGAATTAAATTTGTAGTGCAAAAATTAAAATTGTTTGTAAAATTCTGTTGTATTTTCATTTTTTTTTAATCAATTAAAGAATTTATATAAAAAAAGTAGTCTTATTTGTTTGCATTCCTTTTATTATTGGTAACTCATTATTTGCCAAAATTCTTGTAGTAGATAATAATACTGGGGCACCAGCTCAGTATTCATCAATAAATACTGCTCTGATAGCAGCGAGTACTGGTGATACCTTATATGTGCAACCTTCTGCAACTTCTTATGGTAATTTTACTATTAGCAAAAAAATTGTCTTGATTGGTGGTGGTGCAAATCCATTAAAGCAAAATAATACACCTACTAAAACAGGTGGTATTCAATTGGACAATGGTTCAAGTGGAACTATTATTATGGGTTTTTACATTGATGGAACAAATCATAATTATTGTATAAAATCAATTGTTGACAGCATTAAAAATATTCTAATTTGCAACTGCCATATCTATAATTGGGGAATTATTACTGCGAAGGGAATTTCTTCGTGGATTGTTGAGGGTTGTGTTTTTTCGGGCTATGCGTATGCTATGGATATTGGATCTTGTAATGACATTTTATTTCAAAATAATGTTTGCAGTGCTTCAGGTGCAGGTGCTGGCAGTGGTTCATTAAATTTTCAATCAGGTTCAATCAGTAATGTGATAATTCGTAATAACATTTGGATAAGTAAGGGTGGTGCTAATGTTTTTTCACCTTCTTTCAACATTTCTTCCCTTTTAATTGAGAATAATATTTTTTTCAGGAATAACATAGACCTCACCAATTTAAATGGATGTCAATGGCATAACAACTGTTTTTACCTAACCAATACCTGGATAGGCAACTCTGGCTCAAACACAGGAAATATACAAAACAATCCTCAGTTTGTCAATTTTCCTGCAACAGGAGATTATTTTAGTTTTGGTTATGACTTTCACCTCAGTAGTGGATCACCTTGTATAGGAACAGGAACAGGAGGAACAGATATAGGAGTTTATGGAGGCGATGGAAGATTTAATCCCGGAATAGTGCCTCCGGTACCACAAATAATGAGTATAAATTTTAAAAACACTGCGGTTCCGGCAGGAGGAAAATTACAATTCGAGGTAATTATTGAAAAGCAGAAATAACCAACCTAATAAGCAAAACTTATGAAAAAGTTGGTAATAATAGCTATATTGTTGTGTATTGCAGCAATATCGACAAAAGCTCAGCGAATATTTGGTGCTGAGTACTTTATTGATGGACCAGATCCTGGTTTTGGCAAAGGAATCGCTCTTTCAGGTAGTTTCCCTGCCGATTCACTTTCTGTTTCTGCTTCAATCAATATAAATGTGGTTTCTCCGGGTGTGCATATATTGTATATACGAACTTATGATAGTCTTGGATTGTGGTCGCATTATGTTCCGGTTTTATTTTCTGTTGAATTAGGAATTAATTCAAAAATTTCAGCTGCTGAAGCATTTTTTGATGCAAATGATCCGGGCATTAATAAAGGATTTAAACTAAATGGTTCATTCCCTTCTGATTCTCTGGTAATTAAAGATTCTATCTCTGTTTCAAATTTTTCACCTGGTGTGCATCAAATTAATTTCAGGGCAATAGATGTAAAAAACATAGCTTCTGTTAATGAAAAACGACTATTTAGTGTGTTTTCGAATCCTGCTTCACCCATTGTTTATGCTGAATATTTTGTAGATTCTGATCCGGGAATTGGAAAAGCAACAGTGATTAATATTCCTCAAAACCTGACATCTTTAAAAGCCAAGACCATATTTAATGTGCCTGCCAGTTTTTCAGGGAAACATTATGTTTATGTCAGGGTTAAAGATAAGGAAGGTATTTGGAGTATTTACGAAAAAAAAGAATTTGATATATGTTCAAATTATAGTGCATAGGCTTATTTTGATGCAGATGTTAATGGTAATGCAGTATATTTTAATAATGAATCAAAATATGCTGATTCATTTATGTGGGATTTTGGAAATGGAATAAAAAGAGCTCATTCAACAATGTATGAATCTATGTATTATGATTCTGCATGGGAATATAATGTTTGTCTGACAGCTTCAAATGTATGCGGAACATCAAAATTATGTAAAAAAATCAGCATTAGTGGGATTCAAAGTCAGAATCCTACAAGAACAACAAATAATGGCTTTTATTTGTTGACTGTCAGAGGTGTTGGTTTCCCGAAAGATGCAAAAGTTACCATCTATAATTCAAGTTATCACTATGATGCCAGAGATGTATATATTATTAATGACAACCTTTTAAGAGCCAGATTTTCATTTAATAATATCCCTGGTGGTTTTTATAATGTTATGGTTTATGACTCAAGCAAAAGCATAACAACTGCTAAAAAAAATCAAGGTATTTGGGTTGAAGATTCTATTAAAATTGATGAAGGAAATATTTCAAAGCAACTAATTTTTCCACAGGTAATCCGACCAGGAAATTATTACAATGCCTATTTATCTATAACTAACAATTCTCCTTTGTATGCTGTTGGTGTGCCTGTAACAATTAAAACTTCAGGGCATTTATCTAGTGTACTTGTTACTTCAATAAGCGATTCAGGACTTATTGATTCTGCTTTTTCAAAACAGCTTCCATGGAACAGATTTTATAAATATTATAATGACAGTATCAATCCAACCGACTCTCATAATATCAGTATGATTGTCATTCCGTTTTTAGAACCTATGGAAAATATTCTTATTCATTTTCTGATTAAAACTGATATATGGGGACCATTCAAATTGCAGGCAAATGTTATGTCACCATTATATAAGGAAAGTGGATTGGATAGTATCGATTTCCGGTCAAAGTGCAACTGGTTACCTCCATGCATGCGTTGTATGCTTGATATTGGTGGCTTTGCCCCAGGAATAGGCTGTTTTACCAATGCTTTTGATTTGGGTTGTGTCATTGGCAGTAGTCCAAAAAACAGAACTGCTGCCGATTTATTTGGTGCTTTAGGAGGAGCAATTTTAGGATGCATACCTGGAAAACCCGTTATCGGGGCTTTAGCTGATGCAGCTAAGATTGCTGATTTGGTTAACAATTTTGATGACATTGATAAAAAAAATAAAGATTGCAGGCAATGTTTTCCTAATCCTCCTGACGATGGAGACGGTGTCGGACAGGGTTCAATGGATCCAAATATTAAATATGGGCCTCATGGTTTTGAAAAAGACAATTTTATTAATGGCGATATTTCCATGAATTATATTATTAATTTTGAAAACTCGGACACTGCCACCGCACCTGCTGCTCAGGTTGTAATCATTGACAAAATTGATACTTCAAAATTTGATAAATCAACTATAAAGTTTCTTTCTTTTGGTTTTAATAATTCCAATTACTTAATTGACACTCCTGCTGATTCATTTACCTATGATATTGATTTACGTCCAGTTAAGAATACAATTCTAAGAGTATTAGGATATTTTGAAGATTCAACATCATTGCTATATGTTAAGTTTTTATCATTAAATCCTTATTCAATGTCAGTGACAGAGGTGTTATCAGATGGCTTTTTAAATCCAAATTTAAAAAATAGAGAAGGTGAAGGTTTTATCATGTTTAGTATAATGCCTAAAGCTAATTTACCTCACCTGAGTGAAATAAAAAATTCAGCTACATTAGTCTTTGATTATAATCAACCTATTAATACACCTGTTTGGATCAATAATGTTGATAGACAAAAGCCTGTAAGCTCAGTAAAAAGCCTATCTCCTGTAACAGGTGATACTTCATTTTATATTCATTGGTCAGGCTCTGATTATCATTCCGGAATTGCAGGCTATGACATCTATTATAGTGAAAATGGGGGACCTTATACTCAATTATACACTTCTGCAACTTCTGATTCTTTACTATTTAATGGTAAAAATGGGAATAGCTATGCTTTTTATTCTCTTTCTTTTGATAAAGTTCAGAATCAGGAGCTATCTAAATCAACAGCAGATGCTCAAACTCAAATTATTGTCGGTGTTAATGAATCCATTGATTCTCTTTACAACAATTTATTCCTGATCTATCCAAATCCGGCAGATGATAAAACAACAATTTGGTATCATCTTAAGAATAACAGTCAGATTAAATTGGAACTTTTCAATATTGTAGGGCAAACTTCATCAGTAATTTTAAATACTAAACAAAATAAAGGAGATCATCTTTTTGAAATAAATCTGAAAGAATTTGAAGAGGGAATTTATTTTCTAAAATTTACAACTGAAGATTTTAATATAACCAACAAACTGATAGTAAAATAACAATATTGTCATTAATGTAGCGTCATTGAAAAGATGCCATATTTTTCTGTAATTTTAATTGAATACTGATTTATTTCAAGTCTATTACGATAGTAAATCGTTATACCGATTCAATAGGTATCATAACTGTCATTTCATGTCGCACTTGCAGAATCAGAATAATACTTTGAGTTTTCGAGTAATTTTAAAAATACATTGGTTATAAAATGTTGAAAGTATTTGTTATTTATATTTCATTTTTGAATAGCAGGATCAATATATTTTTGTTTGGAATCCTAAAATTAAACCTTGATGAGCAATGACAAATTGAAAATTTGAAAGAAAGGCTAAATGGTTTAAAGTTTAAAAAAAAAGCCGACTCTTTTGTCGGCTTTTTTCGTGACAATAAAAATTAGAATTAATTCAGAATAAATTTTTCTGAAGATATATTGTTATTTAAGTTAACCTGAACTATCACAATTCCCTTGTAAGCACTTAATTCAAGTTTGTTTAGACCATAAGTTAAATCAGAATTCAACAATTCTTTCCCCTGTACGTTAAATATCGAAACTGAAGAACCTTTCTCAACTTTTAAAGTTTCAATGTTAACATAAATACTATTTTTAAAACTGTAAATCAGTGTTTCATCTGTATTTTCATTCTCTAGTGATGCCAAAGCGTTGTAATTGCTTTGTGCGTTAATCACCTGTGGTGCAATAAAATGGAGAATAAAACGAGCTTCATTGTCATTCATTTCTGCAAGATAATTATAATTACCTGACCTGACTTCGTGAAATTCTCCTGTTTTGGTATCTTCCAATAAAATTCGGTATGCCTCATCTACACAGTCTAATCCTGAAAATTTCAATGTCATTTGATTGTTTGCCAATACTTTAGAATAAAGAATGATTGATTTAGTAGCTTTTAATTCAGGAATACAGTTAATTGACATCATTTCATCATCTGTTTTGGTGTAAATCATACTTCCGCTTCCACTCAATACAAAAAATTTACTTGCATCATATTGATTGTCAAATTTTTCAGTAGCATTTTCATTAAAAGATATCACTGACTCATCACTAAAACCTTCAGTAGTGCAGGTTATTTTAATACTGTTATTTGCTTTTCTGTAAGCTGTATTGCTTGAAACTCTGACATTATTGTCCATACTTACAGAACCTGAATTCTTATTATTCTGAACTTTTACCCAAAATGCCTGAGTTGGTGCAATGATATTACTTCCACCATTTGTTGAGTTTCCATTGCAATATGCTGTATAATTTCCAGCTCCATTATTTGCATTTGGGTCCCAAAGGTAAATTGTATTGTCTAAATTTGTTTTTGTCCAACCACTTGCTGCATCCCAGTCAATAGCTGAAGGATATGGATTGCCAATAAAGTTATAACCATCATAGTTTCTTGTCAAAGAAGTATTTGAATAAACACCTGTATTTAACTGACCTGTAAAGGTGATGGTTTTATCAGTATTTTTAACATATAAATCATAACCTTTCATTGGTTCTAAAGTGATGTTATTTGTAACAGGTTTCCAAGCGATAGTTGTACCTTTGTTTCCATCTTCTTCAGCATAGGTATAAATTGCAGTACCCCAAAATGTATTTGAACTTGCATTGCTTACCGGGCTTGAGACATAGTGCCATTTGTTATTTGTCAGTACTCTCTTAACATTGACAACAGCATTGCTGCCGTAGTTAATAATACCATTATCAATAAAACATCCTGCATTACTACTATTTGCATCTAAAATCAATTGACCATTGATGCTTGTATTTCCGTTGGCTTTAAGCGTATAACCTGGATTGACAGTTAATGTTCTGTTGCTTTCAATGGTGAGGTTTTCGCATTCAACATGATTGCTGACAACACAATTTCTGGTCGCATTATTTCCAATATTAACTGGAATATTATTATAAGGTAACCAACCAGCAAACCAGTTTGAAGCAGTGTTCCAGTCTGTTGAATTTTTACCAAGCCATGCATGTGCATTGGGGGCATAAGTATTTGTATTCCATATCGGACCAACATTGCTTCCATTACCGTTTGTCTGGCCACTGTAAAATGTGCCTGTGTAATTTGAAATAGTTGCAGTTGCAGTAGCTCCTGAAGGAGTGAACACAACTGTAGGTACACTGGTATAATTACCACCACCATTCGTAAGCTGTATGTTATCTACACTCCAGTTTAGATTAAATTTAGCACCACTTCCATTGCCTCCTGAAACACTAACAGGATTTGAAGGAAGTATTGAATAATTACCATTATTGTAAACACTGACTGTGTTTATTTTTCCACTTGTTACGCTGGTAACTTTTAATTTTGCCTTAGTTGTATATGTGCCATTTGCTACATTTATAATATTGTTCAAAACATATCCACTCCCTTTACTGCTTACAGATGCACTATAAACTTTCATTGAACTAACTGATGCAGTTGCACCACTACCATTTCCACCACTAAAAGAGATTGAAGGAATACTTGTATAGTTAGTTCCTCCAGAAGTTAATGTTATGTATTCAACAGACTTTGGATAGTTCGAATTGTTGGAAACTGATGAGCCTGAACCATTAAAATTGAAATAAATAACTAATCCTGATTCATTTCCTGATAGCTCTTTGTACATTTTATCTCTTATTTCAGACTGAGTCTTGTAAATATTCCATATTCTTATTTCATCAAGTTTACCTTTAAAAGGATAATAAGCACATGATTGGTTTAACTGACAGCCAATGTTTAAACCAGCAGTACTGTTTTGAGGTGTAACTGTCCTATTCATAGAAGCTTCCAGGTTGCCATTTATATACATGTATAAATTTGTACTATTCCAGCTCACAACAACATGTGTCCATTTATTAAGTTCAAGGTTTGAGGTAGAAGTCAGTTTATTTTGAACGATACCTGCAGCTGTAAGGTAAAAATCAATCTTTTTCTTATTACTACCATAACTGAATTCAAGGGAATAAGCTTCATCTGTCCAGTCGTTTCTGTCACCTTTGTGAATAATACCAGCACCATCGCGCCATGCTTCAGGATAAACCCAAGCCTCAAGCGTGCCAGAAGTAGTCAAATCAAGAGCATTGTTATCCGACACGCGCACATAATCATCAGTACCATCAAATGTTAAACATTTTTGTGCAAAGATTAAGTTTGAAATTAGCAGTTGTGCTAAAATTACTGTTGAAATCAGAAAGTATCTCATTTTTTTTAATTTTTATTGTCAAGCATGTTTTTTCAATTCCATTACCAAAATTGTAATTTACTGATTTTCTGTTATTTAAAATAATTGTCAATGCTTTAAAGTTTTCCCAAAACATAATTAGTTTCTCATTATGGTAAAATTGATAATATCTAGACTTTTTCTAAATAACAAAGTGCTGCGAAAATAACCATCCTGAAATATTTTTTATTGTGAAATGAAAAAATTTCCGATACAACCATTGTAGTAAATTTGCCCCTTTGTTTATTATCGAAATTATTTCATCAATGGCCGATTATTTATTTACTGAGATAGAGAAAAAATGGCAAAAATTCTGGAAAGAAAATGATACTTTTAGTGTCAGGATCAATTATTCTCAACCAAAATACTATGTTCTTGATATGTTTCCCTATCCTTCAGGAGCCGGATTGCATGTAGGACATCCATTGGGATACATTGCATCTGACATCGTTACTCGCTATAAAAAACTTAAAGGATTTAATGTCTTACATCCGATGGGTTTTGATGCTTTTGGACTACCAGCCGAACAATATGCTATCCAGACAGGTCAGCACCCTGCTAAAACAACTGAAAATAATATAAAAAGATATAAGGAACAATTAAACAAAATTGGTTTTGCCTATGACTGGAATCGGCAGGTTATAACAAGTGATCCTAATTATTACAAATGGACACAATGGACTTTTATTCAACTTTTTAATCACTATTACAACCTTGATTTACAAAAGGCTATTCCTATTATAAAGTTATCAGAACATTTCTCCAAGAATGGTTCAAAAGGAATAAATGCAGCCTGCACTGAGAAGATTGATTTTACTGCAATTGAATGGTTAGGTTTTAGTGAAAAACAGCAGTCTGACATACTGATGAACTACAGGCTTGCATATCAGGCTGAAACTTTTGTTAACTGGTGTTCTGAATTGGGAACTGTTTTAGCAAATGATGAGGTCAAAGATGGATTGTCAGTCAGAGGTGGCTATCCAGTTATTAAAAAACCAATGAAGCAATGGTTGTTACGTGTTTCAGCTTATTCAAACCGACTTTTATCAGGTTTAGATGAACTGGAATGGAGTGATTCTTTAAAAGAAATGCAAAAAAACTGGATTGGAAAATCTGAGGGTGCCTTAATAAAATTTAAAATTCAAAACCTTCTATCCTCAATTCTCGAAGTTTTCACTACCAGACCAGATACAATTTTTGGCTCAACTTTTATGGTACTTGCTCCGGAACATCCGTTAATCAATGAAATTACAACAAATGAATTTAAAGAACCGGTATTAAAATACATCGAAGCAACAAAGAAAAAAACTGAACGTGACCGCTTATCAGAAACAAAAAAAATTACCGGACAATTTACTGGTGCATACGCAATTCATCCATTTAACGGAGAGAAACTCCCAATTTACACTGCTGACTATGTTTTATGGGGCTATGGTACAGGAGCCATCATGGCTGTTCCTGCTCATGACAGTCGTGATTATGCATTTGCAAAACATTTTGGTTTAAAAATAACTGAGGTTGTATCCGGAGGTGATATTTCCAATGAATCTTATGATGCCAAAAATGGCATAATGGTAAATTCTGATTTTCTAAATGGTCTTGATGTAAATAATGCTATTAAAACCATTATTGAAAAACTGAACAAAATGCAAATAGGTGAAGGTAAAGTCAATTTCAGAATGCGGGATGCCATTTTTAGTCGTCAACGTTATTGGGGAGAGCCATTTCCTGTTTATTATCAAAATGGAATTCCTAAAACCCTTGATGAAAGTGAACTACCACTGGTATTACCTAAAATTGATGATTTTAAACCCTCTACAACAGGAGAACCACCACTTGCAAAAGTAAAAAATTGGGTTAACAATGATAACTGGCCACTCGAATTAGACACAATGCCAGGATTTGCAGGATCAAGTGGATATTACTTAAGGTATATGGACCCAAATAATAATGAGCGATATTTTTCCGACAGATCTGTTAACTATTGGCAAGATGTTGATTTATATATTGGTGGTACTGAACATGCTACTGGTCATTTAATTTATGCAAGGTTTTGGAATAAGTTTTTATTTGATATTGGATTTAGTATCAAAGAAGAACCATTTAAAAAGCTGGTTAATCAAGGAATGATCCAGGGGAGGTCAAGTATTGCTTACAGGCTCAACCATGAAAAATATGCAGAGTATCTTCTATGGGAAAGAATCAAAGAAAACCAGTTAAACATTGAATTTCAAAAAGGTTTTAAAGAAGGACACCGGGTATTTGACATATTTTGTAAAGTGAAAAAAATAATTATAGAAGTCAGGCAGGTAAGAAAACTTGAAAAACTTGAATCTAAATATCAGGATTTTGCAAAGTCATCTGGTTATCAATTATTTATGATACCTGTTTATAAAATCATTTACAACATCGATGAGGTAATTAATGATTTAAAAGATCTGGTAAATGGCAAAGCAATAAAAAGTTATCTTCATCATGAACCAATCCCATTAAAACCTATTTATGTATCACACGGAGTAAAAGACAGGGAAATTTTCACTACGGAAATCAATGTAGATGTCAGTCTTGTTGAAAATGACATACTTGACATTAGCAAATTTCGGGAATGGCGGCCTGAAAATATAGATGCTGAATTTATTCTTGAAAATGGCAGGTATATTTGTGGATGGAAAATAGAGAAAATGTCAAAATCGCTTCACAATGTTGTTAATCCTGACGATATTATTGAAAAATATGGTGCAGATACTTTTCGCATGTATGAAATGTTTTTAGGTCCGATTGAACTTCATAAGCCTTGGAGTACTGATGGAATTGAAGGTGTTTCAAAATTTATTAAAAAATTCTGGAATTTCTATCATTCGGATGATGGTCAATTCTTTTTAGATACCAAAAAAGCCAATGAACAAGAACTTAAAATATTACATCGCTGTACAAAAAAAATCAGTGATGATATTGAAAAACTATCATTCAATACCTGTATAAGTACATTTATGATTACAATAAATGAACTGAGCAAACTGAATTGTCATAAACAGGAAATACTGGAGTCATTGATTGTTTTAATATCACCATTTGCCCCTCACATTGCTGAAGAATTATGGGAAAAATGTGGTTATAAAATAAGTGTAAGCTATGCAAAATATCCTGATATTAACGAAAAATACCTGATAGAAAATACTTTTGAATACCCAATAAGTATCAATGGAAAATTACGTCATAAAAAAACATTTTCTTTATCAGAAAATACTGAAAACATGGAAAATGAAATCAGAAACGACCCTGTAGTTATTAAATGGGCTGAAAACAGGCAAATCAGGAAAATAATAATAGTAAAAGGCAAAATTATCAATGTTGTAGTAAATTAAAATTTAACATTGATAAAAAAAATATTAAAGCTAACTTTGTATTAAATTAAATTCGAATTAAAAAAGTTTTCTATGAAAAAAACAGGACTTTTTTATGGGTATCAGGGAGGTAACACAGAAGAAGTAGCCCAAATAATAGCAAATGAATTTGGCCCGAATGAAATCGATGTATTCGATCTTTCAAAAATTTCCCTTTTAAAATTAGAAGATTACAATACATATATATTTGGTATTTCAACTATTGGTGCTGACAACTGGACTGATGCCAGTGCCCGTAATGTTTGGGATAACTTTTTTATGCTCATTGAAAAATTAAATGTTAAAGATAAAAAAGCAGCTATTTTTGGCTTAGGTAACCAAATATTATATCCTGATCATTTTTGTGATGATATGGGTATGCTTAAAGATAAATTGGAAGCACAAGGTATGAAAATCGTAGGTGAAACATCTCCTGAGGGTTATAGTTTTACAGGTAGTAATGGATTCAGAAAAAATTTATTTGTCGGACTTCCAATTGACCATGATAATGAACCTGAGCTTACTCATAGCAGAATAAAAAATTGGGTAGAAAAACTAAAAAACCAATTTTAGCCTACAAACTTTTAAGTTCTTCCCTATTTACTTTCCATTTTTCTGAACTTGAATAGGTTCAGACCATCTTTAAAATCATTTTTTTTGCATATTAATTTTTTTCAATTAGGTTTGCAACTCATTAATTATGATAAAAAATGAAAAACACACCTATAGATTATGAGGTAGTAAACCAAAAAATCCGAGAGAGTGGTATTGATAATATTGGTAAAGCATCCATCAGGGAGTTACTTAAAGTGGTGAGCCAAATAGAAGCTGAAACATCACAAAAATATATCAGAATGGAAATGGGTGTTCCCGGTCTTCCACCAGCACATATAGGTGTTGAAGCTGAAATTGCTGCACATAAAAACGGAGTTGCTGCAATTTACCCGAATATTGAAGGCATTCCTGAATTAAAAACAGAAATAAGCAGGTTTTGTAAGCTTTTTCTTAATATTACTGTTCCTGAATCCTGTTGCATCCCAACAGTAGGGTCAATGATGGGTGGTTTTATATCCTTCATGACATTAGGAAGGATGTATAAAGACCGTTCAACAACACTTTTTATTGATCCTGGTTTTCCAGTACAAAAACAACAACATCGTGTATTAGGCCAGAATTTTGAATCTTTTGACGTTTATGCTTATAGGGGAGAAAAATTAAAAGATAAACTAGAATCTTATCTATCGACTGGAAAATTTGTGTCTTTATTATACTCAAATCCAAATAATCCGTCTTGGATATGCTTCACAGAAGATGAAGTGAAAATTATAGGTGAGTTGTCAAAAAAGTATCATGTAACAGTTATTGAAGACCTTGCCTATTTTGGCATGGACTTTCGCAAAGATTATTCGATTCCGGGTCAATCTCCCTATCAACCTTCCGCCTCAAAATATACTGATAATTATATTTTATTAATTTCAAGTTCAAAAGTATTTAGTTATGCAGGTCAAAGGGTAGGAATGATGGTAATTTCAGAGAAGTTATTTAATACTGTTTCCCCTGATCTGAAAAGTTACTATAGTTCAGATAAGTTTGGTAATGCACTTATTTTTGGCAGTCTTTATGCCATCAGTTCAGGCACTGCCCATACACCACAATTTGGACTTGCTGCAATATTAAAGGCTGTAAATGATGGTGACTATAATTATCGTAGTGATGTAATCGATTATGCTGAAAAAGCACGTATCATGAAAAAGTTGTTCCTTGATAACGGTTTTAAAATCGTTTACGACAAAGACCTTGATGAACCACTGGCTGATGGATTTTATTTTACTTTTTCTTATGATGGCTTCAGTGGAGATGAATTAGTAAAAGAAATGTTGTATTATGGTATAAGTGCTATCTCGCTTTCAATCACCGGAAGTAATCGGACAGAAGGTGTACGTGCCTGTGTCTCGCTGGTTAACCGTTCACAATTTCCTGATTTGAAATACAGATTGGAATGCTTTAGAAAAGACCATTAAAATTTAATGTGTACTTTTTGAATCATCCTGCTATTTTACTGTTAATATAAACATTTCTAATTATTCTTCTTGTTTGTATCTTGCATACGTTTTTTAAATTCAAATGAACTTAATTATTATGAAAAAGAACTTATTATTATTTTTTGTATTCTCTCTTCTTTCATTTTTTATTTTTGGGAAACCTGTTTCAATAGATAAAGCAGAAGTTGTTGCTAAAAATATTTATTATGAAAGAGCAAGTCTTAATTATAATATTGATTATCAATCGCTTTCACTTGAATTAACTCATACTGAATTCTCAGGTGAAACAGCAACATATTATATTTTTAACACCATTAGTAAGCCTGAAGGCTATGTTATTATTTCAGCAGATGATGATGCATTTCCTGTCATTGCATATTCATTTGAAGGAAATTTTAATAAAGAGAAGCAGTCTCCAGAATTGCTTGACTGGTTGATTAACAGGGAAAAAGAGATAGCATGGATCATTGAGAAAAAACTCCAGGCTGATAAAACTATCAATGATGAATGGAAAAGACTTTCTATTCAACCGATATTAAGAGGATTCAGAGCAGTAAGTCCATTGATTACATCAAAATGGGGTCAGGGGAAATATTATAACCGTGATTGTCCGCAAGATGCTGCAAGCAGTCAGGATGGACGAACATTGGTTGGATGTATGGCAATTGCTATGGGACAAATTATGCGATATCATCAGAAACCTGTTACCGGTTCAGGCTCTTACTCATATTACCATAATGTATATGGCACACAATCAGCAAACTTTGGAATGACAAATTATAACTGGGCTGGTATGCCAAATACACTTAGCACATATAACAGCAGTGTTGCCACTTTACTGTATCATTGCGGAGTGAGTGTTGAAATGAATTATGGTGTTAGCGGAAGTTCAGCTTATCCGAGCGATGCTGCCACAGCCCTACAAAACTACTTTGGGTATGGCTCAAGTATCTCAAAAAAAGAAAAAAACAACTATACTTCGTCTGCATGGGAGAGCATGCTGAAAAGTGATATTGACAATGCATTGCCATTGTTATATTATGGTTATGGGTCTTCTGGAGGACATGCATTTATCTGTGATGGATATCAGGGAACAAGCAATAATCATTTTCATTTTAACTGGGGTTGGGATGGCTATCTGGATGGTTATTTTTATGTTTCAAGTTTAAATCCTGGAACAATGGATTTCAGCAATAATCAGGGTGCAATTTTTGGGATAAAACCAGGAATAGTATCTGGTGCAATCATTTCATTGGTTGCTGCAATTGATGTCATACCAGATACTTTTACTCAATATGACAATGCAGAAGTTTGGGTTAAACTGGCAAATAAAAGCAGCGTTGATTTTACAGGTGATTATCGTTGTGCCATTTATTCGACAAGCGGCCAATATGTTGAATTGATTGATACTTATAATAATGTGACTTTACCTAAAGGCTATCAATATACCAATGGATTTTCATTTTATAAATCATCAGTAAATTGTAATCCGGGCACTTACATGATTGTTATTGAATATAAACCGAGTGGAGGAAACTGGACACTGGTTGATAAACAAACTTATACACATCCGGTAAATGTAATAGTTAAAGCAGGTTCATCAGGACTTGACATGAGAATGTACGGTGCATTTTTGCTTACCCCTACAACATTTATTCAGGGTGACTCAGTAGATGTTTGGGTTGACGTTGCCAACTATAGTAGTACATCTTTTTATGGTGATTATACAGTATCACTATTTGATGCTTCTACAGGACAATTTGTTGAAACTATAGAAACGATTACCAATGCTTCATTAGGCTCTATGAAGCATTATACAAATGGACTTACATTTGAATCAAATAAGATAATGGCAGACCCAGGAGATTATTTAATTGCAATTCACTACAAACCAAGTGGTGGCAGTTGGTACTTGTTAAGTGAAGGCTCATATAACAATCCTGTTTCAGTAAAAGTTATTTCAAAATCATTGAATCCAGATATTTATGAAGTAAATAATTCAGAATCTACACCATTCACTTTTTCTCCTTCCTTTGCAGGTGACAGTTCAGTTATTCTAACTACCGGGTCAAACATACACAATGCGACTGATGTTGACTATTATAAAGTTTCTTTAGCGACTGGCTATGATTATAAAATAAAGCTCAGACTACACGACAGTTATAATAGTGGTGATGGTAATCAATACTCTATAGATGGAGTTTTTGCTTATAAATATGGGGCTAACTGGTCGGCCTATTTTGATGATGCCGATGCCAATGAATTTACTGTAACCAATGGCGGAACAGTGATATTTGAAGTTAGTCCATTTTTTGAAGGTGCACTTGGAAGCTATCTTTTTGATATAAGAATAAAAAGAGTGCAACCCGGAAAACCTGACTTGATCATAATAGATGAAAGTGTTAATCCTGCCAATATAGTTGCTGGTAGTCAGGTAACAGCAATCTGTACAGTTAAAAATATAGGGAATATAAACAGCGGATCGTCTATTTTAAAATATTATCTATCACAAAATAACACTTATGATGTCGGAGATCAGGATATGGGCACCGACAATATTATCAATCTGTCAAAAGATGGTAGTGTGTCTGCTGGAGAAGTAATTACCATCCCTATAGGAACAACTGCCGGAAAATGGTACATATTGTTCCTTGCAGATGCAACCAATTCTATTGATGAAGATAATGAAGTAAATAATATTGCTTCACAGGAAATAAATATCAGTAAACCAGCTCCCGACCTCATCATTTACAGCAAATCTGCAACACCAAATCCTGTTGAGAAAGGAAGTGTTTTATCTGTTAACTGCACAATAAAGAATCAGGGGCAGGGAGATGCCAATGCCAGTGTTATAAAATATTATTTATCTTTAAATAGTTCCCTTGATGGTAGCGATCTTGAACTTGCATCAGACAATATACTGTCACTGACAGCAGGAAATACCAGCAGTAGTGGTGAAAACCTTATTATACCAACAAGCTTTCCTACAGGTAATGCTTATATAATAATTGAAGCAGATGCTACTAAACTGATATCTGAAGCAGATGAAACAAATAATATTGACAATATACCCATTATTATCAATAGTAATGTTTCAGTGCCAGCATTGAATGACAATAATAATGTTACAATTTATCCGAATCCGAATCAAGGTTCATTTTTTATTAAATTTTTAAAAGATGACAATTACAGTATTAAAATCACAGATATGCTTGGAAATATAGTATTTTCTTTAAATACTAACCAATCTGATAATTTTATAAATTTGCAATGTTTAAATGGAATTTATTTACTTATTATAGAATCCCATGATTTTAATTATTGCACAAAAATGATAATTACAAAATAGTTTTTTGAAAAAATACAAGAAAATATTATATAATAATTCTAAAGTCCTGCATCTTAATTTGTCTGAACAAACTCAAAAAATGTTTGTTGATAAAATTGTATATTTATTTAGTTCACCCAGTTATTTATTATGAGGTATTTTTATAAAGTTTAATTATATAATTGATTTCATGAAATTGATTTCAAATAGATCGATTCCTGTTGTTATTTTAGCAATATTTTATTTAGTAGGCTTTATTGGATTCCATTTTGATATCAGCAGGTCGCTTTTTATTTTTCTAACACCCTTTACTTTGTTAGCAACTTTTACTTTTTTAATTTTATATCACAATCAATATACGCCTGGATTTTTGATTGCCTCAATTATTATAATCATCACAGGGTATTTTATTGAAGTTGTTGGCGTAAACACAGGAATAATTTTCGGAGATTATGTTTATGGGTCAACCTTGGGTTTCAAGCTTCTTAAAACACCACTGATTATTGGTATTAACTGGTTGTTGCTTAGTTATTCTTGTTATCTAATAATAAAACCATCTACATTTCCAAAATTTTCTAAACCATTTTTAGCAGCATATTTAATGCTTGCTTATGATATTGTTCTTGAACATGTAGCTATCAAATTTGATATGTGGTCATGGGAAAGCAATAGCATTCCTTTTCAAAATTACATAGCATGGTTTGTTATTTCCTTTATTTTTCAACTTGTCATGACATTTTTTGATAAAAATTTTTCAAATGTGATGGCGTTTCCATTGTTTGTAATACAATTCTTATTCTTTTTATTGATTAACATAAGTTTTTATTTATTCTGAAATGACAAAAAAGTTTGTATTTTATGTAACCGTTTGTTTAATTTTTTCAAACGAAATTGATGCTCAGGACAGCAGTAATTTTACCAAATTTAATATTTCAGCCGATATTATGAGTAGGTATGTCTGGCGTGGAAATGATATTGGTAATTCGGCAAGCATTCAACCATGTATGGAAATGCTTTTTCATAAATTTACATTTGGCTTATGGGGTGCATACACTGTTAATGCTGTTAAAATGCAGGAAATTGATTTTTATCTTTCATATTCACCTATAAAACAGCTATCTATCACCTTTACTGATTATTACACCTTCAACGAGCAAAAAAACAGTAATTCATTTTTTGATTTTAACAATAACACGACAAAACATCTGTTTGAAGCATTGACAACTATCACACCTTTCCAGAAACTTAATATTTCTGCAACTGCCTCAGTATTCTTTTTTGGTGATGACAAGAATGCTGATGATCCAGAAATAAATAATTATTCAATGTATGCTGAGCTTAAATGGTCTCCATCTTATAAAGATGCAGATTTTGAAATATTTATAGGCGGAACACCATTCATAGGATATTACTTTGATAAAACAGGCATCATTAATTCTGGAATTTGCATTTTCAAAGACCTGAATTTAGGAAGTATGGTTTTACCTGCCAGTTGTTCTTTTATACTTAATCCCTCAACACAAAAAACATATCTTGTTTTTGGTATAACCCTATAAAAAAAGCCGCTTGTTGTTTCAACAAGCGGCTTAAATAAAATTTTAAATTATCAGAATGCAAATCCTGCTCTGAAACCAAGGAAATTCACAAAATCGCCTTTATTAAGGCTCAAACCACCTTGTAAAAACTTCCATCGGGCATCAATACCAGCTGTCCAGTATGTTGCTGTCAAAGGGTTTACAATTTTATTCAAATTGGTACCAAAGTTATATTTAAACATAGGAGCAATGATTAAACCATCAGCTAATTCCAGATTAAACCTCAATCCAACAGGCATATTCAAAAATATGATACCTTGTTCACTATTAACAGGTGTATTATATTGCCAGAAGTGCGTATTTACACCAAAGATTGTTAATAATGGAAAATTCCATCTTTTAAAAAACTGCCAGTTATAATTGAAATTAAAATATCCAGTCCACTTAATACTATCATCATTAAAAAAGAAGTATTCAAATGTTGTTTCTCTTAATTTTTCACTAACAAAATTAACACCACCACCTAGTGAACCACCTTCAAAAACGGTATAATTAGGAAATGAAGTTGTAATTGTCTGTTTGGCAAAATTTGAATTCCTGATATAAGGATTAAAAGTTTTATAAACGAAATTATCTTTTGATACTTCATCAAAGTTTGATTTTGGTTTCTTTTTAGTTGTTGTTGTTGGTGTATAAGTTGGTGTAGTAGTTACATCTGTCAAATACCTCACTTTATCAGAACAGGCACTACCACTAGGTAAACCTCCCTTTTTTGCTGCTTTCATCAATGTAGCCAGAAAATCAAAACTGCTTTCTTCTTTCTCTTCCTGTTTAGGTTGGTCGGTTACCACATCCTGTCCTTCTCTGCCAAGCTGAAGTTGCAATATCTTTACCTCTACCCTTCTGTTTTTCTGACGTCCTTCCTCAGTTGTATTGGATTCTAAAGGTTGTGTTTCACCATAACCTACTGCTATGATACGCTCATCCTTAATGCCGTTATCAACCAGATATTGTTTTACTGAATTTACTCTTTCCTGCGATAGTTTCTGGTTTGCATCATCAGAGCCAATACTGTCCGTATGTCCTCCCAACTCAATCACTATTTCACTACGTTTCATAATATCAACCAGTTTATCAAGTTCCAATTTAGATTCATCCCTTAGTGTTGCCTTACCAAAATCAAAAAAGATATTTTTTAGTTCAAAAGTAGCACCAACACGTATAGTTTGAAGTTGAAAGTCTTTTCTGACTTCCTGAATTTTATCTTCTTTTCCTAACCATTCCAGTTTAGCTTTTTTAATTGCTAAATCTAATGAATTAACATTACTGCGATATTGTTTTATTAAATCTTCATATTTTTTAAAACTAGCGTCAATATTATCAGAATTTTCGTTGATCAAAGCCATTAGTTGTGCATTTAACTCATTCATTTTCACTTGTAATGCTTGTATTTCAGGTAATTGATTGACTAACAAATCGTTCATATATTCTTTTTTCATGAATTTTGATAAATCGGTTAAGTCAAGTACATCAGTCATATACAAATAACCTTTCATGTCAATCACTACATTATATTTTTTAAAGGAGGCAAAGAAACCCTGTAATATCCATCGTTAAAAGCACTTATGGCTGAAGCCTGCTCAAGACCAGTGGCAGCATCATAAAAACGTATGACAGAACCAACCGGTGCTTTATTTTCGTCAGTTACATAGCCATAAACATTGATAACGATTTCAGGACGCATGCTTGGTGGAAGAATAAATTCATAAATATCAGATTCTCCATAACCTTCAGGTTGATCGCTACGTACTGTATAGGCTTTTATTCCTGAAGAAGGTATCGACAAATATTTATCATCACCTAAGGTATTGATATATTTACCTAAGTTGATAGGTTCACTCCACTCAGTCCAAGAATTTCCAAGCTTTTTTGCCATAAAAATATCATGTCCTCCAAAACCAAAATGACCATTACTAAAGAAATATAAAGTTTTTCCATCTGCGGCTAAAAATGGCCATCCTTCAAAACCTGATGTATTAATTTTTGAACCAAGATTAATTGGTTTACTCCATCCATCTTCTGAAAGAACACTAACATAAATATCGGCACCTCCCCCATAACCACCTTCACGGTCAGAAATATACAATAAAGTTTTTCCATCAGCAGCAAGACTAGCCTGCGATTCCCATTGTTTTGAGTTGATGGTTCCTCCCATGTTACAAGGCATGGTCCAACCTTTATCAGTTTTTACTGAATAAAACAAGTCTCCACCACCAAAAGAACCTTCGTAATTACCAAATAAAATGGCAACATTACCATCCCCCGACATGGACATAATACATTCATGTGTGCTTGTATTTAACTGGCTACCAATATTTTTTGCCTCACCCCAGGTACCATCTTGTTTTCTCTCACAATACCAGATATCTTCTCCACCAAACCCCCCATTTCGGCCATTTGTTGTAAAATATAATGTGTTACCATCTTTTGCCACATAGGGAAAATAATCAGATTGAGGTGAATTTAGCAATGAACCAGCATTGTTTACTTCTATGTATTCATCTTCCCTTTGTAATAAATTCAGCCATTTATCTGCTAAGCTTTTATCGGCAGATGTATAAAGTTTTTTATAGTTTTCCATTGCTGATATCGCTTTGTCAAATTCTTTAATCGCAAAATAAGATTTTGCAAGATTAAAATACTTTTCAGGTTTTGATTTTACTTCCTGTTCATATCTTGCAATGGCTGTAGGATAATCTTTTTTATTAAAAAACTCATCACCAGACTGTGCCTTTACTAGTTGTGAATATACAATTATTCCAGTAATTAGCAGTACATATTTTATCATAATAAATAATTTTTAGGAGTTTAACCAATTTTTTGCTTGTGCAAATATACTAATTAAATTTTTCTAAATAAAGAAATGTTCCAATTATTTACTTAACTTAGTTTAATTAATATCTTTCTTAAAAAATTCAATGCACTTATTGCAAAAAAATGTATATTTTGAAATCTACCACGGTCAAAAACGAGCGAAATAGATTCAAGAAATTCTAAAGTTGAGATGGCAATATAAACAGTTCCAACCGGTTTAAACTTTGTTGCTCCTGTAGGACCAGCAATACCAGTTGTTGCAATTGCAATGGAAGAATTTGTTTTTAATCGGATTGCTTCTGCCATTGATTTTGCACACTCAGCACTTACTGCACCAAAATTTGAAATAACAGCATCATCAACCCCAAGTATTTTAATTTTATAATCATTCGAATAGCTGACCATGCCACCAAGGAAATAATTTGAACTCCCGGGCACCGAAGTAATCAAATGTGCTAAATAACCTCCCGTACAACTTTCGGCAGTTGATATAGTTAAGCCTTTTTCTAATAATAATTTACCAATTGATTCCTCAAGACTTATATCATCATAGCCATAAATATGTTCATCAAGTCGTTTTGAAATTTTGTTTACAATGTTATCCAATTGTTTAAGCACCAACATATCATCAAGTTTTGCTGTAAGTCTCAATTTTACCTGACCAACAGATGGCAGATAAGCAAGGCTGATTGTTGAAGGTAAATTTTCTTCAATATCCTTTATCTGCCCGGCAATGATAGATTCAGCCAACCCAACAGTTTTTATATTTCGGGTTATAACTTTAATTTCAGATTTTGTATCAATGATTGACAAAACATAATGCTGAAAAATCCATTTCATTTCAAAAGGCACACCTGGTAACGATATCAGTGTTTTATTTCCTTTTGTGAACAACATTCCAGATGCTGTGCCTATTCTATTAGGTAAAACAACACATTTTTCAGGAATAAAAGCCTGTAGTCTGTGTGAATCACTCAGCACATTGTATCTGTTTTTTAATAACTCTTTAATGTTTAATAATATTTCATCGTTAAAGACTAATTTTGTGTTAAAATACTTACATAATACATTTTTTGTTATGTCATCACTGGTAGGTCCCAGTCCACCTGTTGTAATGATAAAATCAGATTTTTTAAAACAATAATCAATCGCTTCTTTCAAATCAGGCTCTTTATCAGGTACAGTAACTTTTAAACATACATTAACACCCGCCTGATGAAGTTCTTTACTTAAATAATCAGAATTAGTGTCCATTGTTTCACCACTCAGCACTTCAGTAGCAATAACCAAAATTGATGCATTCATAATTTATGGAATATCCTGTTTATAAAAAAGAATTCTCAAAATTACAGCCATTCTATTCAAGTTACTATTCCTATTGTAAATTTATTTTTCATATTTAACAACCAAAATTATTAACATCTACTATTAATAATCCTTAAATATTTAAACCTTTTTTAAACTAATTCTTAATTAAAAGATGTGTTTACTATTTTTTGTTTTGGTTCTACATTCGTACAGTTAAATTTTACTTAAATATTTCAAAATATAAATTTAATGACAAAGAGGATACATATAATTTATATCCTTTCTCTCATAATGCTAACTATAATAGCAGTTATATTCCTAATCTTGCGGGGCTATAGTTATTATTTGACGAACCTTACAGAAAGATTCTTTCATTATGATTACACAATTCTTCGACCTAGTGGTCAACTTGGACACGGTTATGGAATTATTGGTTCTCTAATGATGGTAATTGGGGTCGTTATATATTTAGCACGTAAAAGAATAAAGGCTATGTCACGATTAGGTTTTTTAAAGCACTGGCTTGAGTTTCATATTTTTCTTTGCACCTTAGGCCCTATTTTAATCCTTTTCCACACATCCTTCAAATTTGGAGGCCTTGTTGCAATTAGTTTTTGGAGTATGACTGCTGTATTTATTAGTGGTATAATTGGTAGATTTATTTATATACAAATTCCAAGAAGTATTGAAGGAAAAGAACTTAATCTTAATGAAATCAATAATTATAAAACTGAGCTAAGCAATAGTCTATTGAGTAATCCTGACATAGATGAAGAAATAATTAGTAAAATAAATACTCTAACAAGAAAAAAAGTTGAGGTAATTGAAAGAAATTTCATTCATCAATATTTTAAAAATCGAAAATCAGATAAAACAACTTTTTATGAATTGAAAAAAATGATTTTTACATCTAAAATCAATATTAATGAAAGAAAAAAAATATTGAAAGTTATAAAAGAGGAAATTAAATTAAACCGTAGGGTTGGTCGGCTTGATACGATGAAAAATTTGTTTAAATATTGGCATGTAGCACATATTCCTTTTGCTATTGTTATGATAATTATAATGTTTATTCATATTGGAATAACCATTTATTTCGGATATACCTGGATCTTCTGATTATGAACATTTTATTTGAAGACATTTTAATTTATGGAGGGGCAGCACTATTGTGTATCTTCCTGATATACTTTTATTTGCAAAGAGAAAGAAGAAAATCAAAAGAAGTAGAGACAAAAATTAAAAAAGCAAAAGAAGAGGGATTGCATGAACCAGTATCATTACATCCAGTTATTGATGTAAACAGGTGTATCCGCACAGGTGCCTGTATGGCAGCTTGTCCTGAAAAAGATATACTGGGAATTGTTAATGGCAAGGCCACTGCTGTAAAAACATCACAATGCATCGGACATGGAGCCTGTTTTCATGCCTGCCCTACAGAAGCCATCACTTTATGTATTGGTACTGAAAAGAGAGGTGTTGATTTACCACATGTCAATTCAAATTTTGAAACAAATATTAAAGGAATATTTATAGCAGGTGAATTAGGTGGTATGGGTTTAATCAGAAATGCTGTTGAACAAGGTAAACAAGCTGTTGAAAATATTGTAAAATCAGGCATTGACAATCATCATGCAGATTTTGACCTTGTTATTGTAGGTGCAGGCCCGGCTGGAATATCCGGTGCACTTACTGCTAAAAAGAACAAGTTAAGATTTTTATTAGTTGATCAAAACACCCTTGGAGGAACGGTATTTACTTTTCCAAGATCAAAAGTAGTGATGACTTCACCGATGGAACTGCCATTATTTGGTAAAGTTAAATTATATGAAACATCAAAATCAGAACTTATTGATTTATGGGAACAGGTATTAAACAAAAACAACATTGAAATTAAAGAAAATACTAAAATTGATTCAATAATTAATGAAGAAAAATACTTTGAACTCATTACTGCAACAAATGAAAAAATAACTTCTGCAAGAGTATTATTAGCTATTGGAAGGCGTGGTAGTCCTAGAAAATTAAATGTTCCGGGAGAAGAATCTGATAAAGTAGCTTATCGTTTACTTGAGCCAGAATTAATACAAGAAAAAAACGTATTGGTTGTCGGAGGAGGTGATTCTGCTGTTGAAGCCGCCCTTTTACTTAAAGAAAAAAATCATGTAATATTATCATATCGTAACGAGACGTTCAGCAGAATAAAACCTACAAACAGGACAAATATACTGAAAGCTAATGAACAAGGGCAAATAAACATCAAATTCAATACTGTTTTGACAAGAATAAGTGAAAAAACCATATACTTAAAAAACACTGAAAATAACGAGGAAGAATCTATCGAAAATGATCTGGTATATATATTTGCCGGTGGTGAATTACCAACTGAATTCTTAAAAAAAGCAGGTATTGAAATTACAACTAAATTTGGTGAAGCAATATTAAAACACAATAAAAATAGATGAGAAAATACTTTACATTATACTATCTTTTACCCATAACACTCATTTTATTTCTATTTTCGTGTTCGTCACCTATTTCACCTGGAGAGCTTGCCACAGTTCATTCTTCACTTGAAGGCTCATCTAATTGTACCAAATGTCATTCACGTGGCAAAAAAGTATCGGTTGAAAAATGCCTTAATTGTCATAAAGAAATTTCTGAAAGGATAAAAGATAAACAAGGTTATCATTATTCAAAAGAAGCAAGAGATAAAAATTGCATCGAATGTCATAGTGATCACCATGGAAAAACTTTTGAAATTATACATTTTGATAGTTTAAAATTTGATCATAATCTAACCGGTTTTGAACTAACTGGTGTACATGACACTTTAAATTGTAAATCTTGTCATAAACAAGAATTAATCAAAGAAAAAAATATACTTAAGAAAAAACATACTTATTTGGGATTAAAAACTAATTGTCTGGATTGTCATGAGGATTATCATCAGGGAGAATTATCACAAAAATGTCTAATTTGTCATGATCAATACAAATTCAGACCAGCACCTAAATTTGACCATAATAATACAAATTATAAACTCACCGGAAAACATTTTGATCTTGAATGTACGAAATGTCATATAATAACAATTAAAAGAAATCGTGATTATCAACAATTCAAAGGACTTGATTACAAAAATTGTGTACCATGTCATCAGGATAAACACAAAAATAAATTCGGGCAAGAATGTAATAAATGCCATACAGTTGAATCTTTTCAAATTATAAAAAAAATTGGTGAGTTTGATCATAACCAAACTAATTATCCATTAGTTGGAAGCCATAGTAAGGTTAATTGCAAATCATGTCATAAACAAAGTGATTACACTTTACCAATAAAGCATAACTTATGTAAAGATTGTCATATTGATTATCACAACGGACAATTTACAAAGAAATCTGTCAATCCTGATTGTAAAGAATGTCATAATTTGAATGGATTTTCAATTCCATTATATACAGTTGACAGACACAATACAACTATATTTCCTCTTAAAGGGGCTCACGTGGCTACTCCTTGTTTATCCTGTCATAAAAAAACCACCAAATGGAGTTTCAGAAACATTGGCAAAGGATGCGTTGATTGTCATTCAGATATTCATAAAAGTTACTTATCAGAAAAATACTATCCCAAACAAACTTGTGAAAACTGTCATAATGAAATAAAATGGGCAAACATCAGATTTGATCATAATTCAACAGGCTACCAACTTATTGGGATGCATCAAAAACAAAGCTGTAGAGCTTGTCATTATGCAAAAAAACAAAGATTTTCCGAACTTAATACCAGTTGCATTCAGTGCCATCAGGATATTCATTATAAACAATTTGAAGTAAATGGTAGTTCTGACTGCCTGAAATGTCATAGCTATTTTAATTGGCAGGCTGAAAAATTCAACCACAAAAATGCAGCATTCAAACTTGATGGTAAACATATAAATGTTGCATGTGTTAAATGTCATCCTGAAACCAATTCAGGAGGTAATTATTATACACTTTATAAAACAAAAAAGACGAAATGCGAAGATTGTCACTAATTTTTGGATTACTATCTCTATTGATAGTTAGTTTTCTTTCATTCAGAGGCAAGTCCCCTGAACAGCCACACGGACAAAATTTCACATTGAGTTGTGAAAAATGCCACAATTCATCAGGTTGGAAAGTTGATCAATCAAAAATATCCTTCAGCCATGATGAAACAAATTTTTCTCTTACGGGCCAACACAAGGAAGTATTGTGTAAACAATGTCACCCATCATTGATTTTTAAAGATGCTAAATCAGATTGCTATACTTGTCACACAGATATTCATGACAACACTGTTGGTATAGAATGTTCAAAATGCCATACAACCAATAATTGGATGGTCAACAATATTCATGATATACACAGAAACAGCAGATTTCCACTATTGGGCGCACATGCATTAGCTGATTGTCAGGCATGTCACCCCTCTGCCTCTTTATTGCACTTCAAAGTATTGGGAATTAATTGTATAGATTGTCATTTAACTGATTACCAAGGCACTACTAAACCAAATCATGCATCTGCAGGATTTTCAACAAATTGCAACGATTGTCATTTCATACATGCTTTTGAATGGGGAACATCTGGTTTTAATCATGAATTTTTCCCTTTAACGTTAGGTCATAACATTCAGGAATGTGGAAAATGCCACAAAACACCCGATTATTCAAGCACTTCACCGGAATGTTTTTCTTGTCACGAACAAGATTATAATACTGCAAATAGTCCAAATCATTTAAATTCCAAATTCCCCATTGACTGTAAAACCTGCCATACATTAAATCCTGGGTGGAAGCCTTCTACATTTAATCACGATGGCCCATATTTCCCAATTTATTCAGGAAAACATCAGGGAGAGTGGAACGATTGCAGTGATTGCCACAATATTTCTGGAAACTTTAAAGCTTTTAGCTGTATTGATTGCCATGAGCATAGTCGTGCTAATACTGATGATAAACATGATGAAGTAAAAAATTATTCTTATAACAGCAATGCATGTTTTAATTGTCATCCCAGAGGACATGCAGAATAATTAAAAAATGAAAAAGTACCTGATATCCCTAATCTTCTGTCTGAATCTAACAGCTGTATTTTGCCAAAATAATACAACCTGGATTGGTGGAAGAATATCTTTTATCAGCTCACAGAATGTGTATATTAAGTTCCTGTCAACCGAGGGAATTTCAATTAATGATACTCTGTTTATCAAGAATGAGAATTCATTAATACCTGTTATCACTGTTTCAGGCGTTTCTTCAATTTCTTGTGTTGGAAATTTTATTGATACTATAAAATTGAATGTGAATGATAGTTGTTGGGCGAATGTTGAGGTAAAACAAGTTGAATACAAAAACATAATCGATAGCACTTCATTAAAAAAACTTTCAAAAAATGAAAATCAGCCCATTACTATTGATACTAATGTTAAAACAAAAAAACATGAACTGTTAACAGGACGAATAATGATATCATCTGCGTCTAATTTTTCCAACTCAATTTACCCGTATCAATATCGTATGCGATATTCAGTCTCATTGAATGCATCTGATATAATTGTCAAAGGACTATCAGCCGATTGCTACATTGATTTTGTTCAATCAAATTTTAATGCAAAGGAAATAAAAATCAACCTATTCAACGGGCTTAAAATTTATCATTTGGGAGTAAACTATACTTTAAAAAACAAATCAAGCATATACATTGGAAGAAAAATAAATAATAACCTTTCCAGTTTAGGTGCTATGGATGGTATTCATCTTGAAATATTATTAGGACATTTTAAAGTTGGGCTACTAAACGGATTCAGCCCCGATCACTCTACTTATGGCTTTAATTTTAACCTTTTTCAAACTGCGGCTTTTCTAAGTCATCAGAAATCATTTGCCAAAAATTCTTTACAATCAACATTGGCTATTATTAATCAAACAAACTCTGGTGTTACCGATAGAAGGTTTTTATATTTTCAACATTCAAACACACTTGTCAAAAATCTTTCAACCTTTATTTCCTGTGAGGCCGACCTGTATGAATTTAAAGATAGTATAAAAAAGAACCTCTTTAAACCTGTATCGCTGTATTTTATTTCACATTATCGGCTTTTAAAAAATATTTGGCTGACTGCCTCTTTTGATATGAGAAAAAATATAATTTATTATGAAACTTATAAAGGATTTTTAGACCAACTTCTGGAAGAACAAAGTAGAAACGGAGCAAACCTTGGAATTAATTTTAACCTATTAAAATTTATCAGAACCGGATTTTCTGCATCATACAGATTTATGAAAGGAGATTCAAGCCCTTCAAACAACTATTATCTTTATATGACAATTAATAAATTTCCAACAAAAAACTCCACAGTTTCATTTTCAGCTAATTTTTTAAATGGTAGCTTTTTATCAGGCCAAGTATATTCACTTATTTTGAACCAAAATCTAATGAATGGTAAGTTTAATGTTAATGCCCGTTATAGTCTCTTCAAACGAATCTATAATGGAACTGAAGTAATTAAAAATCAGCATATTACAGAAATTGGATGTTATTTAACTATTATTAAAAAACTATATCTCTCAGCAAACTGCCAATTGACTTATGACCTGGGTACTTTGTACAATTACATTTATCTTGGCATCATCAAAAGGTTATAATAAAAGAAAAAAATATTTATGATTAATATTGATTTTGGTATATGTTTTGTTTAGAATTAGTCTAAATATTAACAAATTAAATATGACATTTGAATTACCTAAATTACAATATTCTTACGATGCACTTGAACCATTTATTGACACTTTGACCATGAATATTCATCATGAAAAACATCATGGCACTTATGTTTCAAACTTAAATAATGCACTTCAAGGAACAGAAACAATAAATTTTAAACTTGAACAAATAATTAAAAATATTTCAAACTATCCGACTGTCATCAGAAATAATGGCGGTGGTCACTACAATCACAGTTTATTTTGGTCAATTATGTCTCCCAATGCACACAAGCAGCCAACTGGCACTTTATTGGAAAGAATAAACAGCGAATTTGGTAACTTTGATAAATTTAAAGAAATTTTTACAAATACAGCTTTAACACGCTTTGGTTCAGGCTGGGCATGGCTTTATGTTGATAAAATTGGCAAGCTTTGTGTTTGTTCTACTCCCAATCAGGATAATCCATTGATGGACATAGCAGATTGTCAGGGAATTCCAATCATGGGGATTGATGTTTGGGAACATGCTTATTACCTTAAATATCAAAACAGACGTGCTGAATATATCAATGCTTTCTGGAATGTACTTGACTGGAGTAAGGTAGTTCAAAATTTTGAAGAGATAAAAAATATATAAATTTTTCATAATGGTGGGTTTTAAGGGCTGTTCTTTATAGAACAGTCCTTTTTGTTTATCCCATATTAAGCAGAAACAGAATGAAAATTTGATTTATAATAAACCTTTAAGGCCATTTGTATTACTCCCGATTTAGAAAATCTCAGATTTTTTTAATTAATTCAGCCTTAGCTGAAATCTGATACTGAATTTAATTTGAGTTATTTATTCTTTTAAAGATATTTGCTAAACGAATTTAATCATCAATGAAAGAGAAAGAAATACGTCATGAAGGAGAGATATCTGAGATAAATGGTAACATTGCAAGCATTAAAGTTTTTGTAAACTCAGGATGCAGTGCATGCCAGATTAAAGGTCATTGCAGCCTAAGTAAAACACAAATTAAATACATCAATGTAAAAATTAAAGGAGGTCAATTTTATACAAAAGATAAAGTAGAAGTGATAATTAGTAGTAAAACTGGTATAACTGAGCTTTTCTACACTTATTACCTTCCTGTATTAATCGTTTTAATAGCAATGGTTTTCGGACATCTTATTTTTAAAATAGAATCTATTATTTCCGGACTTTCCTTGCTTTTTTTGATATTATATTATGTAATTTTCATTTTAATGAAAAAGAAATTTAAAAAATCAGTAACATACAGTTTAATTAAAAAACCATCTGGGTTTTAACCCATATTACTAATTTTTTTTAGTCTGTCGATGTCAAGAATTTTAATACTTTTTCCTTTTGTTACAATCAGACCTTCTTCAATAAACTGTGACAATGTCCGACTTGCATTGGAGGTTGTCATATTAGAAAGATCTGCAATGTCGTGTCTTCCAATATTAATATCAAGAAAACCAGAATCCTGATTGATACCATAACGTTGATCCAGTAACAACAGTGCTTCTGCCAATCGACCTCTTACGTGTTTTTGTGTTAAATTAACCAAGCGTGTTTTTGCTTCACCAAGCTCAATAGCAAGTCTTTTAATAATTTTTATAGCAATAATAGGATTTGATTTTATGACATCTAAAACCACATTTTTATCAATAAGGCAAACAGTTGATTTTTCAAGTGCTATCGCTGATGCCCTGTAATGCTCATTAGCGAATAATGCACGATAACCTATCAGTTCAATTGGTTTCGCCAACCTGATGATTTGCTCTTTGCCACCTATCCCCTCTTTATATAATTTTACTTTTCCTTCATTTAAACATATCAAACAGGTAGGAATTGCGCCCTCCTTAAATATAATCTCACCTTTTTTATACTCGCAATGTACTTTTGAATTATTAATTTTTACACGATCTTGTTCAGATATTTCTGCAAATAACGATCTCTCTTTGTTCATACATTCTGAACAATCAACCTTTGATTTACATTCAAAATAAACTTCCACAACTGTAAATTAATTTTAACAAAAATACAATTTTTTAAAAAACGATTAAAGCAGATTATGAAGTGTTTAAGTATAAAATTTAAAACAATATTTTTGTTAGAAATTTAAAATCCAGATAATGCAACAGCTTAGTGGAATCATCCTGTGTGGAGGCAAAAGCAACAGATTTGGGAGCAATAAAGGATTAGCATTATATAAAGATCGGCCCATGATAAGCTATTCCATAGAATTGATGCAAGAGGTGGTCAGTGAAATACTCATATCTGCAAATTGTGAGGAATACCGGCATTTTGGATATACTGTTGTTCATGATGTAAACATAAACCGAGGTCCTTTAGAAGGCCTGATACAATCCTTAAAAACAGCGAAGCATCCTCGCTGTCTGATTTGTCCATGCGATATGCCTAACTTGAACTCACAAATTTTTCAAGCACTTTTAAATACAAAAAAAGGATTTGATGCAATTGTAGCCATTCACAATGGTTTCATCGAACCTCTTGTAGGAATTTATTATAAAAAATGTTTACCAAAGTTAGAAAAAGCTTTGATTAATGGAAACCATAAAATGTTGTCGGTACTTAAAACATTAAATGTTCATTATCAAAACATTGATTCCAAAATTTCTGATATGCACGATCCTTTCAAAAATATCAACCATTTACACGACATGATTGATAATTTATCACAGTAATTTTAAATATTAGCAAAATAAATAACAACTTAAAATTTGTTAAAAAACAAAAAACTCTACAATTATTTTGACATATTTAATGATAAAATTGCAGAATAATATTAACACTGAATGTAACCCAATAATCCTATAATCATGAAAACCACAAGAAGAGAATTTATAAAAATCAGCTCTGCAGGAGCTGCAGGAGTGGCAATAACGGGCACTGCATTTAATCTTTTTGCTGACAAAAATAATGATTTGGAAAAATTGGTTAAAAGTGGAGAATTCATGCGTTTTCCAACCTATTGTGAAATATGTTTCTGGAAATGTGCCGGTTGGACTTATGTAAACAAAGAGGGCAAAATCTGGAAAATTATTGGCAATGAAAATGACCCACATTGCAATGGACGATTATGTCCGAGAGGTACTGGTGGATTAGGAAGTTATTATGATGAAGACAGACTTAAAAAACCATTGATCAGGATTAATAAAAATGGTACACAAGAATTTAAAGAAGCAAGTTGGGATGAAGCATTGCAATTTATAGCCGATAAAATGAAAAAAATTGCAGCTAAGCATGGTCCTGAGTGTATTGCATTATTTAATCATGGAACTGGTGGTAAGTATTTTACAACACTATTCAAGGCTTTTGGTAGTGGAAATATCACTGCACCATCATTTGCTCAATGCCGTGGGCCTCGAGAGGTTGGCTTTAATTATACTTTCGGAGAAACTGTTGAATCTCCCGAAAGAACAGATATTCTGAATGCAAAATGTATGGTTTTAATTGGCTCTCATCTTGGTGAGAATATGCACAATAGCCAGGTTCAGGAAATGTCAGATGCAATTGACCGTGGCATAACTTTAATAACTGTTGATCCCAGATTTTCTACGGTTGCCAGTAAATCCAAATATTGGCTACCCATAAAACCTGCTACAGATATAGCATTGTTGCTTGCATGGATTCACGTCTTAATTTATGAGGATATTTATGATAAGGAGTATATTTCAAAATATGCCATTGGTTTTAACGAATTAAAAGAACATGTAAAAGAAATGACTCCTGAATGGGCTTATGGAGTTACAACCATTAAGCCCGATATTATCCGAAAGACTGCTTTTGAAATGGCTCATGCAATACCTGCAGTGATAGTACATCCTGGACGCCATGTAACCTGGTATGGAGATGATACCCAGCGATCAAGAGCCATTGCAATATT
>Ga0172370_10000295_pt1 | contig 76208 bp, 70 predicted proteins | sample LakKiv5m_FD_114538 | JGI IMG/M metagenome (GOLD analysis project Ga0172370, IMG submission 114538) | Freshwater microbial communities from Kabuno Bay, South-Kivu, Congo - kab_022012_11.5m | ecosystem: Environmental > Aquatic > Freshwater > Lake | place: Democratic Republic of the Congo... | reverse complement strand
CGATGCGCGCGTCCACGTCGGTGCGGCGGCGGGAGGTGACGATGGCTTTGTTGCCTTCGGGCAGGCGCGAGAGGAATTGGAACAGGCGCGTGCGCTCTTCTTCGGGCAGGGTTTCCAAATTGTCGAAGATGATCAGCGCCTTTTTGCCCGCCAGCGCGAGGCGCAGTTCGTTGGGACGCTCATCGGGCGCGAGTCTTTCGAGTCCGTCTGTGCCCAATTCCTTGCCCAGTTCATCGAGCATCGCAAGGTAGGTCGGGCGGGTGAAGTCGGTCAGTTTTGCTTCGCCTTCGGCGGTCAGTTCGCGCACTTTGGCGGTGATGAAGATCTTGCGCTCGAATAAATCCACTGGCGCGTCGTGCGTAGCTTTGATGGCGAGGGCGGTCTTGCCGATGCCGCCAGGTCCGTCAATCAGTGCGCCCCAGGTGCGGGATTCGGAGGAGAGGGCGGAGGCAATGATTTCGAGTTCTTTGGCGCGACCGAAGAAGTAGGGTTGGGATGGAAGCGTGTTCTTGGAAGATTGGGAATTGGTAATTGGAGATTGGGCGGTGTTGTAAATGTTCACCGTTTGGGCTTGAATGGGCGTGCTGGTCTCGCTGCGGTTAATCATTTCCTGCTTGATGCTGTTATCGTCTTTGTCTTTCTTGAACAAATCTTTCCAGCCTTTGATGCTTGTCCCTAAACCAGCCAGGAAAGAGATTATTCCTCCTGCAACGGTGAATATTCCGCCTTCAGCAGGTGGTTCGAGCCAGACTACGATGGGCGCGATAACAAGGGCGATACCTAAAAGCACGATAAGCAATGGCACGAGTTTCTTCATGGGACCTCACCCCTAGCCCCTCTCCCATGGGAGAGGGGAGTCGGCGCGGCTTTGCGGTGTTCGATCAGGTCAAGGTAGGTGGAGCTGAGGAAGACTTTCATGTTGCCCTCACACTTCGGCTGGCTCAGTGCGGCGCCCTAGCCCTCTCCCATGGGAGAGGGGACCGGTTTACCGATATGCCTCGCGGCGATGTTTGATGTGATAAATGATCACGGTTTTGGCTTTATCGTCAATGTGTAAGGCACGCGGTAAATACCAACGCGCAAAGAATAACCCGCGTCACCTTTGAGTTTCTTTGAATCGGTTGGACGCGGGTTGCCTTCGAGCGAATCAATGTGTCTGCGATCAGGTGGGGATAATCGGCAGGGATGGATTTTAGATCTTTGTATGCCTGTCTGCGAAGCTCGATTTGATACATACTATTCCCCCAGTTTCAATTCTTTCTTTGCGGTTTTCCAGGGAATCGTCTCTTCTTTGATTGAACGCGCCTGTTTTATTTCTTCTGCGTCTTCGGCGTCCTCAAGGAGCGTGACAATTTGCTCCCAAACGTCCAAATCCACAACGACGGCAGACTGATGTCCATCAGGTTCGACTACGAATTTTATGGAATTAAGGATTTCTGCGATTGTCATATTTCACCTCGCAAGGCAATTATACTCTGTCCCTGTACGGCTTTGCCCCCTAGGGGATGATACGATGCTCGATCAAATCAATATAGGTGGAACTGAAGCCTGTCCTGCGACCATAAGGAGTGTCGAAAGGAAGACTTTCATGGTATTACCCTTGCTGTTTCAATATGCCAGTCCATGAATACTATTCTGCAACCGTTTTGATTTTACAGTAAGCGAAAATATTAGGGCAGAGGAACCTACAAAACATTGTACAGAAAATATTTTTATGATAACGTTTGTGTTAGAAACGAGGTGACTTATGCGCGTGTGCGTCCTTTACGATGAAGAAACTTATGGTTTTACACCAGCGCCGTTCTTGAAAGATTTCGATTGGGAGATGGTCACATTGCGGCGGCCCGTGATGGATAGGCTGAGCGTGCTCGCCAAAGAGAATCGCTTCGATGTTTATTTCAATTTGTGCGACGGCGCAGACGACGAAGACTATCCCGGCCTCGATGTTGTCCAGGCTCTTGAAGAACTCAACCTGCCGTTCACGGGCGCCAATAGCAAATGCTATGATCCGAGCCGGGAAGAGATGCAAGCCGTTGCCGATAAAAATGGAATCGGTTTTGCGCGCGGACACAACGTCAAGGCGGGGGATGATCTCGAAAAGAATATCCGCGATCTGCGCTATCCGTTGATGGTCAAGCATCCGCGCAGTTATAGCAGTCTCGGCATGACGGCGCAGAGCCGCGTCGAGACCGCGGATCAGTTGCGGGTCCAGTTTGAACGCATCTCATCGGAATTTGGGTCGGCGCGCGTCGAAGAATTTATCGTCGGCCGCGAATTCAATGTCTTCATCGTTGACAACCCTGAAGATTTGAGCAAGCCGTTTGTTTATCCGCCCACTGAATTAATTTTTCCTGCTGGTGATGATTTCTGGCACGCGGATATTAAATGGGATTATTCCGTGCCCTTTGAGTTTCGGCGGATGACGGATCAAAGCCTGGCTTCGCGCTTGCAGGATATTGGCCGACGGATGTATCTTGCTATGGGCGCAACCGGATATGGCCGCTGCGATGTCCGTATGAATGAAATGGGCGAGTTGTTTATTTTGGAGATCAATCCGAATGGCGGCATTTTATATTTGCCGGAGGAATATGGCCCGGCTGATTATATGATCCTGTACGATGCGGATGGTTATGCTGGATTCTTCGACCGCATCTTCTGCTCTGCAATCGTGCGGCAAAAGATGCGAGCGGCGAACAGCAATAAATAGTCTATCATTGGTTTTTGGGTTATCCAGTATATAATAACCACATCATGGCAAAGCGCGTGCGCATCCTTCTTGGAATTCTTTTGCTTTTGGTTTCATGCGGCCTGCTGCTTTGGGGATTTTGGCCCGCCGCGCGCGAACGACATGTCTTGCCTATTAATCCATCTGACATGAGTCTTCCTACCCCATCATCTTACAATTTCAAACCTGAGTTTAATTTCACAATAAAACCTTGTTAAGATCTGGTTGAGTTTTGAATTAAAGGCATATTGAGTATATAATATGCGCCGTGAGAGCGATTGCTCTCACCAAAATATTTCACAAAGGAGAGAAAGAGAATGAAGAATAAGTTGTTGATCGTACTATCCGTGCTTTTGACTGCCGCGATTCTGGTGTCGTGCGCACCCGCCGCGACCCAAGCGCCAACGGTAACACAGGCCCCGGCCGCCTCCGGGCTGGATGCTCTTGTTGCAGCAGCCAAAGCTGAAGGCTCTTTGAACGTTATTGCGCTTCCCCATGATTGGTGCAACTATGGTGGCGTTATTACTGATTTCAAGGCAAAATATGGCTTGACAATCAATGAGATCACCCCGGACGCTGGTTCCGGCGATGAGATCACCGCCATCACCGCCAACAAAGACAACAAAGGCCCACAGGCTCCTGATGTTGTTGATGTTGGTTTTTCATTCGGCGAAGCCAATAAGGCCCTCTTCACACCCTATAAGGTTTCCACTTGGGCCACGATCCCTGACTCTGCCAAGAGCGCTGATGGCTATTGGTATGGCGACTATTATGGCGTAATGGCCTTCATGGTCAATACCGATGTTCAGTCCAAGGTTCCGCAGGATTGGGCCGATTTGTTGGATCCCGCCTACAAGGGTCAGGTAGCTCTCTCAGGCGACCCGCGCGTTTCGAACCAGGCCATTCAAGCAGTATTCGCTTCTGCCCTGGCTAACGGTGGCACGCTCGATAATGCCCAGGCTGGTCTCGACTTTTTCGGCAAACTCAACAAGGCTGGTAATCTGGTTCCATTGATCGCCAATAACGGCCTGGTCGCCAAGGGTGAAACCCCCATCCGTATCACCTGGGACTACAATGCCCTCGCTGGTGTCGATTCCTTCAATGGCAACCCGAAGGTTACCGTTGTGATCCCCAAGAGTGGCCGCTTCGCTGGTGTATATGTTCAGGCGATCAGTGCCTATGCTCCGCACCCCAATGCCGCCAAGTTATGGATGGAATACCTGTATTCGGACAAGGGACAATTAACCTGGATGGCAAAACCTGGTTATTGCCACCCGATCCGCGAAGCTGACCTGCGCGCACGCGGCGCTGTGCCTGCTGACGTATCCGCCTCCGTTCCCGATGTTTCCGGCGCAGTCTTCCCGAGCGACGCTCAACTGAGCGGCGCCAAAGACTTGATCACCAAGAATTGGGATTCCGCGGTTGGTTCCGATATCAAGGCCGCCCCGTAATTTAGATCAATATCAATAACATAGTGAGACCCTGCCTAAAGCAGGGTCTCACTATAAAAAGCTTTTATTCAGGAGCTGGTCATGGCACAAACAGCACTTCCCGCTTCCCGAAGTACAACACCACCGGTCAATGCAAAAAGATGGCTGGGTGTTTTGCCTTTTTTCTTGTTCGCAATTCTTTTTCTGATCTGGCCGTCCGCCCGTTTGATGATCGATGCTTTTTTAGACAGTCAGGGCAGGTTTACACTTGCCAACCTTGTCGAGCTTTTTCAAAATCAAACCATCGTAAGCTCTTATTTGCTCAGTATTCAAATTAGTGCAGTCACAGCCCTTGGTGGAGGAATCTTCGGCTTCTTCCTTGCTTATTCAGTGACCATAGGCGGCCTGCCCAAAGTATTCCGTTCCATGTTGATTACATTTTCAGCAGTAGCTTCGAACTTCGCGGGTGTGCCTTTGGCATTTGCTTTCGTGGCCACGCTGGGCCGCACGGGCTTCATCACTGCTGTTTTAAAAAATGTCTTTGGCTTGAATATTTATACGGCGGGCTTTAATCTTTATAGCTTCTTGGGATTAAGCCTCACGTATATGTATTTTCAATTTCCTCTTATGGTGTTGATCATGGCCCCTGCGCTCGACTCGCTTAAGAATGAATGGCGTGAGGCGGCTGAGAACCTTGGCGCGACCGTTTTTCAATATTGGTGGCATGTAGCCCTGCCGATCTTAATGCCGTCCATATTGGGAACCATGTTCCTGTTGTTCGCCAACTCGTTTGGTGCATATGCCACCGCCTATGCCCTGACCGGAGGCAGTCTCCCGCTCATTACAATTCAGCTTCGAGCCCAGATCTCGGGCGATGTCCTGCATAATCCAAGTCTTGGATACGCCATGGCCATGGGCATGGTTATCATCATGGCGGTTTCGACAACGGGTTACATTTGGCTGCAGTCCCGTTCCGAAAGGTGGCTGAAATGAAATTTTTCAGCTGGCTACGCAGGGCTCGGTTGTGGAGCGGATTTTGGTATATGCTGGGGGTGCTGTATTTTATACTGCCGCTGTATGCGACATTGGATTTTTCCCTGCGGATCGAACGCGACAAGATCAGTTTGCTTGCCTATCAAAAAGCATTTGCAGACCCCGGCTTTTTACAAACATTTGTTTACTCGAACATTTTGGCGATTATCACTATTCTTGTCGGTCTTATATTGGTTGTTCCAACTTCATACTGGATCCGCCTGCGTCTGCCTGAAGCGCGCCGCGTCGTTGAATATGTGACAACTTTGGCACTCGTTATCCCCGCAATTGTCATGGGTTTTGGGCTGGTCTCCGTATTTGGGGCCCCCATCAAGGTCCCTTTTACTTCCATACAACTGACTGATTCTTTGCTCAACTCACCGGTTGGGACCAACTTTATCGTTGTCATGGGCTATACGGTCCTGGCCCTGCCTCTGATGTACCGTTCGATCGATACGGGTATGCGTACCATTGATGTTCGGGTACTGACTGAAGCCTCTCAAAGCCTGGGTGCAAACTGGTTCACGATCATCGTCAAGGTCATATTACCCAACTTGCGAGCCTCGATCCTGAGTGGTGCATTACTTACCTTTGCCATTGTGGTTGGCGAGGTGACTATTTCGTCCATTTTGAATGTGCCTGCCTTTAGTCCATATCTATGGCTGCTCGGACAGCATAAAGCCTACGAACCCGCCGCGTTGTCCTTTGCCAGTTTCCTGTTGATCTGGGCATCAATGGGAATAATCCAGATAGTCACGGGCGGCCGGCCACAAGCTGCCGGGGCAAAATAATTCATTCACAAGTGAGGAATTAATATGGCATACCTATCCCTTTCCAATATTTCAAAGCAATTTGCTGACGCTGTGGTGGTTCAGGATTTTAATCTCGATATAGAAAAAGGCGAGTTCGTTTCGTTCCTCGGCCCGTCAGGTTGTGGAAAAACGACTACATTGCGAATGGTGGCTGGGTTTGAAGTTCCAACATCTGGTCGAATCATTTTGGATGGCGCCGACATCACAGACAAAGCCCCGAATCAGCGCAATGTGGGCATGATCTTTCAAGCCTATGCCCTTTTCCCAAATATGACTGTCTCACAAAATATCGGTTTTGGTCTGCGCATTCGCAAGGAACCTGAATCCGCCGTTAAAGAACGCATAGCAGAAATGCTCTCCCTAATTCACCTTGAGAAGCACGCTGATAAATATCCATACCAACTATCAGGTGGGCAGCAGCAGCGCGTTGCTCTGGCGCGCGCGCTTGCCAATCATCCCCAGGTACTTTTGCTCGACGAACCTCTTTCCGCGTTGGATGCAAAGATCCGCGTCTCTTTACGTTCTGAGATCCGGGCAATTCAAAGGAAACTTGGCATTACTGCCGTCTTTGTGACCCATGACCAGGAGGAGGCTCTCTCCATTTCGGACCGCATCGTTGTCATGAATGAGGGCAGGGAGGAACAAATAGGCACGCCGTTCGAGATTTACAACTTTCCGAAGACCGCCTTCGTTGCCAACTTTGTAGGCACATTGAACACTGCCGAAGCCGAAATGGTCGATCCTGGAAAAGGCATCATCAAGATGGATGGTGTGCAATTTGAATCTGCAAATCAGGTGGACGGCCAAATGAAGGGCGACAAGGTTTTTATTGCCATTCGTCCTGAGCGTTTCAGTTTTGCTTCTGAGCAGAAAAAGGCCAATGTGGTGGACTGCACGATCGAGAACATCACTTTCCTTGGGTCCGTCGTGCGCATTCAAATAACGATTGGCAAAACAAAATTCAATATGGATACGTTCAATAACCCGTTCCTTGAACTTCCAAAGATCGGTAATAAATCACAGGTCACATGTTCGCGTGAGGCAGTGTTGATTTTAGACCGCAAATGATAGGGATTGCTGTTTGAAAAATATCCGCTTCTTTAACGGACCCCCCGACGCGGGTCCCGCGAAGAAGCGGATTTGCATCTGGTAGTTTAATTCAAATTCGAAAGGCGATATGCTGCAATGAAAGATCAGGCTCAGGTTGTCATCGTCGGCGGAGGAATTTACGGAGTCAATATTGCTTATCATCTGGCTAAATTGGGCTGGACGGATGTTATTCTGTTGGAAAAAGGGGAAATTGCCAGCGGTGAATCTTCACACGCCGCCGGGCTGGTGACACAGTTTTCCACATCGAAAACAATGATGCAATTCCGCAAGTACAGCATCGAACTGTACAGCGAATTGGGATTGTTCAATCATGTCGGCAGTTTGCGCGTGGCCTCCAGCGAAAATCAATTCAAGGAATTACAGCGCAGTGTCAGCCGCGCCAAAGCTATTGGCATGGACGCTGGAGTGATCGCACCGTCTGAAGCATTGAAAATCATGCCGCAGTTGAGTGCAAAAGATTTATACGGCGCGATCTACCTTCCTCGCGATGGTCATCTTGACCCGTATAGCACCACGACTTCGATGGCGCGTATCATCAAGGAAATGGGCGTCACGGTTTATACCAATACGCGCGTGACCGGAATCGAACTCTCAGCCAAAGGTGAAATTCAAAAAGTGCTGACCACTCAGGGCGCGATCAGAACGAACCTTCTTGTCAACGCGGCGGGAATGTGGGCGCCGCGCGTCGCAGCGATGGCGGGCGTCCAGGTTCCGACCACCCCGGTGGATCATCAGCACATTGCATTGAAAGCCGTTCCGGGTCGTGAGTTCTCTCATGACACGCCCTGCTTGCGTGATCCTGATAATTTGGTTTACATGCGCGAAGAGCAGGGCGGGTTGGTGATCGGTGGTTATGAGCCGAATCCCGTTGCACGATGGATCGATGGCGCGCCGTGGGAACATGGCAACACTACTTTGCCCGCCGATTATGGTCGCTTTGAAATGTTGCTCGAGGGCGCGATCCGGCGCATTCCATTTTTACAGGAGGCCGGTATCATCACGCTGGTCTGTCATCCCGGCGCGTACACACCGGACTGCCAGCCCATGCTCGGACCGGTGGCTGGTGCGCGCGGATTGTGGATGGCGGCGGGCATGTCGCTCAACGGTTATGGCGGCGCGGGCGGCATGGGCAAACTGATGGCCGAATGGATCGTCGGCGGTGAAGCGCCGCAGGATGTGAATGCCTATCGCGCTACGCGCTTCGGAACGAATTATGCCAACCTCGAATATGCGGCTGAGCGCACACGCGAAGGTGTGAAATATTATTATGCGTTGAAATATCCGAACGATGAGAATGAATGGGCGCGCCCGCATCGTGTCAGCCCGGTTCATCATCGTTTGCAGGAAATGGGTGCGGTCTTCGGTGAAAAATTCGGCTGGGAACGCGTCAATTATTTCCAGCCGGGAAAACCTTGGCGACGCGCCGGTGCGGATCAACGCGAATGGGGTTGGAACATGCCTCCGTATTTTGACCGCATTGGGCAGGAACATCAAGCAACCAGAGAACGCGTCACTCTCTTCGACCTGACCTCGTTCGGCAAAATCGAAGTGAGCGGCTCCGGAGCTTTGACTCTGCTCAATCGCCTGGCGGACAGCGACATCAACAAACCGATCGGCTCAGCGGTTTATACTCAATTCTTGAACGCTAATGGCGGCGTCGAAGCAGATGTGACCATCACGCGCCGCGGCGAAGAAGTTTTCTGGGTTGTGACTGGCTCGGCGTTCATCGGCAACGATATGTCGTGGATCCAAATGCATGTCGAAGATGAAGATGTGACCATCCGCGAAATTTCCACAGACTGGGCGACTCTTGCGTTGTGGGGGCCGAAGGCGAGAAACGTTTTGGAAACGATCACAAAAGATGACGTCTCAAATGAAGCGTTTCCATATCTGATCGCGAGAAATATTTTCATCAACGGTTTCAGAGTTTGGGCGCAGCGAGTCAGCTATGTCGGCGAGTTGGGTTGGGAATTTTATGTTCCGAACAATCGCGCCATCGCGGTTTGGGATGCGCTGTTGAAGGCCGGAGAAGAATTCGGCATCGAAGTTGGCGGATATAAAGTGCTGGATTCTTTGCGGCTCGAAAAGGGCTATCGTTATTACACGACCGATGTCACGCCGATGGAAACGCCGTACGAAGGCGGGCTTGGTTTTTGCGTGCATCTCGATAAGGGAAACTTCATCGGGCGCAGCGCGCTGGTCGAGAAAAAGAAAGTCGGACTTTCGACAAAATTATGCACGCTCGTTTTAGTGGACGGCGATGAGTTCACTCAAATCTATGGCGGCGAAGCGATATACGTGGATGGCAAAGTTTTAACGCGTGTGCGCAGTGGCGGTTATGGATTTACGTTGAAGAAAAATATTTTGTATGCATATCTGCCGATGGAATTGGCGAAAGCCGGTTCGCGTGTTGAAGTGGAATTGATCGAAGGTCGCCGAATTGCAGAGGTAGCCGCCACTGTTTTATATGATCCGAAAGGCGAGAAGTTGCGAGCTTAGTTTTTGGATGTGCAAGTTTTAAAAAATAACTTATAAATACTGCGAAAGGAAGCAAGCGAATGTCATCTCTTAACGTTACAAATTTTTCTGCTCTTAAACAGATAATTCCGCCGCGCCGACCCGGTTATGGTCTGCAACGGCCTTATTATCAGGACGAATCTCTTTATCATGCAGAAATGGAAGTTATCTGGCGCGGCGGCTGGTTGTTCGCGGGCCACTCCTGCCAGATTCCGAAAGCGGGTGATTATTTTCTGTATGAGGTAGATGGCGACTCGGTCATTGTCGTCCGTCAGGATGATGGCGGCGTGCGAGCCATCTACAATGTTTGCCGCCATCGCGGCTCAGTTATCTGCGAAGCGGCGGAAGGACACGTCAAACGGTTTATCTGTCCATATCATCAGTGGACTTATGACCGTGATGGGCGTTTGCTTCTCTGGCGTGGAATGCAGGAAGGGCTTGATAAATCCGAATTGGGGTTACATCAGGCACATGTGCGCGAAGTGGAAGGGATGATTTTTATCAGCCTTGCCAAAGAACCGATGGATTTTGAAGCCGCGTATGAGACTATCGCTCCGGTCGTTCGTCCCCAAGGGTTGACGCACGCAAAAGTTGCCAAGATCATGGATTTTGACATTCACGCCAATTGGAAATTAGTCTGGGAAAATAATCGCGAGTGTTATCACTGCAACGTCAATCATCCTCAATATATCAAGGCCAACTTTGATCATTACAATGCTGACGATACGATTGATCGCATTGCGGAACAGTTGGAAACCGTTACGGCTCGCAGTGAAGCGAAATGGGCATCTCAGGGATTGGCGGTCACACGCACCGAAGCTGGTCTTACAGAGTTTCCCGATCCCGAACATAATATTTGGTATTCAGCCAATCGCACTCCGTTAGTGGATGGATTTGTCTGCGAGAGTCTGGACGGCCAACAAGTTGCGCCACTGATGGGTGATTATACAGACCCGGATGTGGGCACAGTCCGTGTGCGGGTGCTGCCAAATTTCTGGCAGCATTCCAGTTGTGATCACGGCATCTCGGTACGGTTGACGCCCAATGGGTTGTACCATACCAATGTCCGCATGACCTGGCTAGTGGACGAAAACGCCGAAGAGGGCAAGGATTATGATCTTGAAAAACTTCTGCCTTTCTGGTTGATGACTGCCGAACAGGATTGGGAAATATGTGTCAACCAGCAGCGTGGAGTTAATTCGCACGCCTATACACCGGGTCCGCTTTCGACATTCAAGGAATATAACCTTGAGGGTTTTCTGCGCTGGTACGAGCAACAGATGGCGCCGGTACTTCGATAACAAATTGATGATTTTTCTGGGATTGCTGATTTGACACTGACTTCAAAGGACCATCCCGCTTATATTGGCTTTGGAATGTTGACCCCCGTCACCATTATGGTGGTTGAACAGCTTCCCGAGCATAATACCGGTGCAATCGTGAAGGACGTCAATGAGTTTGTGTTTGATGACGCCGCGATTGTCGCTTGTCTGTTGCGCCAGTGGAATGTGCCAACGGGCATGATCGGCACGTCTGTTGGCGACGATCCGCGCGGTCACAGCCTTGCCCGCCAGTTGGATGAATGGGGCGTGCAGGCGGATGTGCGCTTTACGAAAGAATTCAAGACGCCGCACGAAGTTGACATTTCGGACAAGACCGGCGCGCGCACGTATTTTTGGCAGCGTACGCCAGAGATATTAAATACGCTCGATACCGCCGATCTTTCCCTCCTTGAAAATGCGCGCGTATTATATGTAGACTGGTACGATGGCGATCATATTCTGCGTGCGATGGATGCCGCGCTTCAATCTGATGTGAAGGTATTTCTCAATCTCGAACATGGACACACGGACCTGGATAAATTGAAAAATTATGCGGGACGGGCCGCGATTTGCCAGGCCGTGACGGATGCGGCACAACTTGGTGAAGAATCGCCGCTGGATGTGGCTTGCAAATTATTGAAGACGGGTGTCCAAACTGCATTGATTACCATGGCTGGGGAAGGTTGCCTGGCTGTTCAGGGAAATCAGGCGATACGCGTGCACGCTCCAATCGTCGAAGCGCTGGATGGATGCGGTGCTGGCGCAACTTTTTCAGCTGGTTTTGTTTATGGATATTTGCATGACTGGAAGTTGGAAGCCTGCGTACGCTTTGCAACTGCTGCAGCATCGCTCAAAGTCACCAGAGCCGGACTCCAAATGTTTGGCGTGGATGAAATCTTGGCAGTCGCTGCGGAACTTCAGGTTGAGTATCCGGTTTTTTCCAGGAATACCATAAAATTAAACGAGGAAATGTAATCATGGCTTTTGCTACTCTTCTTACGGATCAACAGGCTCAACGCATTCATGATGCCTCGCTTGAGATTCTTGAAAACGTTGGTCTGCTGGTGCGCTATGAAAAAGCCCGCGCCGTTTTTGCCCAGCACGGATGTAAAGTGGATTCAGAAAAACAGATCGTAAAATTTCCTCCGGCAGTGGTCGAAAAATATTGCAGGATGATGCCGCCGACTTTTACCTTTCACGGGCGCGACCCAAAATTTGATCGCACCATTCCGCAGGACGGCCCGGTCATCGTCACCGGAAGCTCAGCTCCAAATTTGCTGGACCCGGTCACGGGTCAGGAAAGACGCTCGCGTTCTGACGATATTGCCCGCATCGCGCATCTGATCAACGAGCTGCCCGGTTACGATATTTTTTCGGTCTCTGTTCTGGCTGACGATGCACCACCTGAGCAATTTACCTTGGCGCGAATTTATCCAGCCTTGAAATATTGTCTGAAACCAGTCCGCATTACCAGCAAGGATTTGCCGGACGCCAGGAAAATCTTAAAGTTGGGCAGTCTAATTGCGGGCAGCGACGAAGCTTACCTCGAGCATCCTTTTATCACGCATCATTATTGTCCGGTGGTCTCGCCATTGACGATGGATCATTTGTCAACTGAAGCTTTGATATTTTTTGCAGAACAAAAACTGCCAGTCTATCCAACTATTGTGCCGAATGCCGGCCTTACTTCGCCGATGTCCATGGCTGGTTCACTTGCGCAGGGCAACGCCGAATTTTTGGCGGCGGCAGTCTTGATGCAAATGGTGAGCGAAGGCACGCCCTTGATCTATGCCACGTTGCCCACGGTCGCCGATATGCGCAGCGGAGCGTATGCGTCGGGTGGCATCGAGTGTGGCATGTTGCACATGGCTCACGCGCAAATGGCGCACTTCTATAATGTGCCATCCGGTGGTTATGTTGGGCTGACGAACTCCAAGATCAACGATGCGCAGTCTGGTTACGAAACTGGCATGTCTACCACGGCGGGCGTACTGGCCGGTATGGATATGTTGAACATGGGTGGTCTGCTTGAAGCATTGAAAGTGTTTGACTTTGCCAAGACTGTGATCGATGATGAAATTGCACTCATGCTTAAGCGCCTCAAGCATGGCATCGACTTCAATGAAGATGAGCTTGCTTTGGATGTAATCGCAAAAATCGGGCCGGGCGGTTCCTTTATTGTCGAGCCTCATACCATGAAGCGCATGAAAACATCTGCGTTACTCACAAAACTTTCGGACCGTGATACGCGAACTCAGTGGGAGAAGAAAGGCGCGCTGGACACACATGCGCGCGCCGCATTGAAGGCTCGTGAGATTTTTGCACACGATAGCTCGGCAGTTTTTTCCTCTGAAGTGGATGCTCGTATTCGGGCTGAGTTCAAGGATTTAGTTTCTGGAAAATTGGAGATGCCCGAAGGATGGTGATTGACAAATGCAGGATGATAACTCTGGAAAATTCTCATTGCTTCATTCGAGATCTTGGGCCGGACTCCTGAACAACTGGCCTCACCTTATCCGAAACTTTTATCTCTTTCTCGCCGGACTGGTTTTGTTTGGCGCTAGCCTTGCGTGTGGAGCAAGCGCCGGCGCACCAGCACCCAACCCGACTATTATTTTGCCAGTGTTCGAGGCGACTCAACCCGCGCCGGCTCCGACTTCCTTCGCGATTATTATTCAACCAACCGCGACGGCGGAACAACCTTCCGAGCCATTGGTCATTGCGCCGCCTCCGGCTATTTTGGAATCGCGTCGCCTGACGTTGGAATATCCGCCTAAGATGCGCGTGGGTGATTCGGATGTGATTCGACTAACGCTTGAAATCGATACGCTTGGCAATGTCACACCGACGGCTGAAGTGCATGGGAATACAGTCACCGGTCAGGTAGTTCAAATTCCAAATTTATATGATACGCATAATGTGATTGCAGAAGCGCGGCTGGATATGGCCGGGCCGCAGATCCGCCCGAGCGAAACCATCAGCGAACCGCTCACACCCGGACAATCGGCCACGTTTTATTGGAGCATTCTTCCGACTCAGGCGGGAACATTCCGCGGCACGGCCTGGTTTTATTTGCGCTTCATTGATAAAGTCAGCGGGGTGGAAAGCCGAAAAACGGTATCCGCCCAACCGGTCCAGATCGAGGCGACAAATTTCTTCGGGCTAAATGGCAATCTGGCGCGCGCCGCTGGCGGGGTCGGGTCCATCTTTGGAGCCATCCTTGGCTTTCCGTTTGCAGATGATGTTTTGAAATGGATATATCAACACCTTCAACGGAAAAAGAATACATGACGAAAATCACCTAAAATATTGACATGCTTTCGTAGCGGCCACTTCGTTCCCTATGGTACAATGCAGTCGCTTTGTAGGAAAAACCCACAACGGAGTGCTTATCATGAACGAATGGCTGTACGTTGGTTTATTTTTTATTGTTGGGCTGATCATCCCTGTGGGTGCGATCGGCGTGGCTTGGATTTTAGGGCCAAAGAAATCGAACCCCATTAAGTTGACAACTTATGAATGCGGTATCGAAACCGTTGGCGATAGCTGGGTGCAGTTCAAGGCCCAGTATTATATTTTTGCGCTGGTCTTCCTCGTTTTCGATGTTGAGACGGTCTTCCTTTTCCCGTGGGCCGTGCGACTCGGTCAACAGGGTTTGTTTGCCGTGTTGGAAGGCATCGTATTTGTTGCCATCCTCATTGCCGGACTGGTTTATACCTGGCGCAAGGGGATGTTGGAGTGGGCGTAATTCAATCGTAATTTACAAGAGAAGGCTGACAGGACTCTTCCTTTCAGCCTTTTCTTTGTGTGTACAGGAGTGACTCATGAATTTTTGGAATGACCCTCTCAAGATTGTTGCAGACTGGCTGACCGGAATTTTCACCGGTTGGGGAATGCCTGCTGTGATTGCCGGTGTGTTGGTGGCTTTCATCGGCACGCTTCTTCTCATTACTGTGTTAATGGTGCTGGATATTTTTCTGGTCTGGCTCGAACGCAAAGTAGTGGCGCGCTTCCAGGATCGCCTCGGCCCAAATCGAGTTGGCCTGTTTGGTTTAATCCAACCGTTTGCGGACATTGTCAAACTGCTTATTAAAGAAGATACCACACCCGAAGGCGCAGATCGTGTTGTTTACAACCTGGCGCCGATACTCTCGATGATGTCGGTCTTGATCTTGTGGGCCATCGTCCCGCTGGCTCCTGTCATGCTGGGCGTGGATTTGAATGTCGGCTTGTTGTACATCATTGCGGCGGGTGCAATCGGCACGCTTTCCATAATTATGGCGGGTTGGTCGTCGAATAATAAATTTGCAACCATCGGCGCGTTCCGTCAGGTGGCTGTGATGGTTTCGTTCGAGATTCCGATGGTGGCGATGCTATTGATCCCGACCATCTTTGCCAAGTCAATGGGCATGAACGGAATCGTCCAGGCACAAAATACCTGGTATGTGATCTTGTCGCCTCTGGGCGCATTGATCTTTCTGATCGCCGCCATCGCCGAGCTAGGCCGTGCTCCCTTCGATATGGCCGAAGGTGAATCGGAATTGGTCTCGGGCTACAACATCGAATATTCGGGCATGAAGTTCGGCATGTTCTATGCTGGCGAACTTTTGCATGCCCTCACTTTCGGCGGCTTCTGGGCGATCTTATTTTTCGGCGGGTATCGTTTCTTCGGACTTGAAAAAGTCAGTCCCTTCCTTGCTGTTATTATTTTGCTTGCCAAAGCATTGGTTGGATATTGGGCGATCATGTGGGTCAAGTACACGATGATGCGTATCCGCATCGACCACATGCTGGCCTTCAACTGGAAATTCCTGACGCCGCTTTCCTTCGTGCTTTTGATGGTGACCGCGTTACTAAATGCGCTTCTGGCCGGGACCCCAGGCTGGGTCTACGTAATCGGCATGTTCCTGTCGAATGTTTTGGTGGCGTGGATCGCATTGGAAATCGTTCGTTCGGTTGGCCGCAAGGAACGCGTAAAAGCAGAAGCGCCGAAACCTGCCCTGAGCGAAGTCGAAAGGGTTGCTGCTGAGGTTCATCACTAAACAATCATCTCACCCCTCTCTTAAAAAAGAGGAGAGAAGGACTGAATTATGACTGCACAACAAATTATTTTTTTCATTGTAGCGGCTGTCACCTTCGGCTCGGCACTGATGGTTGTGACGAGTCGCAATCTCGTTCACGCCGCATTGTGGCTGGTGTCGACGTTGTTCGGGGTAGCGATCGTTTACGCTCTGCTCAACGCCGGATTTTTGGCGGTGGTGCAGGTGGTTGTTTACATCGGCGCAATTGCGATCCTGTTCATCTTCGCGGTTATGTTGACTCGCAGAGAACAACTCGAGAGCGGACAGCGTTTGAATAGCGGCTGGTGGCTCGGTGCGTTTATTGCCGTATTGGTATTCGGCGGATTGTTCGCAATGCTCCAGGGTTGGAGCGGCTTCTCGAAAGCCTCCGCCGACATCCCGGTCGGGTTTGACGCGATTGGGCAGTTAGGCAACGCGCTGACGTCTCCCACTGGTTTCGTCCTGCCATTCGAAGTTGCATCCGTTCTTTTATTGGCGGCATTGGTGGGCGCGGTTTATCTCGCGTTCAATCGGAAATAGGAGGCCGTGATGATCCCGCTTTCCTGGTATCTCATTCTTTCAGCGGCTTTGTTCAGCGTTGGTTTGTTTGGTGTATTGGCGCGTAAGAATGCCATCGCGATCTTGCTCGGCGTGGAGTTGATGCTCAACGCAGTGAATATCAATCTTGTAGCGTTCTGGCGTTACGGCGATGTTTCACTCATGGCAGGGCAGGTGTTCGCGATCATTGTTTTTGCAGTGGCTGCCGCGGAAGTGGCTGTCGGCCTGGCGCTGGTGATCTCTGTTTATCGCCGACGCAACACCGTCATCGCTGACGAAATTGATCTGCTGAAGTGGTAGGAGCGTTATGACGACTGAAACCCTGATTTGGTTAATTCCATTACCCCCGATCCTTGCATTCTTTTTGATCGTGTTATTCACGAACAAAAATAAGGCGTTCAGCCACACGGTGGCGATTGGCGCGGCGTTGCTCTCTTTTCTAGGCTCCATGTATTTATTTTTCTGGCGGATTTTGCCTGCGCCAGAGCTTGGGAAGGAACCGTTTGCATCAGCTATTAATTGGATCCCGACCGGCGATACGTGGTTGAAGATCGGTGTGCTGGTCGATCCGCTTTCGGCTGTGGTCTTGTTCTTCGTCGCCATCACGGTGTTGATGATCTTCATCTACAGTGTTGGCTATCATAATTATGGTCAGCCCGCTGGCGATCACGATCATGCCGGTCTGCCGCCGCATGGTGCGACGGTTGAAGAGAATGGACACAAGCATGTTGTATTGTCCATCGAGCCGATGTATTCGCGCTTCTTCGCATTTATCAGCCTGTTCGCTTTTGGCATGTTGACGCTGGTTCTCTCCGACAATCTGCTGACTTTATTTGTCGGTTGGGAGATTATGGGCTTGTGCTCATATCTGCTGATCGGTTTCTGGTATGCCAAGCCTTCGGCGCGCGATGCGGCGGTCAAAGCATTTATGACCACCCGCATCGGCGATGTATTCATGCTTTTGGGAATTGCCTTCCTTTACAGTGCGACTGGCACACTTTCCTACCGCGAAATTTTCACCGCAAATACTTTGCATGTTTTAGCGACCGTCCCCACGCCGGTCTTCGGACTTTCTGCGGCGGGCTTGATCGGTTTGCTGCTTTTCATCGGTACGGTCGGCAAATCGGCGCAGTGGCCGTTACATGTCTGGCTGCCGGACGCGATGGAGGGTCCGACGCCGGTCAGCGCCATGATCCATGCCGCGACGATGGTGTCGGCGGGTGTGTACATGGTCATCCGCATATTCCCGCTTCTCAGCCTTGATCCGCACACGATGGTCGTTGTCGCTTTCATTGGCTCATTTACTGCTTTGTTTGCGGCCACGATTGCAGTTGCACAAAATGATATCAAGCGCGTTCTGGCCTACTCGACTATTTCACAACTTGGTTTCATGATCGCGGCACTCGGAACTGGCGCATATGTCGCAGCGGTTTTTCATCTGGTCACGCATGCATTTTTCAAGGCTCTGCTTTTCCTCGGCTCCGGCTCGGTCATTCATGGAATGGAGCAGGGGGTTCTTCACACCGGCAATCATGAAGTTGATGCGCAGGACATGTTCAACATGGGCGGACTCAGCAAGAAGATGCCGATCACTTTCTGGACATTCCTGATCGGTGGATTTGCGCTCTCCGGCTTCCCGGTTTTGACGGCTGGATTCTGGTCGAAGGATGAGATCTTCGCCGAAGCGTTCGGCACCGGACATTTAGCGGTTTTCATTACCCTGGCCTTCGCGGCCTTTCTGACCGCTTTCTACACCATGCGTCAGATCACGTTGACCTTCCTCGGCGAACCTCGTACGAAGGAAGCAGAGCACGCGCAGGAAACTCCGTGGACGATGACTCTGCCACTCGTTGTTCTCGCCATCTTTGCTGTTGGTTACGGCTGGGTTGGCATCCCCGAACATTTCCCCGGTCTGGGTGGACTGATCCCGAACTGGTTCCATGAATTTGTCGGCTCGACTCTGGCTGTGATGCCCGAAGCGGTGCCGTTCAGTTTTGTTCCGCTTGCAACTTCATTGTTCGTAGCGCTCGGCGGTTTATTCTTCGGCTGGCTGGCTTATCGCAACGTTCAAAATACCGCACAGGATAAACTTCAAATCCCCGTGCTCAAGAACAAGTGGTACTTTGATGAACTCTATGAAGTTGTTTTCATCAAACCCGCGATCTGGTTCTCTGAAGTCTTTGTCTCTTTGTGGATGGATAAAGGCGCGATTGATGGCTTCCTGCATTTGTTTGGGAAAGTTGCAATTAGCACTGGCTCCGCCATCCGAAATTATTTTGACGTGCCTGTCATCAACCAATTCTTCGGCGATGGCTCGGCGCATGTTACGCAGTGGGTCGCGAAAAGTCTTCGCCCGATCCAATCCGGCCGCATCCAGCAATACATGCTTGTTTCACTGGTAGTCATCCTTGCACTCGCAGGTTTGCTTTTCTACCTGCTGAGGTTGGCATAGCCAGATTGGAGTCATGATGGATTTTCTCACTTCCCATCTTCTTAGTTTGATCTTATTTATCCCGGCCGTCTCGGCGCTGGTTATGCTCTTTATGCCGAAAGACGAAGCCAAGCTTCTGCGCTGGTTCACGCTGGGTGCGAGCCTGATTCCGTTTGCACTCTCTATCTTCTTGTGGACTCAATTCAAGTCCGGCGTGACCGGTTTTCAGTTCGAAGAAAAATATGTCTGGTATCAGGCCATCAACTCGTCGCTTCATCTCGGCGTGGACGGTCTATCTCTGACGATGGTTCTTCTCACCACGCTGTTGACGCCTCTCGCCATTCTGGCATCCTTCAGTGTGACCGATCGCATCAAGCCATACATGATGCTCTTCCTCTTTTTGGAAACTGGCATGTTAGGTGTCTTTGTGGCGATGGACTTGCTGATCTTCTTCGTCTTCTGGGAAATTGGCCTCGTCCCGATGTACTTTCTCATCAGTCAGTGGGGAAGCGCCAATAAAGATTACGCTTCGCTCAAGTTCATGATCTATACCATGGGCGGCTCGCTCGGACTTCTACTCGGCATCCAGTTGCTCGGCTCTCTATTCGGGACCTTTGACCTTGCCGTTATTACCGCAAAGTGGACCTCGGCTCAAGGTTTCTTGCTTGGCTATCCCATTGCCACGATTAAGACAATTGCCTTCTGGGCGTTCGTTATAGCATTTGCGATCAAAGTTCCAGTTTGGCCTTTCCACACCTGGTTGCCCGATGCACATACCGAAGCCCCGACTGCCGGCTCGATGCTTCTGGCGGGTGTTCTTCTTAAGCTCGGCGCGTACGGGTTTTTACGACTCGTCCTGCCGCTGTATCCGGTCGAATCGCATAATTACGCAGGCTGGCTGGCTTTGCTGGCCACAGCCGCAATTGTCTTCGGCGCGTTTGCCGCTTATGGCCAAACGGATTTCAAACGTCTTGTGGCGTATTCATCGATCAATCACATGGGTTTTGTAGTGCTCGGTATCGCCGCGGCTGCTTTCGCCGCAGGCACTGCCGATGCGCACATCGCCATGAACGGCGCCATCCTGCAAATGTTCAACCACGGACTCTCCGCGGCTGGCATGTTCTTCCTGGTCGGCGTAATTTATGAACGGACACACACACGCAATCTTGAAGAGTTCGGCGGACTGTTCCCGCTCGTTCCGATCTACGGCGGCATCCTGATCTTTACCAGCATGGCCTCGCTTGGCCTGCCCGGGCTGAACGGCTTCGTTTCCGAGTTCCTCGTGGTGCGAGGTGCCTTCCCGGTGCTGACGGTTTACACGGCGATCTCCATGCTTGGCCTGCTTTTCACGGGCGCATATATTTTGAAGGGCATCATGAAAGTTTTGCATGGCCCGTTGAATGAACATTGGGCGCACGGCGAACATAAACTTACCGAGATCAACACGCGCGAGATTTTTGTTATGGCTCCGTTGATGACCTTGATTTTAGTCATCGGCATCTGGCCTGCGTGGATTTTGGAAGTCATCAACAAAGCCGTGATGAGGCTTTTCTAATACGTAATTCGTGATGCGTAATTGCTTTTGCAAATTACGTGTTACGCAATACGTGAGGTGCTTATGAATTTTCCAGTACTCAGTATCATCGTCTTTACTCCGATCGTCGCGGCTCTGATCATTTTGTTGATCCCCGCCGAGCGCAAGACGGAAGCGCGCGGCGTGGCGTTGGCTGCCGCGACCTTTGCATTATTGCTTTCCTTCTGGGTTTATCTCTCCTACGATAAAACTGCCGCGGGTTATCAATTCGTCGAACAATATTCCTGGCTTCCACAATTGGGCATCAGTTTGCATCTTGGCGTGGACGGTATCAGCGCTCCGCTCGTTCTTTTGACCGGCGTGGTTATGTTCACAGGTGTACTGATCTCGTGGGGCGATTTTGGTGAGCATGTTTCGGCAGGCATTCAGGATCGTCCGCGTGAATTCTTTGCCTTCCTGTTCATTCTTGCCACCGGCGTGTTCGGAGTTTTTGTCTCGCTTGACCTTTTCATGCTGTTCTTCTTTTACGAAATCGCCGTATTCCCGATGTATCTGTTAATCGTCATCTGGGGCTGGATACAGACGCGCGAATACGCGGCCATGAAATTGACCCTGTATTTGTTCATCGGCTCGGTGGTCGCTCTGGTCGGTGCGTTGGCGATGTATTGGGTTGCTGGCCAGAATACCGGCATCTACACCTTTGACATGCTTCAGCTCGAAAAAGCTGGCTTCTCCGCTTCATTCCAGAATTTATGGTTTCTGCCAGTCTTCTTCGGCTTCGCAGTGTTAGGCGGCATCTGGCCTTTCCACAACTGGTCGCCAGATGGTCACGTTGCGGCACCGACCGCCGTTTCGATGTTCCATGCAGGCGTGTTGATGAAGCTCGGCGCATTTGCCGCCTTGCGTGTCGGTATCATGCTTTTGCCTGAAGGCGCAAAACATTGGTCGTGGATCATCATGCTGTGCGCGGGTGTGGCGGTGGTTTATGGCGCGTTCATTGCCTTCGTCCAGACAGACATGAAATACATGATCGGTTTCTCATCTGTTTCGCACATGGGTTTGGTGATGCTCGGCATCTCGACCCTTAATCATGATGGTCTGCTGGGTGCGGGGGTGCAAATGTTCTCGCATGGCGTCATGACGGCTCTCTTCTTTGCTGTCACCGGTATGATCTATGACCGTTCGCATACCCGTCAGATTCCGGAACTCGGCGGCATGAATAAGATCATGCCTTTTGCATCCATCGGTTTCATCATCGGCGGTTTGGTTTCGATGGGCATGCCGGGCTTTTCCGGTTTCATTGCGGAGTTTCCGATCTTCATGGGTGTGTGGAAAACTCAATGGCTGGTGGCGGTCATCGCCAGTATTTCCATCATCCTGACCGCGGCCTACATTATGCTTGCCATCCGCCGCGTGTTCTTCGGCAAAATGCCCGAAAAATTTGAAGGCCACATTACACCGATCACAATTCTGGATAAGGTTGCCATCTTCACGTTATGCAGCTTCATGGTTGTCATCGGCGTGTTTCCGTCCTTCATGGTGCCGATGGTTGAAACAGGCGTTCAAAATGCTCTGCGCTTGCTGGGAGTTCAATAATGTTCACATCCATTTCCTTTCTCTCGATCCTCCCTGAAACGCTCATCCTTGTGCTCGGCATCGTCGTGTTGATCGTTGAGCCTTTTTGGAAAAATGAAAATCGTCGCAACGTGGGCTGGCTGACCGCCGGTGGTTTGTTTGCCACGCTTATTATCAGCTTGCTCATCGGACGGCCGGGCGACCCGGTCCCCGCGCTTGGTGGAATGATCCGCTTCGATTGGCTTGGCTTTTTCTTCAAGATGCTGTTCGTCTTCGGTGCGGGCATCACAGCTCTCTTCCTGATGGATCATGAAAAAGTCGGTCAGCGTGGCGAGGCCTATGTTCTTCTTTTGGCATCCACCATCGGCATGTGCCTCATGGCCTCCTCTGCTGATCTCGTTATGCTTTACCTGGCCATCGAAACCACATCCATTCCTCTCTATGTTTTGGCTGGCTTCATGCTTTCTGATGAACACTCGACCGAAGCAGGCTTCAAGTATTTGCTGTTCGGTGCGATGACCTCGGCAGTGATGCTGTACGGATTTAGCCTGCTGTTCGGATTTACCGGCACGACAAATCTCTATGTCCTCGCCGCGGCGCTTCAATCCGGACATTTGGCGGCCTCCGTTATGTTAGGTGTGGTCTTCCTCCTGATCGTCGGACTGGGCTTTAAGGTATCCATTGTTCCCTTTCACTTTTGGGCTCCTGACGTGTACCAGGGCGCGCCGACTCCCATCTCCGGATTTTTGTCGACAGCCTCCAAGGCCGCGGGTTTTGCGGTCATTGCCCGACTCTTCCTGGTTGTCTTCCCTGATTTCACACTTTCGTGGACAACAATGCTGGCTGTCCTCTCTGCGGTGACGATGACAGTTGGCAACCTGCTGGCTTTGCCGCAAAAGAATCTCAAACGCATGTTGGCTTATTCATCCATTGCGCACGCGGGTTATGCCATGATCGGTATTGTGGCTATTTCAAAATTGGGAATTACGAGCGTGGTCTTTTACATGGTGGCTTATATCGTCACCAACATGGCCGCCTTCGGTGTCGTGGCCGCGGTCGGACGCGTGGTCGGCTCGGACGAGTACGATGCTTATCGCGGCCTCAGCCGCCGTTCGCCTTGGTTGGGATTGATCATGCTGGCCGCGTTTTTGTCGCTGGCGGGAATGCCTCCATTCGGCGGTTTCGTAGCGAAGATCTTTGTGTTCGCGGCCGGTATCCAAGCCAATTACACCTGGCTGGTTGTGATCGGCATCCTGAATTCCATCGTCGGCGTTTACTACTACTTGAACGTGATGAAATATGTTTATCTGTACCGCATGGAAAAGGAAGACGAAGAAAAACATCCGATTGCGTTGACCCGTCCGTACGTGATTGCTCTGGCAGTTCTGGCTTTGGGCGTTATTCTGGTTGGCACGATTTTTGCGCCATGGTTTAGCTGGTCGAGCGCGGCGGTGGTGAATCTGTTTTAGCTTGGATTAAGGTCTGCGGCGTGGGAGCAGGCTTTAGGTCCGGTGTGATGCGAAGCGTTTTTGTACAAAATTAGGCTTTCGTTGACCCGTTAATCCTTATGATATAATCGTGCGACATGACACAAACGGATGATAAAAAACAAAACATTGTTTACACGGTTTTGATCGTGCTGGTAGGGCAGGTAGGCTGCCTGACACTGGTTATCATCCTGGCTTCAGTATTCGGCGGCTTGTGGTTGGATCAAACTTTCCACACTAAACCGCTTTTTACATTGATCCTATTGTTCGCGGGAATTCCTCTTTCAGTTGTCTTGATGCTCACGGTGGCACGCAGGACGCTGTCGAGAATCAAATCTAATGCTGGGTCAGAGAAAAATATCTCTGGGTAGGAGGCATCTTGGAAGCTCGGAAACGTAGACCCTGGCGACGCTGGGTCGTGCTGGTGCTGATGATTGTTGGTTTCGTAGTGGGCGGGATGGCTGGTTTCATTCCCGTTCAGCCTGATATTAGCGTTAAGGCTGAAACTCTGATAGAACAACCATTGTTCACTTTGCCTGCTCCTTTTGGGCCGTTCTATCTGGTTAATACACTGCCAACTTTGGGAGTAACCATTCTCCTTTTGTTGGTAATCGCTTTCTTTACCAATCGTTCCATCAAGAAGAGCGCGCGGACCGACCTCGTGCCACGCGGGATTGGTAACGTGATGGAGGCGCTGGTTGAAATGTTGTATGGGCTGACGGAAGGTTCGGCTGGCGCCAAGTGGGCGCGTACGATCTTCCCGTGGTTTGCGACAATCATGATTTATGTTTTGTTCGCGAACCTGCTCAAATTAATTCCGGGCTTTGAGTCGATTGGTGTGTTGCATCAAGTGGCTCAAGGTCATCCTGCACCGGGCGGCATCCTTCAGCCGGGTGAGATTGCTAATGGTTACATTCTCGCTCCGTTCTTCCGCGGCATTTCTGTGGACTTGAACTTTACCGTTTCGCTGGCAATCATTGCGGTGGTGATGATCCAGGTGATCGGTTTCAAGGCGCAAGGATTTGGCTATCTCAGCAAATTCTTCAACACCCGCACAATGTTCAAGACACCGTTCTTCGGTGCGATGGACTTTTTGGTCGGCTTGCTTGAGTTGATCTCGGAGCTTTCGAAAATCCTCTCATTTGCCTTCCGTCTATTTGGTAACATGTTCGCAGGTGTAGTGTTGGTTGCAATTGTTGCCGGATTGCTTGGCCGCATCAGTATTTTGCCCTCGATGATCATGATGTTCGAGTTGTTCGTCGGTATCATTCAGGCGTTTGTGTTCGGCATGTTGACAATGGTCTTCATGGCGCAGGCCACTCAAGGCCATGGCCACGAAGAAGAGCATGAAGATGCTCATGCAGTAGCTCAAGAAATCTAATAAATAACAGGAATAATCCCAAGGAGGCTCGTAACATGGAAGGAAATATTTTAGATGCCGCTCGTTTTGTCGGGGCGGGTTTGGCGATGATCGGTGCGGCTGGCGCTGGTATCGGTATCGGTCTCAGTGTGCAGGGCGCGTTGACCGGCATGGCTCGCAACCCCGACACCTATGGTAACTTGTTGACCAACATGATCCTCGGCATTGCGTTCTCCGAGGCCATCGCGATTTATTGTCTGGTGATCGCGTTCCTCATGCTCTTCAAAGTCGTGTAATCGGATAGGAGCAGAGCATGGAAGCACTTGGAATTAATCTTGGTCTCCTCGTTGTTCAGATCATTGCATTCATCATCGTCTTTTTGACGTTGAATGCCTGGGTTTACCAGCCGATGCTGAATATGATGGACTCCCGCAAGAAGAAAATCGCGCAAGGTCTCGAAGATGCCCGCGTAGCCTCTGAGGCCCGTGCCGATGCACAAAAAGATGCGGACAAAATCCGCGCCGACGCTCAGGCCGAAGCGAGCAAGATCGTTCGTGACGCGACCGAACGAGCTGCATCTGCTGGCAAAGATGTCAAGGCCGCCGCTGAAGCGGAAGCCGCCAAAGCTCGCGAAGCTGCGATGGGCGAAGCTGAAGTCGAACGTGGGCGCATTCTGGGCGATCTGCGTGGTCAGGTTGCCGCGCTGGCGATTGCCGCCGCACAGAAACTTGTCGGCGAGTCGCTTGACGACAAGCGCCAGCACGCTTTGATTGATGAATTTTTTTCCGGCGTTAAATCCGGAAAGGTTGTCGTGCTTGACGATGCCAGTTTCAGGGGCGAGTCTGCTGAAGTCACCAGTGCACTACCGCTGAATGCTGGTGAGCAAGAGACAGTCAAGAAGGGCATTCTTGATAAGGTCGGCGCCAAGGCTGTGGCGTTCCGCGTTGATCCTTCCATTCTCGGCGGCCTTGTTATCAAGGTGGGCGACAAAGTGATGGATGGCTCAGTTGCCGGTAAACTTGATGGTCTGCGCCAGAATTTGAAATAAAATTTTCAACTACAAAGAGGAGTCTGACGTTCAATGTCAGACTCCTCTTTGTGCTTTATTGTATAAGCAACACTATAATTCTGGCAAATTAGACCTTGATTGTATTTTAGTTTCCTCTTACAATTGGCGAAATTAAAAGCTAGCTTTCAGAGGACACGGATATGAATGAAAAGCTTATCCAGCAGGTGCTTCAAATCGAAAAGCAGGCTCAAGAAATCCGCGATGTAGCGATACGCAACGCGGAGCAATTACCAATATTGGCCGATCAAGAAGCTCAACTTTTGATTGAGAAGGCTAAAACCGATGCTCAAAAAGAAGCCCGACAGATTTTATCAAATGCTCAGGCCGAAGAAGAAACTGCGCGAATTCTTGCTCAAGCGGAGGAAAAAAATCGCCAGCTTGAAGCACTGGCGATGAGCAATTTTGATCGTGCTGTTACTTATGTGGTACAGCGTGTAGTCGGTGGAGGTTGATTTCATGCCACCTGGTGGCGTGTCTGGCTATGCGGCGATAAGCGCGAGGGTGAGGGCGATGTATTCAACTGCGCTCACTGCACAAGATTTGACAAGCTTGAGTGGCACCTCGGATTTTATTGCCTTGATTGGGCAATTAAAAAGTACAGTCTATGGTCCCTATATCGAGAGTCTAAAAGACAAGGAGCTTACACCCAGGCGGGCAATTCTCCAATGCAAGAGACGGCTGGCTGATGCATATGACAGCGTTATTCATATGGCCCCCGAACATGCTCGCCCTCTGTTGGCGCAACTTTATCGATATTATGAAGTGGACAATCTAAAAGCTGTACTGCGTGGTGTGGTTGCTGGTCCATCCTGGAATCCCGATATAACTTTATGGGATCGTGTCCAGGATGTTCTTTTTCCGCTGGGCGCAATGACCGTTTTACCAGCACAGGCCATGGTGGAATCTGGAAGCGTAGTGTCCGCTGTTGAACTCCTGAAAGGGACACCGTACGAAGAGACGTTGTCTTTTGCAATGAAGCGTTACAGTGCTGAGCAAAACCTTTTTTCGCTGGAAGTGGCTTTGGATCTGGATTATTGGCGTCAATTGTGGCGGGAAGCCAAACGATTAGCTGGTCAGGATCGAGAGCAGGCACTGCGCGTGATCGGTTCATTGATTGATATGAATAATCTCATGTGGGCGATTCGTTATCGTATCTATCATCAGCTTTCTGAAGAAGAACTTATCAATTATACGTTGCCTTTCGGCTATCATGTTCGTGACGAAGATATTCGGGCGATTGCGGCAGGAGTTGACATCTCCTCGGTGGTAGCCAGGGTATACCCTGATGTTTCAAATACAAATATCCTCCTTGATAATCCTCAGCACGGATTGCCGCGGCTTGAGGTGGAACTAAAGAGGTTTCTTATGAAGAGATGTGTGGCCACCTTTGTAGGAAACCCCTTCCATGTAGGGATCCCACTGGCCTATCTGGTCCTCTGTGATCTTGAGATTCAAGATTTAACGGTATTGATTGAGGCCAAGTCTTCGCAAATGCCCGATGAGGAATTTCGTTCTTATTTGTTAAAGGCATCTCTAGCCAAAGGATAAGCCTACAGCCCGAAACGTAGATTATCTTGCGTTTCAAAGTGGAGATTATATGTTCTTCCCGAAAGCAATGACCGAGATCGAACTAATTGTTCCTTCCAAGGACCTTTTGGCGGTGACAAAAACCTTGAGCGGCCGCGGAGTTTTTCATCAGGCCGATAGCGGATATTCAGGCGCCGGGGGCGAATCAGGAGCGAATACCTGGTTGGAGAAAACGACTGCCTACGCCGCATTAGAACGCCGCATCCAGGTCATTATGCAAGTCTTGAATTTGGATGAAGGCCAGCCACGATCAACCAATATCGAGAAAATGATCGAAGTTGAGGCGGTCCTTCCGACTCTTGAAAGAATTGAACAGGAAGTTAAGAGTGTCAGCGATCAATTGGCTGAAGAGCGAAAGCGGGTGGAGCAACTCGAAAGCGTCCTCCGTCAGTTGGAACCTGTTGCCGATGTAGACGTTGACATTAGTCCTTTGCGCAATTCACACTACTTATTCTCGATGCTTGGCGTAATACCCGTTGCGAATGTCGACCGCTTGCAGACCAGCCTGGCGCGGATTCCTTATGTGTTTCTGACGCTGCGTTCCGACCCGCAAAAGCCCGTGGTTTGGCTGGCTGGGACACGCAGTAATAGTGATGTCCTGGAAAGGGCCGCACGCAGTGCGTATCTAAACCCTCTGACCTTGCCTGACGGATATGAAGGATCGCCAGCTCAAATTATCAGCTCGCTCCGGAAAACAATCGAAAATACTCAGCAAAGTATTTCTCAACTTAAACAGGAATTAATTCGATTAGGTGACTTGCACAAGGAGCAACTGCTTACGCTCTTGTGGAGTATCCATACCAGCCGGATCTTGTCGGAGGCGATTGTGCGATTTGGCCGCCTGCGCTATACCTATCTGATCGTTGGCTGGGTACCATCAGATGATTTGGAAATTTTGACCCAGAGGCTTAAGCTCGTTTCCAAGGAAATCCTCATCGAGACTTTGCCAACCAAACGGGGTGGACATAATCAAAATGTGCCGGTGGCTCTGCAGGACTCAAAGTTTTTGCGACCGTTCCAAATGCTTGTTACTACGTATGCGCGGCCTCGTTATGGCGAACTGGACCCAACCTGGTTGATTGCCCTCACATTTCCGCTTCTGTTTGGGGCAATGTTTGGTGATATAGGACAAGGTCTGGTATTGGCAGGGCTTGGCGCGCTTATGTCAAGCAAGAAGGTGAAAGCTTTAAGAGGCATGGCTGGCTTGGGCGGCCTCATTACCATTTGCGGTCTGGTGGCTACTTTCTTTGGGTTTCTGTATGGAAGCATTTTTGGCTTCGAAGATGTTGAGCTTTTTGGCTTCAGGATTCATCCGCTTTGGATAAGTCCGATCCATAACATCATGCAGATATTAACCGTTGCTGTGGGGGCGGGGATTGTATTGCTTACTCTGGGGTTCCTGGTTGGCATCTTTAATGCCGCCATGTCGCGCGATCTTGGACATCTGTTCTTTGGTCATAACGGCATTGCCGGTTTTACTCTCTACTTGTCGCTTCTTGGAGCTGGCGGCGCATCATTTGGTATTTTGCATATTGCGCCACACATCTTTATTGCCCTGGCAATCCTGTCAGGCGCAGCGGTTATGTTCTCGGAAATATTTATCAATCTCGTGGAAGGTCACCGCCCATTGATTGATGGCGGCGTTGGTACATACATCATCCAAGCCGTTGTGGAATTGTTTGAAGTGGTGATTAGCTTTTTGAGCAACACGCTTTCATACGTTCGTGTGGGAGCCTTTGCGGTGGCGCATGGCGGACTGAGCGCGGCGATCTTTATTCTCGCTGAACTTGGCAGTCCCGCTCATGGTGTTGTTTACTGGATCGTGGTTGCTTTGGGCAACCTGTTTATTATTGGTTTTGAAGGGTTGATCGTCGGCATCCAAACCATGCGTCTTTCTTATTATGAATTTTTCAGCAAATTTTTTACAGGCGGTGGAATGCGTTTTGAATCCCTTACGCTCAACCCTGTTGATGATGAATAAGTGTAAATAAAAAATCAAACAAGAAGGAGATAAGATATGATATTAATCGTTGCAATACTTATAGGCCTGATACCGGTTGTTCCGGCTGTGATCGTTTTTCTGCGCGAGCGGAATAAAATGCCCACCCAAGCCACGCGCGATCTGGTATTCGGCTTGAATGGATTCAACGCCATTTTGGGACTGATGGCTACTGGCGTTGGTATTGTGTGGCTTTTCTCGCCGACTGTCACACTGGCGGCGGGTTTGCACCAGACGGCGGCTACGGATCCTTACGCCACGTTGGCGGCCGCCATTTCGACAGGTCTTGCTTGTGTGGGAGCGGGGATCGCGGTGGCCAGCTCCGGCGCGGCGGCAGTGGGGGCCATCGCCGAGAAGCCGGAGTCATTTGGTCGGGCGCTCATCTTCGTAGGTCTGGCAGAGGGCATTGCGATCTATGGACTTATCATCTCTTTTATCATTTTGAATCGATAGCGTGCAATGAAAGTGCTGGTGATCGGCCATCCCGAAGCAGTATTGGGTTTTTCGCTGGCCGGAGTTAATGGTCAGGCGGTGATTACTGCGGCAGAGGCTAATCAGGCTCTGGACGCGGCCTTGTCGTCCAGGGATGTTGGCATTGTGCTGGTGACGCAGAATGTGGCACAGATGATGCAGGCCAGGGTTGAATATTTGAAATTACGCAGCACCGTGCCCCTGGTTGTCGAAATCCCCTCTCCGGCAGGCGTCCCGGCAGATCAGCAATCTTTGGGTGAAGTCGTACTTCGAGCGATTGGTATAAAGCTATGATTCTTTCATCCTTTTGAAAATTTGAGCGAGGAGATAAGGATTGGTAATCGAGCTATGAAATCAGAAGAAGAAAACACTGAGGCCCTCAAGCGCGCTCTTTTAAGGGAAGCCCAGGCGGACGCCGAGCAGATACAAGCCGAGGGTGCGGCCAAAGCTGACGTTATCCGGAAGCAGGCTCAGGCGCAGGCAGATGCGGAACGTCAGGCGATTCTAGCGCGCGCCGTGCAGGATGCGGAGTGTCTGCGGAGTCAAGTTGTTGCTTCAGCACAATTGAAAGCCCGGACTGTTCAGTTGGAGTATCGGGAAAAATTATTGGATCAGGTTTTTAACGCCGCCGGACAAAAACTACCTGCGCTAAGACAGCGTTCTGATTACAACCAGATCGCCCGTCATTTGCTTCGGGAGGGACTAATTGAGTTGAAAGCCGCCAAAGCGCAGATTCGTGCAGACGCGGCAACCCAAAAATTTTTGAACGATGACGTAGTGGAAAAAATTTCGAAAGAATTGAACACCGAAATCATGATAGGTGCACCTCTTGAGGAAGGAACAGGCATTGTTGTTGAGATATCGGACGGTCACTTGCATTACGACAACACGCTCGAAACCCGCTTGAGCAGATTGCAAGGCTCTCTTCGTTCATCGGTATATCACGTCTTGATGGGAGAGTTGCTATGAGCGGAAAGGTTGGGACTGTCACCTGGATTAATGGGCCTGTGATCCGCGCGCGCGGTTCGCGCTATGTGAGTATGCTGGAGTTGGTTGAGGTTGGTGAGGAGCATCTTGTCGGTGAAGTGATCGGATTGAATGGTGACACGATCACAGTCCAGGTGTATGAAGAAACATCCGGAATGCGACCGGGTGCGCCGATGTTTGGAACCGGCTTGCCGCTTTCGGTCGAGCTCGGACCTGGACTCTTGAAAAGCATTTTTGACGGCGTCCAGCGTCCTCTGCCTTTGATCGAGATGAGCACAGGTTCCTTCATCAGCCGTGGAATGCATCTGACGCCTCTCCATCGAAAAGATCGCTGGAACTTTACACCGAAAGTTAAAGTTGGAGATACTGTCAGTGGTGGTGCGATTTTAGGTACAGCACCCGAAGGCCAATCCATCGAACATCGAGTCATGGTTCCGCCAAACATGGCCGGCACTGTGACGTGGATCGCATCGGAAGGGGAGTACACGATTGAAGACCCAATTGCGCGCCTCAAGACGAAAAATGGTGAACAGGAATTGACCATGCTTCAGCGCTGGCCTGTCCGGCGGTTACGGCCGTATAAATCGCGCCTCGGACAAAACATTCCATTGATCACTGGCCAGCGGGTGTTGGATACATTTTTCCCACTTGCGAAGGGCGGCGCGGCCGGAATTCCAGGCGCCTTCGGTTCGGGAAAAACAGTGACACAACACAGCATTGCCAAGTGGGCTGATGCACAGGTGATCGTTTATATCGGTTGCGGCGAACGCGGCAATGAAATGACAGAAGTGCTTCAGGAATTTCCGCATCTGGTTGACCCGTATAGCGGACGTCCGCTGATGGAGCGTACGGTGCTGATTGCCAACACATCCAACATGCCGGTGGCGGCGCGTGAAGCCAGTATTTATACCGGCATTACGATTGCCGAATATTATCGTGACATGGGCTATCACGTGGCCTTGATGGCTGATTCAACTTCACGCTGGGCCGAAGCCTTGCGCGAGGTTTCCGGTCGTTTGGAAGAAATGCCCGCCGAGGAAGGGTATCCGGCTTATTTAGCGGGACGCCTCGCAGAGTTCTATGAAAGAGCCGGTTACGTCGAAACGCTGAACGGCAATCGTGGGTCGGTCAGCGTGGTGGGCGCGGTCTCGCCTCCCGGCGGTGACTTTTCCGAGCCGGTCACTCAGCACACCAAACGTTACATTCGCTGTTTCTGGGCGTTGGATAAATCGCTGGCTTCCGCCCGCCATTTCCCATCCATTAACTGGCTGGATAGTTATAGCGAATATCTTGAAGATGTGGCTGATTGGTGGGCGGAGCAGGTTGGCCGCGATTGGCTTGGGATGCGAAATCACGCCATGGAAATTCTGAGCGAAGAAAGCCGCTTGTCGCAGATTGTAAAACTTGTCGGGCCCGATGCGTTGCCCGATGAAGAGCGCTTGATTCTCGAAGTTGCGCGTTTGCTCCGTGAAGGTTTCCTGCAACAAAACGCGATGGATAAGGTGGATGCTTTTTCAACCATCCAGAAACAAATCCGCATGTTGGAATTAATTCTGCATTTTCACGAACGCGCCTTGCGTATCGTAAAGCACGGCGCGCCGATTTCCATCATACATAATTTACCAGTGGTTGATACGTTGATCCGCATGAAGACCCAGGTGTCGAATGATGAGCTTGTCAAAATGGACGACATTCAAAAAATAATTGACGATCAAATGAATCAATTGGATACGGAGTACCGATGAGCGCTGCAGCCGTTCAAGGTGGGCAGGAAGTCGTTGGAGTAAGCCGCATTGAAGGTCCGATCCTGGTGGTCGAGGGCGCGGTAAACGTCGGCTATGACGAAGTCGTCGAGATCATAGATTCGCAGGGACGCGTGCGCCGCGGACGGATTCTCGAAGTGGGCGAACGGATGGCCGTTGTCCAGGTCTTTGCGGGTTCAACGGGTCTTTCCATCGACGGGACGCGGGTTCGGTTTTTGGGGAAGACTTTACAAGTCCCTGTGGCCGAGGAAATGCTTGGACGGATCTTTGATGGCCTTGGCATGCCCCTCGACGGCGGTCCGCAGCCCTTGACCGATTACTATGCCGATGTCAACGGACAACCGATTAATCCGACGGCCCGCATTTATCCACGCGACTATATCCAAACCGGTATTTCGGCCATTGATGGAATGAACACGCTTCTGCGCGGACAAAAGCTGCCGCTCTTCTCCGGCGCGGGAATGCCTCATGACCAGCTTGCCGCACAGATTGTCCGTCAGGCGACGTTGGGTGCACCGGCTGGAGCACCATCGACTAACTCGGAACAATTCGTAATCGTGTTTGCCGCGATGGGCGTCAAGCATGATGTAGCAGATTTCTTCCGCCGCTCCTTCACGGAAAGTGGGGCCTTGACGCGTGTTGCGATGTTCCTGAATCTTGCTGACGATCCGCCCGTTGAACGTTTGGTAACTCCGCGCGCGGCATTGACGCTGGCGGAATATCTGGCATACGAACGTCAAATGCATGTACTGGTTATTTTGACCGACATGACAAATTATTGCGAAGCTTTGCGTCAGATCTCGAATATTCGCGGTGAAGTTCCGAGCCGAAAAGGGTATCCGGGCTATCTTTACAGCGATTTGGCTTCTCTTTACGAACGTACCGGACGCATCCGTACCAGCGAAGGATCGATCACACAGATTCCGATCCTGACCATGCCAAGCGATGACATCACCCACCCGGTCCCCGATTTGACCGGCTACATCACCGAAGGCCAGATCACACTTGGCCGTGACCTTAACCATCAGGGCGTGTATCCGCCGATTGCAGTCTTGCCGAGTTTATCGCGCTTGATGAAAGATGGCATTGGCAAAGGCCTGACCCGTGACGATCATCCGCACGTATCGGCTCAAATCTATGCGGCCTATGCTCACATGCAGGATGTCCGTGCCTTGGCTTCGGTCATCGGCGAAGAGGAACTTGGCACTGTGGATCAGCAATATTTAAAGTTTGGCCGCGCCTTTGAAAAAGAATTTGTGAATCAGGCATTGACAGAGAACCGCACGATTGAGAAAACCCTCGAGATTGGATGGCGGCTTCTTTCCATGTTGCCGAAGGAAGAACTGACGCGCGTCAGCCTCGACGAACTAAAGCAATACCATAAAGGCGAGAATGCCGGCCAATAACGTCGCTCCGACTCGTAGCAATCTGATCCGTATAAAAAAGGAATTGCAATTTGCGCGCGAGGGCTATGAGATTCTGGATCGCAAGCGGGAAGTATTGACCACCGAATTGATACGCGTGGCGCACGAAGCCGATGTGCTTCAACAGGAAGTTTGGAAATTGCTGGACGGCGCTTATCGCGCGCTCGAGAGAGCCCAGCTCACCATGGGCAGTGACCATGTGGAATGGGCGGCTCTGGCCGCAAACAAAACCGTGGATGTTCACATCAAGTTACGCGGCATCATGGGCGTTGCCATTCCGGTAATCGAGGCCAGCGGAGAGCCGCAAAAAATGTTATACAGCCTGAGCGGTACGAATGCCTCATTGGATGAGGCCAGCGCTGCATTTCGTGAAGTAGTGATTCGCACGCCGCAGCTTTCCATGCTGGTTACAACTGTCTGGAGGCTGGCTGGCGAGCTCCGCAAAACCCAACGGCGGGTAAACGCCCTCCAGCATATTTTTATCCCTGCTTATGAAGAGACTGTCGCCTTTATCGTCAGCTCACTTGAAGAGCGCGAGCGTGAAGAAACTTTCCGCTTGAAATGGCTCAAAACAAAAATGACCAAGAGAAAAGCCGAAACATTTGCGCAGGAATAAGATCAACCAGGCAAAGTCTTCCACAACCTAAAACCAAGTCATTCGCAAGGAGAAAAAACATGAACATCGGTCTACTGGGTACTGGAATTGTCGGTCAAACCATTGGTTCGAAGCTGGTACAGCTTGGTCATCATGTTCTCATGGGTTCGCGCGATCCGGCCAATCCCAAGGCAATTGCCTGGACCAAAAAAGAGGGCCATCACGCATTGTCTGGAAACTATTCTGATTCGGCATCTTTTGGCGAAATTATTTTTAATTGCACATTGGGTTCTGCGTCTTTGGATGCCTTGTACCAGGCCGGTGCCGGAAACCTGAAAGGCAAGATTTTAATTGACACATCTAATCCGCTGGATTACTCGACCAACACCTGGTCGCTTACCATCAGCAATACCGATTCGCTCGGTGAGCAAATTCAACGCGCATTTCCAGATGCGCGCGTGGTCAAGACTCTTAATACGATGAATTGCGATGTGATGGTTGATCCCAACAAACTGAAAGAAAAGACGGATGTTTTTGTCAGCGGAAATGACCCCGAGGCCAAGGCGGTTGTCAGCGCAATCCTCCGTGATTGGTTTGGCTGGAGATCAATTGTTGATCTCGGTGATATCACCACGTCACGTGGTGTTGAAAGTTTCATCTTGCTCTGGCAGAGTCTGCGGTACGTTAAATCTTCGCGGCAATTCAACATCAGGGTTGTGACTTCGTAAGCCAAAAATTTCACACGGCTTTTTGAAGTTAGGAGAGTTTTAGCGTAAAATTGCTGGAACTCTCTAATTCTTTAAACCACACATGAACACACTCACACACGTTCCCCTGCAAAAATTGTTTGTTGATTTCCTGTTTGCTTATTCGCCCGTGCAATTGCCGCATGTTGAAATTGTTGGCATCGCAATTGATAGCCGCATGGTAAAGCCCGGATTCCTTTTTGTCGCCCTGAAAGGCGGTTCTGTTGACGGGCACGATTATATTCAGAAGGCGATTGACAACGGCGCCGCGGCAATTGCGGGGGAGAAGGATTTTTCAGGACTCTCTGTTCCCTATATTAGACTTGAAAATTCGCGTCAAGCCCTGACCTGGCTGGCGGCCGCGTTTTACGATTGGCCTGCTCGCAAACTGACAGTGATCGGCGTAACCGGCACGGATGGCAAAACCACTACCAGTAATCTGATCTATCAAATTTTGGCCGCCGCGGGACTCAAGGCTGGCATGGTCTCAACCGTAAATGCGGTCATCGGCGACAAAGTGCTGGACACAGGCTTCCATGTCACCACGCCGGACGCACATGATGTTCAACGTTATCTAGCAAAGATGGTTGAAGCTGGGTTGACACATGTTGTACTTGAAACCACATCGCATGGCTGGGCGCAGTATCGCGTGGACGCCTGCGAGTTTGACATCGGCGTGGTGACCAACATCACGCACGAACACCTTGACCAGCACGGCTCCTACGAAAATTATCGCGCCGCCAAAGCCAGATTATTTTCCAGCCTCAAATGGACTTTGCCCAAGCCTCGCGGAAATCCGCGGCTGGCTGTCATCAATCGCGATGACCGTTCGTTTGAATTTCTGGATAGCTGTGTCAAAACAAATAAGTTGAGTTATGGATTAGGGCAAGGCGCGGATGTGCGCGCCATCGATGTTAAATACAGCCCATCAGGAATCCATTTTGTAGCTACAAGTAAAGACTGGCGTGTAGCCATTAAGAGCAATTTGGTTGGTGCGTACAATGTTTCGAATTGTCTGGCGGCGTTGACGGCTACCATCGTCGGCTTGGGCATTCAGCCTGAAGTTGCTGCGCGGGGAATCGCCAACCTGCCTGGCGTGCCGGGTCGCATGGAACGCATCGAGCTGGGACAAAACTTTATAGCCATCGTTGATTTTGCTCACACACCGAACGCGCTGAAAGTCACGCTGGAAGCTGTGCGTGCCCTCACCCTCAATCCCTCCCCCGATTTCGGGAGAGGGGAAGGGGTGAGAGGAAGAGTGATTGTGGTCTTTGGTTCGGCTGGACTACGCGACAAGGAGAAACGCCGCATGATGGCAGAGACATCGGCAGAGTTGGCCGATCTAACAGTGCTGACCGCCGAAGACCCGCGAACGGAATCGTTGAATGGAATCCTCAACGAAATGGCGGCCGGGGCGAGGTCCAAGGGCGGACGCGAGGGCGAGACGTTTTGGCGCGTCGCAGATCGAGGCGAAGCGATCCGCTTTGCGGTAAGTCTGGCGCGTCCCGGCGATATCGTCCTGGCTTGCGGAAAAGGCCATGAGCAGTCCATGTGCTTTGGGAAAATCGAGCATTTGTGGGACGACCGCGTTGCGATGCGCGCCGCGTTGAGTGAGCTGCTGAAAAAGAAAGGGCCGCAGATGCCATATTTGCCCACACAGTATAAATCCGAAGAGGAGTGGCTGATTGATGGAAGTTAAACCTGTGGTGCTGACAGGCAGGCATGTGCGGCTGGAACCATTGACGGAGGCGCACGCACCCGGGTTGGCAAAGATCGGCATTGGTCAGACATTCTGGGATTACATGTTGTATGGCCGCATGGAGACGTTGGAGGACATGCAGGATTGGGTGAAGGATATTATGGCGCGCGGTGCACGCGGCACGGACCTGCCGTTCGCGGTCATCCATCTTGAGTCGGGACGCGCGGCAGGCGCGACGCGTTATCTGAATATTATGCCAAATGATCGCGGTCTCGAGGTGGGCGGGACGTGGTACAGCCCTGAATTTCAGCGGACCTTCGTGAATACCGAATGCAAATATTTATTATTTCGTCACGCTTTCGAGATACTGGGTTGCATCCGCGTGCAGATAAAAACAGATTCGCGTAACGAGAGATCACAGAAGGCCATTGAAAGAATCGGTGCGGTCAAGGAAGGTGTGCTGAGGAATCACATGATCCTGCCGGATGGGTATATCAGGCATTCGGTCTTTTATAGTATTTTGGATAGCGAGTGGCCGGGGGTGAAAAAGAAATTGGAAGAGATGATGGAGAGATAATTTTCCATCCGTGCCCCCAATATCTGTGAAAAAGATTTTGTTTGAAAGTGATTTGCGCTATGCGAAGTTGCTATAGCCTAACGGTTCGCTTCACCCGACTCGGCGGTAGCCGAGTCGGGTGAAGGCGGTTGTTATGCGCCGTTCAACACTGGTGATCAACGATTCTGACAGCCCTTGACAGATATATCGATTTGATATAAGGACTTAGACTTAGTATGATCGAACTGCCGATTCTGGGTCTCCTCAATGCGTCGCCGCTGCATGGCTACGAGTTGAAACGTCGGATAGAAAGCCTTGTTGGCTATTTCGACAAGGTCAGCTACGGCTCTCTTTATCCTATGCTGCGTAAACTTGAAGAGCGCGGCTACGTCACCGAGACCGAAGAAGAACAACTGGGAGGACAGAAGCGGACACTTATCAGATCACAGCTGAGGGTGAGGCGTGCTTCCTGGAACTGATGCGGAGTTCCAATGCTCCCTTTACACTCAAAATGCTTTTCCTCAAGAGCATTCCCCCTTTGGATCGCAAGCGGTTGCTGGAACAACAGCGGGACGAATGGGCGAACAAACTGCAAGAGCGCCAACGCGACCGTGAGCAGATTGGGCGACGTTCTGTAGATCGCTACCAAGCAGCCCTTCTATCGAGAGCAATTGAGCATTTGGAGCGAGACATCGCTTGGGTACAGAATCTCATCGAGGGAAAAGATCAACCGTGAAAGGAAGGAGAACAATGAACGAGAACAATTATAAATGGTGGGGCTTGGCGGCTATGCTCGTGGGCACGTTCACCGTTGTCCTGAGCCTGAGTTTCCTGTTTCCTGCCACGCCAGTGATCATGAACGATTTTGCTGTTCCTATTGAGACGGTTGCCTGGCTCAGCCTGGCTTACGCTTTGGGAGCCTCTATCTTTGAGCCGATGTGGGGCCGCTTGGGTGATTTGCATGGTCGTAAGCGAAATGCTCTGATCGGGCTGAGCCTCTTCGCCGCTGGCGCCCTCATCTGCGCGCTGGCTCCAGACATCTGGGTTATGGCAGTTGCTCGCTTCGTCCAGGGTTTGGGTGCGGCGGCGATCATTCCCATCGGCATGACATTTATCGGCGAGAACTTTCCCAACACGGAGCGGGGTCGCGCTCTGGGTGTGTGGGGTATGATTTCGGGCGCTGCTCCCGCTCTCGGCCCGACGCTCGGCGGCTACCTGATTGACTGGTTTGGTTGGCGTTCCATCTACTGGGTTAGTGTGTTGCTAGGATTGCTTGGCATGGCTGCCATTGCACTGATAGTCAAAGAATCGCGGCGGGCACGTCCCGAACCTTTTGATCTGCCAGGGTCGGCGCTTCTCGCGCTGTCTGCGGGCAGCTTGCTCGTCGCCGTGAACCAGGGACGGACGTGGGGCTGGACCGCACCATTAACGCTAGGCGTCGCCGGGAGTTTTATTCTCTTTCTGTTGCTCTTCATTGTCGTGGAAAGTCACACCGCTCACCCGGTCGTGGATCTGTCCATTGTACGGACGCGCTTGTTTGTCTCAGCCGGGGTAGCGGTCTTTGTCTCGTTCCTGGTGTTTCAGGGCGGCTTTTTCCTGATTCCATTCTTTCTGCAGCAGGTGCAAGGTTATCCAGCCAGCCAGACGGGGCAACTCGTTATGCCACTGTTCCTTGGGATCATGGGCGCTTCATTGTTGAGTGGTCGGCTGAGTGATCGGATCGGGGCGCGCCTGCCCGCGTTTGCGGGAATGTTACTCACTGCCCTTGCTCTCTATCTTCTCTCGCTAGTGCAGCGCGAGACAAGCTATGTCTCTCTCCTTGCAGTGATGGCAGTCTTGGGCGTCGGTATTGGAGCCACGCTTCCGCCTCTGTCGCGTGCCATTACAAGTGGCGTACCGCTGCGGCAGATTGGAGCAGCAACGGGGATTTTCAACATGGTGTGCAACTTGGGTGGCCCCTTTGGAATTGCAATCGCCGCAACCGTGTTTGCACAACGCGCTGCCGATGTCGGACAATCCTATGTAGCGAGTCGTCTGATGGCACTGGGGTTTGATCCCAGCGTTATCGCCGACTTGCCACGTTTGCGGGAACTCGCTCAAAGTGGGACGCTGAATGCGGCTCAACAGCGAGCACTCGCCCTGCTGCAGAATTTGGGGCCACAACTCCAAACGATTCAAGCAGAGGCTCGGGTGCAAGCGTTACAGTCGGCATTCACGGATGTGGCATTGGTGCTGTTGACGATCTCGGCAATAGGAATCTTGGCAACATTGACGGTGGATGCAGGTCGGAGAAGAATAACCTGGGCGTCGAATGCTCTGGCATTGCTGGAGCGTTTCCCTGAGCCGCTACGCCCCCGCGCACGCTCTGGTTTTGAGAATGCCGCCCAAAACCAGGGGTTGATCCTTGTCACAACTGATCTCGTGATCGCGGTTGGTAGAGGCTGGAAATCTCGACGAGCTGAGATGGAATAGGGCTCGGAAACGGAATATTTTGCAGTTATTAAGGTCGCTGTTGCGATAGCCTTGCAGATCGGAGAAACGGGTCAGATTGATCTAAAGTGCCCGACGAATTATGGCGGTGTCTCGTGTAACTGGGACAGTGGCTCCTCTGGTGTGAAGGCGCATAACGGCTTGCGTTACCTGTGCTGGGGCGGGCGTGAAATTGTTATAGAGTAGTTTTTTTGAATTGGTGGAACATCTTTTAAAAGTCCCATACTTATTCCAACTATACAACCGTTTTAGTAATTATGCAACAAAAAAGCGGATGAAGTTCTCTTCATCCGCTTTACTATCAACTTATCTTGTCTATCTTCGTCCGCCGCAATCGCCGCCACGGCCACGGTCGCCGCTGCTTCGACCTCGGTCTCCGCCACTTCGACCGCGATCCCCGCCCGGTCGTGGTCCGCTCTTGCGGGCATCTTTTGCGAGCGCCTCTTCCACCGTCCAGCCTTCGAGCACGGCCTGGCGGCTGAGTCTGATCTTGCCGGTCGGGTCAATGGCGGTCACCATCACGGTGATCTCATCGCCCATCTTGACAATGTCTTCAACCTTCTCGACGCGTTCGCTGTCGAGCTGCGAGATATGAACCATGCCGTCCAGGCCGGGCAGGATCTCGACGAATGCACCGAAGTCCGCGATGCGCACAACCTTGCCAGTGTAGATGTTACCAACGATGGCAGATTCGCCCAGCGATTCAATGCGTTCTTGTGCAAGCTTGCCGCCCGCGGCATCAGTGGTGGCAATATAAACTGTGCCGTCTTCCTGAATGTCTATCTTGGTCTTGGTCTCTTCCTGCAAAGCGCGGATGTTCTTTCCGCCGGGGCCGATCAGCGCGCCGATCTTGTCCACCGGAATTTTCACAGTAATGATGCGCGGGGCGAATGGTTTGAGCTCAGGTCGCGGCTTGTCGAGCACGGCCAGCATTTTATCCATGATGAACATGCGCGCGATCTTGGCCTGTTCCAGCGCTTCCTTCATCATCTGCGTGCTCAGGCCCGAAATCTTGATGTCCATTTGCAGGGCGGTGATTCCTTCGGCGGTTCCGGCTACCTTGAAATCCATATCACCGAGATGATCTTCCGTGCCTTGAATGTCGGTCAGGATTTTATAACGACCAACTTGCCCTGAGCCTGTCGAAGGGTCGGTAATGAGTCCCATTGCCACACCTGAAACGGGAGCTTTGATCGGCACTCCCGCATCCATCAGTGCCAGGGTCGAACCGCAGACGGAACCCATCGAGGTCGAGCCATTGGATGACAAGGCTTCGGACACAACGCGGATGGTGTACGGGAACGACTCTTCCGCCGGGATGACCGGTTCGAGCGCCCGTTCGGCTAACGCACCATGCCCGATCTCGCGGCGGCTCTGGCCTCTAAGAGGCTTGACCTCGCCTGTGGAGAACGGCGGGAAGTTGTAATGATGCATGTATCGTTTCGTGTCAACAGGGGATAGGTTATCAAGTTCCTGTGATTCGCCCAACGTTCCGAGTGTGGCGAAAGATAATACTTGAGTCTCGCCGCGTGTAAATAAGCCGCTTCCGTGTGCGCGCGGTGAAACACCGACTTCGCACCAGATCGGGCGGATCTCGGTCGGCGTGCGGCCATCGGGACGCTTGCCAGCGCTGAGAATTCTTTCGCGCACGATCTTATGTTCGGCCTCGCTGAATGCAGATTCGACATCCTTTTCAAAAGGAGCGCCTTCTTCCGGCGTGCACATTTCAGCAACGAGATTGGTTTGCAAAGTATCCATGCCGCCGTAGAATTCGACTTTGGAGAGCGGCTTGTCGAGCAGTTCATTCATCGGAGCGTTGACACGCTCAAAGACTTTCTTGATCAAATCATTGTTGGCGATGGCGATGGTCGGTTCGCGCTTGGGCTTGCCGATCTCAGCGGCCATCTTGAGCTGCAGTTCGATCAGCGGTTGGATGGACTCGTGTCCAAGCTCCAGCGCAGCGACCATCACATCTTCGGGGATTTCGTTCGCGCCACATTCAACCATAAGAATCGCATCTTTGGTGCCGGCAATTCTCAGGTCCAGATCGGAAGCGTCCACTTCTGCAAAGGTTGGGTTGACGATGAATTCGCCGTTCACGCGTCCAATGCGCACAGCGCCAATGGGTCCGCCCCAGGGAATATCTGAGATCATGATTGCGGCTGATGCGGCATTGATGGCCAGAATGTCGAGCGGGTTCACGCCGTCGGACGAAAGTGAAAACATCATCACTTGTACTTCATTGCGCATTCCATGCTGGAACAGCGGGCGCAGAGGACGGTCGGTGAGTCGGGCGGTGAGAATGGCGTCAGTAGACGGACGCCCTTCACGTCGGAAGAACGAGCCGGGGATTTTCCCGCCCGCGTATAATCGTTCTTCGTATTCTACAGAGAGGGGGAAGAAATCAATGCCTTCGCGAACCCCGCCCATAGTGGCGGCCGCAAAAATGATGGCGTCGTTGATACCGACGGTAACCGCGCCGCCTGCCTGACCAGCCAGTTTGCCGGTCTCAATGGTAACGGTGCGCGTCCCAACGGTGGTTGAGTAGCGTTTTGCTTCGGGTTTCATTTAATCTCCTGTGTGGGACAAGATCATTCGCCCCACGAATTATTTCCGCCTGGTCAGGGACTGAAGAGCGGCGACAACCTTGGTTGCAAGCGCTATTCAATTCCTGACGAATGGCGGTAGATATGCTGTAGGGGCACAATAGACTGTGCCCCTACGGGTGGACTGCAGTTTATTTGTGGCGCAGGCTTAAGCTTTCAGTGATGGCCAGATAACGCTGGTAATCGTTCTTGCGCAAATATGCCAACATTCGTCGGCGGTGCCCGACCAGTTTGAGCAGACCACGTCGGCAGGACTGATCCAGCTTGTTTGTCCGCAGATGCTCGGTTAAATGCTGGATGCGGCCCGTCATAATGGCGATCTGTACTTCGGGCGAACCTGTATCCGTATCGTGGCGATGGTAATCCGTGATGAGTTTGGTTTTTACTTCTTTTGCGAGAGGCATGACATATGCTTCCTTTCTGAGATTTTTGGCGGCGCTCCATGGGAGTGCTTCGCGAAGAACACCGCACGAGCAGGTCTCCATGCCCACAGCCGAATCCCGTTTGCTTTCAACGGGAGAAACCGTGTGACAGGACCAGTCACGAGCCGTGATTATACCAGAAAAGGGAGGGAGGCAGAGCAACGTGGGCGGATAAATTAATTCCAGCCACCTGTTCGGGCACGGTTCCTGATTTCATCCTGCAGAGCCGAAAGCATCTCAAGGAAGGCCTGCTTATCGGATGGATTCTCATTAGTTGCTTGTTCTTCGAGGCGTGTCAGCAAATAGACGATCCATGAAAGCCACGTGCGCGGATTGGTTTGAATGTGTGCGATTTCCTTTGCAGTTGCACCGAGAACATCGCGGAGTTCATCTTCTTTAGCCATTAGTCACTCCTAGACCTGTTCGACAAATCTTTGCATATCCATTGTAGCACTCTGCCGTTGAATTTCTTTCCACAAGTTGGGCGAAGTTTTTCCTGAACTGGTGAAAGCGGGTTGGACATAAAAAGTGGACGAAAAAAACATCGTCCACTTTTTTCTTACGTATTCCAATCTTTGAAACGTTCGGTGAATATAGCGATATGTTCGCGCAATATCACTGCCGCGACCTCAAGCAATAAGAGAACGATCCCGGTGCAACCGACCAGCACGACCGTGCCCAGGTCTTTAACGATTTTATATGCGACCGTCATCGTAACCAGCACAGGTCGGGTTCAGCGAGTGGTTGGGTGGCCTCGTCATTCGCTGCCCGTCAGTTCAGGGACAGAAGAGTCAGGAATGAATGAAGCGAAGTTGAACGGGCTTGCCTGTGCAAAATCAGGCAGGCAGTGCTCCTGACTTTCAAGCTCCTGAATAAAAGCATTCTCAAGCCCAAGATCAAGTGCATAATCCGTGACCTCATCATATTCGGCCTCGGTCAGAGTCCGGTTTATTTCAGGGTAATCCCATGCCTTATATTGAGGAGAATATTGTGACATAATACTGATAAAAATATCCGGAGATAAATCTGATAGAAAACGAAGACATCTTCGGGTGTTGTCCAGATGATCGGGCAAAACCAGATGCCGAACCAACAGTCCCTGTACTGCAATACCATCATCATTCATTTCCAGGTGGCCCACCTGATCCAGCATCTCTCTGAGGACGCCGGGGATGATATCCGCGTAATCGCGCGCCTTTGAAAATTGCTTTCCAATTCCATTATCCAGATATTTGATGTCCGGAAGATATATATCCACCAAACCCCTGATCTGCCGAAGCGCATCCAGCGAATCATATCCGTTGGTGTTGTATACAACAGGAAGGACAAGTCCCTTGCCCTTCGCCACTTTAATGGCATCGGCCATCTGAAAAATCATATGAGAAGGCGAAACAAAGTTGATATTATGGGCGCCTTCGTCCTGAAGGCGCAGCATTTCAGTTGCAAGTTCATCTATCGTCACAGTTCGGGTGTGGCCCTGCTGAAACTCCTGACTGATCTGGTAATTCTGGCAAAACACACAGCGAAGATTGCATCCAGCGAAAAAAATGGCTCCTGAACCTTTTGTCCCTGAGATGGGAGGTTCTTCTCCAAAATGCAGACCGATATGAGAAATCTGAATACCAGCACGGACCCTGCAAAACCCGACTTGCCCATCAAGCCGGTTCACCCCGCATTTGCGCGGGCAGCATTCACATCTTGTCAGTTGATCTGTTAATGGCGCATTCATATCGCTGCATCACCTGTTGTGAAATTGAACCCGGATCATTAGTAATTAGATAGAGGTAGAGCAAATTGGCTATACTCTGAAATATGGGCCGCCCAACAGCTTGCGTGAGCGGTGGGCCAGGATTACAGGGCAGCCCGGTTGTTTTGACTCAAGCAGTGAGATTGCTTGCCTGAATCGGCGTCCCTCGCCTGTGCGGCCGCGCCCGGCGCAAACAACAAGGCGATCAACCCAGGACCATCAGCAGTTTGAATAGTTCCTGAATATAGTCTCATTTTTGGGGTTTCATTTTTTCCTTTTTGATAGATTAGACATCTTGCGAAAGTCTTTTTTGCCACATTGAATCCACGATTATCTACTCGCATGTTCTCATCTCAAGGTCTCCAGGATTGCGCTTCGCCTCGAACATTCTCCAGCCGAACAGACTGGCAGGTAAATGGGTTGACCAAAACCGGGCTGGTTGGTTTATAAGGCTCTACGACGTTGACGATCAACCATTGCCCATCCGGACTCCAGATTGGATGAAATGCGAGTGTACTATCCAGCATGGCGACCAGCTTGCGCTCCGAGCCGTCCAGCCGCGAGATAAAGACCGCCCCATCCAGGTTGGTGCCGAACATCCTGGCGTTGAAAGCAATCCACTGCCCATCCGGCGAGATCGCGCCGATTGGCGTCTTGATGGTGATGGGAAAGAGTGATTTTGTTTCGCCCGTTTGCAGGTTGTAGGTTTTGAAAACGTGTTCATACAGGTTGTAGACGTCGCCGACTTGCGCGCCAAAGACAATCGTCTGATTATCCGGCAGCCAGCCAATCGGGTTGACGCGCACCGAACCCGTTTCGATTTTTTGCAAACCTGTGCCATCCGCGTTGATGACATATGGATCCTGCCCGCTATCTATCAAAATACGTGTGCCATCCGGTGACCAGATATTACTCATGCCCCCCGATATACCTTCAAGCGCTGTGGTCTGTCCGCTGTTGATGTCGAGAATATTCAAGCCAGTATTGGTTGAGAAAAGCAGCTTCGTGCCGTCCGGGGAAAGCGATGGGTAGTAATCGCTGACCAGTCCACGCGGCTCACTGCCATCCAAATTGGAGATGAAAACATTGATATTCGGCGGCATGGCGTCTGTAGTAAACAGGATTTTTCCACCCAAGCCAGCGGGAAGTGCTTCATGCTGACCCTTGATCTGCTCCCATTTTTCAGACGTGAGACACGCCTCGGGCGCGGACGTTGGAACGGATTCCGTTGTGGACGGCGGATTCCAGACGACCGGCCAGGGACCGCTGATACGATATGGCACACGCGAGAAGATGGTAAAGCGGCGCAGGCCGCTGGGGATTTCTCCATAAGCCATCGAAGCCAACCGTATCCCAGTAAGAGGTCCGCCCCCGCCCCCACCGCCGCCCGCAACTTCTATCAGAGGCTTTTGTGGAACATCGTCCATCACATTGATAAAAATGCCGCCTTCTTTGTCTTCATAAGTAAACTTGAGGAAGGAAGCCCATTGAGGGTTGTCGCTCTTCACCAGTTGAGCCGATAACAAGTGGACGGTATATCCCTCGAAAGTCAAATCGCGGTTGATCTCCCAAGTCTGCCCGATTTGCGGGTTTGGGCCAAGGTCAAGTTCAAAGGGGATTTGCGGCGCGATTTGCATCTCGACCCACCCAAGGGTGAGTGTGAGCGGCGCAGCAAAGGCTTTCTGGTTCGTGCGATAAATCCATGCAACCTTGTTGGGATTATAGACGGTGTTATCCTGCGGCTCTGACTGCACCGCCTCGAATGGGATTTGATTCCCGCTGGTGTCGGTCATCTTGATCACAGCCATCGTGTTGAAATAACCTTGCGCTGGCAGGGCTGCCCCGCTCAAATCCAGACTGCCATACAGTTGATAGCCGCCTTCCACTTCGACGAATTTCTCGAGCGTGAAAGTGATGCCATCCTGCGTCATCGTAGTGGACAGAACAGGCGTACTCGTCACACCCACAGAGGGAATATTTGTCACGACGGGGGGGAAAAGTTCGATGACGGGCGCGACCGTCATATCGGGCGGCGCGGGCGCAAAGCGCAATGGAATTTCCCAGTTTTCGGGCAGCGCGCCCGGCTTGGTGAAACCAATGCAATCGAAGGTCAAGACGGCCTCGTTTACGTTTGCGGGAATTGGCCCATACTCGAGGCGGTTTTCGAAATGCGTCCAGCCGCCTCCCCCAATATAGCCGCCTTCCAAAAGCGTCCCATTCGCAAGGCGCAGGTTTGCGTTGCCCATACAGCCAATCGATTCATCGGAGGGATAAGTATCTCTCGGCACGCCCTCAACATTCACGAATAGCACGGTTTTATCCGCGCTGAGCACAGCCTCTTTGACGGTGACGATCACCCCCTCGCGCGTCACTGTTACCGGCTCTGCCAGCACGCGCAGCGGCGCGTTCAGGTCAATAATCCCCACGCCAGGGATGTAGCCGCTGAACCGTCCAATAGCATAGGCAACACCAGTGAGCATAAGCAGGGTGAGCAGAATAATAATCAACGCCATCATAGGTCGTGCGCGTAAAGTTTTTATAAAAGATTTCCTCTCATCAAAGCCAGCCGCAATACGCGGCCACAGATTGATATTCTCCGGGACATCACGGCGAGCGATAGACTCAAGCGCGTCTTTCATGCGATCCTCTTTCATCCTTCGCTCCTTTCCAGCAGGCCGCGCAATCGTTCACGCGCTGCATTTAACAACCATTTGATCGTACCGGGTGCAGCATTCAATTCAGCCGCCATATCTTTCTCACTCATTTCCAGAAAATAACGCTGCACGATTACTGCCCGCTGGCGCGGCGATAGTCTTTGCATGGCCTCCCAGATTTGACGTTGGACTTCGAGAGACTCCACCTGAGATTCAATGGATTCCGCCTGAGTGGCCAGTTGTGCGAAAGCCTCGTCTTCCGCATCCTCCCCAAGTGGAACCTGCCGCGTCAACTTTTTCATCGCCCGCACTGAGGCGTGGACTACGCTGCGCAAAAACCATGGCTCGAACGGACGCGCCGCGTCGAAACTGTTGATCGCGTGATAAACTTGGATAAACGAATCCTGCACGACGTCCTCGGCTACATGCAAATCGCGCGTGATCAAATAGGCCGTGCGGACTGCCTTGACCTGATAACTGTATACCAAAGTCTCCAGTCCGCGGATGTCACCGCGTTTCAAACGTTGGATGGCTTCCTGCTCGTTCAAGCGTCCCTTTCCTTTTCTCAAAGCATTTTAACGGATTTCTGCGTACCATGGTCCGAATATTGTCTGTGTAAAGGCAGATTCCACTAATGTGTAAGCCTCTTGCGCGGAGATGTCCGACGGGTGAGAAAGCACCTCGAACCAATGTTGCGGTTGGCCGTGCGATTCAAACTCCCAACAACGGATTTTTAGACCCGCATATGATTTTTCCACTGTCGCCTTCACGGCCTCGCATTCCTGCATGGTTACCATACCGGGATCAGTATTCACGATTTCCACCTGTTTGATCCCGATCTGGAAGGTTGAGGGCGAATCAAGCGGAAAGTCAAATGGGATAATAAGGGAATAGCATCGTCGTGTGCTTTCCAGAATTGTATCGCGTAAGGAGGGATTGAAAGGGAAAGTCAGGATGAACTCTGTCGAATACGCCTCCTGTCCCTGGTATAAAACGGCTGCAACAGGCCGCCAGAGATGGTGGTCTTGATACTCGATACAAGCATCCAGCAATGCAAAGGACGGGTTCACGGCCACACGCTTGACCTCAACCAAAATCCCGTTGTTAGTCAAGGCCGCTGAATTGAGCCATGTCAGGTTTTTGCTCCCTGTTTCGAAGTCCAAAGGAAGATCGAACGTTCCCTGACTGGGCAGGGTCGCCACAGATATGGAATTGGTAGCGATGACCTCGCCCGGTTCAATACTGAGCGTATAGTTTTCATCCCACTGAAGATTGGTTTCATCCTCATAGTAATAAGTCAAACTAAAAAGATAATCTACAAATCCATCGCTCTCAGTTTGTTTTTTACAGAACCAGCGGCTGTGCTGGGTCATCGCATAGAATTCGTCAAGGTTTGTCTGCTTTGAATTTCGATAGAGCAACAGACTTTCACCAGCGCCGCCTTTTATCTCAAGTTGAGTAAGCGGGCAGGTGGTTTGGAAGCCCCGTGGAAGAGGATAATGCGTAACAGAGAGCTCCACAGCAAACCGCTGAGTGTCTCGATACGTCCATGTAACCTTAACTTGAAGATTCCCGTTCACGGAATTTGATTTGATGTCGGGCGTCCCAGATGGTGTTTCCACTGCGGGCGAAACAGGAGAGCAGCCTGCCATCGCGGCTAGACAGAGAACACCAAGAATCAATCTTGAAAAATATGCGCGCCTGGATGGAAGGTCTGTCATTTTATCGTCAGCACCCAGGGTCCGTAAATTGCGCCTTCGATGGCATCTGTAATAATTTGTTGGGCCTGTTCTCTCATCATTCGGTCTGGTAATCGTAAGTTGGTGTAATATCCAGCCATACTGAAATGGCATTGGAAGTCCAACCCGGGATATTTTGCTAAGAGATCAGGCCGCGAGAATTGACAGGCAGTATCCGGATCACCCGGCGGAGGCGACATGCGCAGGGCGGTATCAATCAAGAGCGTAATCTGTTGGGCCTGTTCGATCTGTGCCGCGCTAATTTGATATTTCATCTCATAGCATCCCCAGGGCTGGATGGTTCCTCCATCCAGGAAAGGCGCTGGTTTTTGGTCTACGAGCAGGGATGGAGCAGGGGAGCCCAATGCATAATTGCGATTAGGCGTGGTCATGCAAAAATCCACGGTAGCGCTCTGCGCGTCGTGCGTGAAACTGGTCAAGGTAACTGATATGCCGTTTGCTGTAATTCCACCTGCCGCAATAGGCGGGTTGCAGGGCTGGTTAGGATCACAAACCAAAATCTTTGCCCAGATATTCTTGCCGCCATCCACAGGAATAGTTTCCCCTCGTTCGTTCTTGAGAGACCAATAGACGGTATATGTCCCAATCTTTGTTGGCGCGGCCAGGGAAATCGAGAGACTGACAGTGCCTCCAGGGGGCGTCTCTTGCGGAAGATTGACCTGTGAAGGACTGCCAAGCGTCTCGTTTTGAGGGGCTGAATCCAGTACAAGTGAGTATGATGTCGTCCAGGGCGTGCTCCCGGAGTTTTTAAGCTCGAATGTTTTGACGAACTTTTCACCGGGCTTTAAAACAGAGTTATCGGGGTGGTTTTCACGCACGAACGAGGCCTTGGCCGTTGCTGCGATCGAATTGGGCTGGGTTGAAGGAAGCGTTGATGTAAGTGTTATTTCCGGTGTGGACGTGGCAGGGTAAGGGGTTGGAGAGGGCAGGCCAGTAGGTATCGCGGCCACCGTGGGGCTGGTTGTGGGTGTAGGAGGATTTTGATTTGCCGCGGAACAGCCAGCCATCAATATAAAGGCAAGGAAACACGGCAATATGAGCCTATTTGTAAGAGCAGAATTCATCTTGTCCTTCCGGGTTGTGCTGTAACGAGAAAGAATAAACTGCCTGTGGGAAACTGCAGTCTTCCACAGGCAGTCAGGTACCGACCTCTATTTCAGTTCAACCTCTGTCTGCCAGTTTCCAGGGACTTCATCAACGGAAGCCTGCTGGATCAACTGGATGGCTTGCGCGTCGCTCATACCCTCCGGTTTGGAGAGGAGTTGAATGTAAGCGCCGCCGCCGTTGCCGCTTTTGGCGACAACTTTGAAATCCAGCTGAGGCTGATCGACTTGCAGACGGGCTTTGGCCGCGGCCGCTCCCTCGTCGCTTAACAGACCGCCCTGCACCTCCAGCGAGAGCTTTTCGAGCTTCAACACCCCGATCGGGGAAGCGCTCTCAGCCACCGAGACGGGGAAGGTAAACAGATAGCAGCGAGTCTGGGATTTCATCACCGCCGGGTCTTTGGCATTTATCAACGCCACCTCATTGTCTGGAATGATCTTGCCATCCACGGTAAGTGTCGCATACGGATCCCATGGTTCCAGTGAAGGCATTAATATACACAGTTCGGCTTGCACATCGTCTTGGTGGACTGCCAGCTTTTCCAGGGTAACTTGGCGGTTCTGGCTTGCCTTGGGCGATGCGGCGCTTGCCTGGTTCAACGTGATGGCCATGACAGCCAGAACAACTGCGCCGAGGGTGAGAAAACGTTTAATCATGGTAACTCCTTTGGGTGTATTTGAGTTTAAGTAAGGAAGTGTAGATCATGCACAGGCACTGGAAGAACTGACGTTATAGTTCCCTTGAGATGATCCCTTATAGCCGCGCGTGCACACTGTGCCAGTTCCATCCCACATGTTGTTCCACACCCACATATAGGTTTGATCGCCATCATAGGTATAGACGCCCACGGTCTTGGCCGCCAGCCAGGTGTAAGAGGGGTATTCCGTGCGCGACCAGTTGGCAACGCAGCTGGGCGAATACTTGTTTCTATTTACCATCGTCCCATCTGATCCGTAATGCACGACCGCGTTATAAGCGTCATTCCAACAGGTGGTCCCGTAAGGATCCATCCAATTACAGCCCGAACCGGTGCAGGTAGCGGCAAAGGCCATGCTGGTTGGGAAGAAAGTGAAGGTTAATACCGATAAGATATCCAGTAAAGTGGTGAGGCGCAGCAGGTTCTTTTTCATTTCGTCTCTTGTTTTAGCAAAATCCTTTTTGTTTTTTTTGACGACGACATTCAAACACTAACAAAGGTATTTTTCAGCAAAAACTTATACAATTACCTCCCCCCTCTCGTTTTTCAATAGCCGCAATAACTTCCCCTATCTCATATAGCCTCTAGGAGGCAAAAAGGTTGGGTGCGAAAGTGGGATCCATTCAGTTAAAATTGTCTTTCGGTTGGCAATATCCATGGGAACTGATATGAGCTTGGCGTTTTAAACCTACGGTTCACCCATAGGTAAAAGGGCGTGAAAACACGTTGCAAAAGGAAAACTTGAATTCTCTCGCCTGTATTGGACATTTGCATCATCTAATAGGTATATTGGGATATTCACAAGCAGCCTATACTGGCTTGCCTCATCCACCCGGATTTGGCGAGATTGCTCAATCGGTTTATGAGAATGAGGCTTCTCCTTCCCGCCGGTACATCCGTACCCAAATCTCGATCCGTTCGGCTTTGCGTATCTCAAGTCTCCTTGCCACTTCGGCATACGTCAGATGTTCTTTCAGCACTAAACGCACTGCCTCCTGTTTGACTTCAAGTGTGTAATGCACCATCCTGACATAAAAGCACCTCCTGTGCCAAGGTGGTCTTTTGACCATTTTCTCACAGGAGGGCTTTCTTTTCGTGTCCGTTTTTACGGGTTCAGTTCAATTTGGGGGGATTTTGTTAAAGTCGAGACAATTGTCCACTTATGTCACAACAATGGGGTTGGTAGAGCGGATGACTTAAGTAGCCAGCACAAGGTTTTTCTACATCTTTGAGCTGAAGTACATCCGGTGGTCCATATTTTGTGCATACAATCGCTTTCATAAGTTTCCTCAATATTCACTTTGATCGAGCGCCATGTTAATATGGTAACCTTCCTGTTTAGACCCACGTCCATGCATACCAAACAGTCAGTGCATTAAACACAAGCCCGACAATGATTAAGAATCTGTCATAAGCGGAAGGGTATGTAGGCAATCCAATGAGATTAAAACCAAAGAAGAATATGGCTACGATGATGGTTTGCCCAGCGATTCACAGGATCATTCAACGTCAGGGACAGGAAAACCATAACAACCGGAATCACCATTAATATCGCGATTCCCAACCACATTACCTGAGTTATTTGCTTACCTCCAATTTCTCCCGCTTTAAAGTCGCCGCTATATATTCTCAGCACATCCCCCAAAAGATAAGTTAACATTAGTGCTGCCCATAATGCTGAAAGCTTTATCTGCATATATTCCATGATTCAATCTCTTCCTCTATGAATAAAGGTTGTCATTTGTTATTATGCTCCACAGTTATGACGACTTTTCCTCGGGCATGTCCTGCTCCAAGAGCCGGCGTAATGGTCTGCAAAGCAGCGACAAGATAAGTCAGAAAGCGTGTGGGGTCGTTATCCCCTTCATCCAGCGACAGCCAGGCGACCGGTCGCCCGCAACCGGCGACCCATTCACTGACCAGCGTGGTCTTGCCAAACCCGGCGGAGGCCGAGATGAGAGTAAGTTTGCGGCCCGATGGGAGACCATCGTTCATCCGTTCAATCAGACGGGGGCGCAGGACAATTTTAGGCCGAGGTTGGGGGATATAAAGTTTGGTGGCTAAAATTGTCGTAGACATAGATTAATTATAACCAGTAGTTCACGAAAAGGCTGGTAAAGCCACAATCTCTTTTGGTAATTCCGCAGGATAAGGGATATGATGGGATAGCGGTCATCTCACTGGAGACCAAGGAAGTCTTCTGCTTTGTGAATAACAACCTACTATTTTTTTACTCTAATCGCCGTAATTGCCCTGCTACTTATGCTGGCTACTTGCTTCATCCGCCCAGATTTATTATGAGGTGAAACTATTTCAAATTCATTTGCTCATCGCATTCTAAACCTCACTTTATATTTATGTTAAACACCAACGCGCTTGAATATTAATTTATTCAAGCGCGTTGGTTATCAAAAATGTTACATCCTGCGATCCCGACGGGATTCGGACCCGCGATCTCGGCCTTGACAGGGCCGCATGTTAGCCGCTACACCACGGGATCAGTTGCGTTGTGAGCGGGCGAAAGTTTATCACAGGCAAATTAGTGTGTCAAGCAAAGCACGAAATAACTTTATCGCGTTGCCTGCACTTTACCGCAGCGAGCCTCCCTGAGTGGAGTGCAACATAGTCGAAGGGCAGGTGAGCGCAGTCGAAACGAAGTAATTTACGAGAAAACTTGTCTTTCGATGAAAAGAGTTTTAGGCTGCACCCTCGCTGAAAATCTTTTGCTCCTGCCGCAAAACAAGGTAGAATCGTCCCATCACTTTACTGAGGACTTTTCATGCAGACCATACAATCCTTCGGCGAGCAAGTGATCGGAAATCTGGAAAAAGTCATCGTCGGCAAACGGGATGCCATCGAGTTGATCGTGATCGGCTTGCTGTGTCAGGGACACGTTCTCATCGAGGATGTGCCTGGCGTTGGCAAGACTATGTTGGCGCGCAGTCTGGCGCGTTCGCTGGCGTGTACTTTCAACCGCATCCAATTCACGCCCGATATGCTTCCCAGCGACGTAACCGGTGTCTCCATTTATAACCAGCAGAAAAGAAAATTTGAATTCCGTCCCGGCCCGATCATCGGTCAGATCATTCTGGCGGACGAGATCAACCGCGCCACGCCCAAGACGCAGGCGGCGTTACTTGAAGCTATGGAAGAGCATCAGGTCACAGTGGACGGCGTGACGCACATCCTGCCGCGTCCGTTTATGGTGCTCGCCACGCAAAACCCGATTGAATATGAAGGAACCTTTCCCTTGCCCGAAGCCCAGCTCGACCGCTTTCTTCTGCGCGTCCGGCTTGGGTATCCCGATTTTATGGATGAAGTGAGAATATTGGATGAACAGCGACTTAAACATCCGATTGAATCGCTCAAGGCGATTGCAAAAACCAAGGAAGTGCTGGGCGCAGCCCAAGCCGTCCGCACCGTATTTCTGTCCCCGGCCATTAAACGCTACATCACGGACCTGACGCGGCGTACCCGTCAAAGTGGCGACATCTATCTGGGGGCGAGTCCGCGCGGGACGTTAGCGTTGGCGCGTTCCAGTCAGGCGCGTGCCGCTTTGAATGGCCGCGACCACGTTCTGCCCGACGATGTCAAAGACATGGCCGTAGCCGTGCTCGGGCACCGCATCATCGTCAGCCCGGCCGCGCGTCTGCGCGAATTGAGCGCTGACCGCATCGTGCAGGAGATTGTCTATAACACGCCCGCACCCGGCGGCGACTTCCGCACGCCTCCGCCGGAGAAAAAGAAGGCCAAGTGAAAAACATCGGACGCGAATCATTCTCCACCACGAAGGCACAAAGTCTCAAAGGCACCAAAGAAAAAAGATTAGTGACTTCGTGTCTTCGCGACTTGGTGGTGAAGCCTTTCGTTACTATTGCTAAAGCCGCTGGGAGCGCGATTAGATGAAAAACATTGGCCGTGTCATCGTTGGACTTTTGATCTTTGGTGGATTCTTTGGCTTGCTCGTGAACGGTGCAGTCTTCTATTCGCATCTGCTTTATCTTGGCCTGCTTCTATTTGTGATCTTATGGTTATGGGTGACGATCATCGCTCGTTCTTTGCGCCTCACCCGTCAGGCGGAATTCTGGCGTGCCAGTGTCGGAGATATTTTCAAAGAGCAATATGAAGTGAAAAATAGGAGCTATCTTCCTGCCCTGTGGGTGGAAGTTTATAACGAGATGCCGTTGCCGACTGCCGCCGGTTCACGCTTGCTAACGCGCATTCGTCGGCGCGAGAAACAATCTTACGTGGCCCGCACCTGGCTGACGCGGCGCGGCGGATTTCCGCTCGGGCCAACTTTGCTGGTGGCGTCCGACCCACTCGGACTCTTTCGAATCCAGAAAAGATATCCGGCAGAAAAATCGCTGATCATTTTGCCGATGATTTTTCCCATCGTTTCATTTTTATCGCCCCCCGGACTTCTCCCAGGCGGACAAGTCATCCGCCGCAAAACTTTCGATATCACACCGCACGCGGCGGGCGTACGCGAGTACGTGCCCGGCGATGCGATGAAGCGTATTCATTGGCCCACTTCCGCGCGGCGCGGACAATTGATGGTCAAAGAATTCGAGCAGGACTCGCAGGCTGAAGTCTGGCTCTTCCTCGATGCTCAACAAAAAGTTCAGGCAAGAAAGAAATACGATACACCCGATATTCCGCTCGAAAACTTGTTGTTCACCCGCAAGCCAAAATTATCCTTGCCGCCCTCCACGCTTGAATATGGCATCAGTATCGCGGCTTCGCTGGCGCATTATTTCATCCAACAAAAACGGGCGGTCGGCTTCGTCACCGAAGACCGTACCTATACGATGCTCTCTGCCGAGCGCAGTGCGCGTCAGGAAAATAAAATCCTCGAAACGCTGGCTTTTCTCGAAGGCCGCGGAACTTTGTCAATCGCGGCGCTGGTCAGTGCGCAGGCGCGGCAATTGCCTCAAGGATCGAGCGCCATACTTGTCACGCCCACGATTTCACTCGATGTGATTCTCGCCGCCAACGATTTGCAACGGCGCAATTTACATCCTGTGGTGGTTTTGCTTTTTGCCGAAACATTCGATGGTTTGCAAGGCAGTGACAAACTTGCTTTTCAATTGAAGGAACAACGTGTACCCATTTGCCCGGTCTATTGTGATGCTGACCTCGGGCAAACGCTGTCTGTTTTTTCGTCCGATAATTTTTCACAGGAGTCAGGCACATGGCAAAGACCAGTGTTATCACACTTGACCTAAATTTTCAGGGCAAGACGCAAGCCATTGCATCGTATTTGATTAAACATTCGACAGGCGCGATTCTAATCGAAAGCGGACCCGGTTCGACTCTTTCCGCCCTCAAAGCGGGTTTCGCTATAAATGGCTTTTCCATCGCTGACGTCACTCACGTGCTGCTCACACACATCCATCTCGATCATGCGGGCGCGGCGGGTTGGCTGGCGCGCGAAAGCGGCGCGGACGTTTATGTTCATCCGATCGGAGCGCCGCACATGCTCAACCCTGAGAAGTTGATTGCATCCGCCACGCGTATCTACGGCGACAAGATGGAAACGCTATGGGGGGAGTTCCTGCCTGTTCCGCAGAATCAACTCAAAGTCCCGAACGACGCGGAAGAGATCGTCATCGGCAATTTGAGATTCCTTCCGATCAATACGCCTGGTCATGCCGAGCATCATTATGCGTATCTGTTTGAAGATATTTGTTTCAGCGGTGACGTTGGCGGAGTCCGCATACCGGGTTATCCATATCTGCGCGTGCCGATGCCGCCGCCCGAATTGCATTTCGGGAAATGGCGCGAGAGTGTGGTCCGTTTGCGAAAGGAAAAGTTCGCACATATTGCGCCGACCCACTTCGGAATGTTCGATGACCCCGAATGGCATTTGAACGAAGTTGAAAAAAGTTTGGACGCCGCCGAAGGCTGGCTTGAAAAAGTGATGCCATCTGCGCCGCAAGTGGATGAGATGAAGCAGATGTTCGGCGAGTGGATGATGGAGCAAAGCCGCCAACAAGGTTTGAGCGCCGAAGCTGTCAAGGCTTACGAGTTGGCAAATCCGATTGGCATGTCGGTGGATGGGTTGTTGCGGTATTGGAAGAAAGTTAGGATGGCTGGATAGCCTATTCCTCCTCGTCAACTTTACTATCGCTTCTTCCTTCAAGTATTTTCAACATGTCGGTCTGCTTCATGGTGATTTCATGAACTTCTGCGGTCAGGGTATGGATCGCCATGAGTGTTTCGTGATCGCTTTCGGCGCGGGCATCGCTTGCGGCGGCCTGGACATTCTGGCCGACAATGATGATGGGCAGCAACACCAACTGCAGGAAGGTTTGCGCAACCCATGCAACGATGATAATGGGATCATGGGATTTGATCGCAGATGGAAATGAAATAAGTGCAAGCAGGGCGAAGGCATAGGCGCACCACATCGAGCCAACGACCTTGGTGATGCCTACTGCCACGCGCGTATTTATCCGTCCTATTGGGTTATCACCGTGGATATTTTTGTGAACATGGTGGCTCAACACCAATTGAGGTACGTGGGCTTTTGCATCCGCAAGTGAAAATTTGATAGACATAGTCAGCTCCTTAGTTTGAGGATGATTTTAGTGCAAATGTGATGGATTGTTGCGGTATTGGAAGAAAGTGAGGATGGTGGAATAGTATAAGCACTTATTTTCCTGTTTTAATCATGTCAAAGAGTTCTGTGATAATACTATCCTCTGTTTTGTCTTGAACATATGGTTTATACAGATTTATCAAAGCTTCTAAAAAATCTTTTCGTTGACATACAACGAATCTTTGGGCTCTCTTGATAATTGCTAAATTATATTGGACAGTGAATTTTGGAGGAAGCATATTGCCATTGAAAATGGCACCATTGATCAAAAGAATATTTCCAGAAACAGGGAAAATAAATTCCTTGAGACAATTTATGGGATCATGGTCGCTATTGCCGCGGGTAATAACAGGATTATCTCCTACCATATACCAAATTTTATTGTCCTGTGGATAAATGAAATGCCAATTCTCTAAATTCTTTGACCAATTTTTATCTTTGAAGAATGGCGCAAGAGGTACTAATATTTTGGCTGATCTCTTGAAAGCAGGAAGCTCTTTTATTTTTTCTATAACATTTATGGCGACTGTGTCTCCATTTTTGTTTACAAGCTGGAAATAATCGAAGTTGTTATCGCCATGAAAAAAATCTTTGGATAATATCTCTGCAAATTTAATATTACTTGGCAATCTCCAATGTAAATAAAGAAGAAAAAGATAAAGGTTCATTTTGTCTAGTGGCTGAATTGTTGTGCCTGAGGCGGAGTCTCTAATCCTATCCAAGGTAGGCCAAGAGCCATTTTCAAGAGTTGTATAAAGATCCTCCAAAAAGTCAGACGCGTTTCCGCCTGGAAGAATTACAGTATTTAGGTTGTTTTCGAAAAATGCATCATCCGGACTGGTGGGACGAATTTTGTCAGAACTTTTGTCGTAAACAAAAAAGTTCCCTTCGTCGTTAGTAAACCCATGCAAATAATGTCTGGGAAGATAGTGGTGTTTCCTGCTCATTTTCTTTTTCATATTTTATAGATTATAAGCCTGTGCTTAGCGGTCAAACTGAGATTTTGTCCAGATATACGTCACATCCAACAAGTGACGATTTAGACAGGTTACAATTGGCTTAAACCACTATACTTATTACAGGAGTTTGCTATGAAAGATTTTCTCGCGATTTCTGATCTATCGTCCCCCCAGGTGCAGGATCTGCTGGATGTGGCGGTCAAGCTCAAAAAGGAACATTTCAAGACAGGCAACAAGAAAATATTCAAAGGCAAAGTGTTGGGCATGATCTTCCAGAAGCCCAGCCTGCGGACGCGCGTCTCGTTCGACATGGCGATGCGTCATTGTGGCGGCGATGCCTTGTATCTTTCACCCGCCGAAATTGGCCTCGGCAAGCGCGAATCCATTGCGGATGTGGCGCGGGTTTTGTCCGGCTATGTCGAAGCCTTGATGGCGCGCGTCTTCGAACATGATCACGTTTTGGAACTGGCGAAGTGGGCGGACATTCCTGTGGTCAACGGTTTGAGCGATTACAACCATCCGTGCCAGGGCATGGCCGATGCGCTGACTATTCAGGAAAAGTTTGGCAAAAAGTCCAAGGGCTTGAACGTGACTTTTGTCGGTGATGGAAATAATGTCGCGGTTTCGCTGATGCATGTCTCCGCCAAACTCGGCTGGAATTTTACTCTAGCGAGTCCCGAAGGTTTTGATCTGAATCCGAAAGCGGTTGATGTTGCAAAAGAGATTGCTAAGAAAACCGGAAGCAAATTGACTTCCCTGCGTGACCCGCATGAAGCGGTCAAAGGCGCGCATGTGATTTATACCGACACATGGACTTCGATGGGGCAGGAGGAAGAAACTGCCAAACGCGAATTGGTTTTCCCGCCGTATCAGGTCAACGCGAACCTGGTCGGCGAAGCGGACAAGGACGTGATCGTCATGCACTGTCTGCCTGCACACCGCAATCATGAGCTAACAGATGATGTGGCCGATGGTCCGCATTCGGTGATCTTCCCGCAGGCGCATAACCGTCTACACGCGCAGAAGGCGATTCTGGCCAGGTTGTTTGGCGCGGCGTAAATTTCCCTCACCCCTTCCCTCTCCCAAAGGGAGAGGGAAGGGGTGAGGGAGTTTAAGGATGAAATAATGAATACACAGGATTACATTGCTTTAGAAGAAGAGTACGGCGCTCGCAATTATCATCCGTTGGATGTGGTGATCGAACGCGGCGAAGGTGTCTGGGTTTACGATGTAGACGGCAGGAAATATTTGGATTGTCTTTCGGCATATTCCGCACTTAATCAGGGACATGTTCATCCGAAAATTTTGAACGCTTTACTGGAACAGGCCAAGAAAGTCACACTGACTTCGCGCGCGTTCCGCAACGATCAATTGCCTCTGCTTTACAAAGAGTTGTCCAAAATGACCGGTTACGATATGTCCCTGCCGATGAACAGTGGGGCAGAGGCGGTTGAGACGGCGGTCAAGCTGGTTCGCAAGTGGGCATATCGAGTCAAAGGTGTGCCGCGCCATCAGGCTGAGATCATCACCGCCGCTGGAAATTTCCACGGGCGCACGACCACTATTATTTCATTCTCGACTGAGCCATCCTATCGCGATGACTTCGGCCCGTTCACGCCCGGATTTGTCAGCGTGCCTTACGGCGATGCGTCCGCGATTGAAAAAGCGATCAATAAAAATACGGCGGCAGTTTTGCTTGAACCCATTCAAGGCGAAGGCGGGGTCATCATTCCGCCCGCTGGATATTTGAAGAAGGTGGCGGAGATTTGCAAGAAGAATAATGTTTTGTTTATGGCTGATGAGATTCAAACCGGTTTGGGACGCACCGGAAAATTATTTGCCTGTGACCATGAAGGCGTGCGACCAGACATCATGATTATTGGAAAGGCGTTGGCTGGAGGCTTTTATCCGGTCTCGGCGATTTTGGCGGACAAAACCATTCTCGGATTATTCACGCCCGGTGAACACGGCTCGACCTTTGGCGGAAATCCGCTGGCAGCCGCGACGGCGCGCGCCGCGCTGGCTGTCATCCGCGATGAAAAACTTTCCGAACGTTCTGAAAAGATGGGCACTTATTTTATGGAACAGTTGGCGGAAATTCCCAGTCCGCATGTGAAGGAAGTACGCGGCAAGGGATTGTTGATCGGCGTGGAATTGAAACCGTCAGCGGGCGGGGCGCGGCGTTTCTGCGAGGCCATGCAAAAGAAAGGCATCCTGGCAAAAGAGACGCACGAAAACGTAATACGCTTTGCACCGCCGCTGATCATAGACAAAGAGACAATTGATTGGGCGCTTTCATCCATCAGGGAAGTGCTCAATATGAAGTAGATCCAAGACCCTAAGGGTCTCACAGACCCTTAGGGTCTTATTATGTCGGAGGCCGCAATGAATGTTGGAATACCAAAAGAACGTCGTCCATTTGAGTTTCGTGTGGGGCTGTCGCCCGCAGGCGTGGAAATACTTTCTCAAAACGGGCACAAGGTTTTCGTCGAGCATGAAGCGGGATTAATGGCAGGCTTCAGCGACGCGGAATACGAAAAGGCTGGCGCACGTCTGGTCTACTCAACCGAGGAAGTTTTTGGTCGCGCGGATCTGTTGCTCAAAGTCGCGCGTCCCTTGCAGGAAGAATTGAACTGGCTTCGCCCGCGTGCGATCCTGACCGGCTTTTTACATCTGGCCTCGGCGCGCCAGGATAAGATCGATGTCCTGCTCGAAAAGAAAGTCACGGCCATCGCTTATGAACAAATCACTGCACCGGATGGCTCGCTTCCGGTGTTGCGTCCATTCAGTCAGATCGGTGGAGCGATGGCGGCGCAGATCGCGGCGCGCCTGCTGCAAAATAACTGGGGCGGCAAAGGCATTTTGATGGGCGGTATGCCCGGCGTCCCACCCGCGGAAATCGTCATTATCGGTGCGGGTGTTGTGGGAACATACGCCACGCAAATGTTCCTCGGAATGGGCGCGCATGTGACTGTGATCGATCATAACCTTGCCGCGCTCCAGCGCATCTGGGACCGCTTCCCGAATATCGTAACGATGCTTTCGACCAGGCGCAACCTTGATCGTTCGGTCGCGTATGCGGATGTGGTTGTCGGCGCAGTGCTAGTCTCCGGTCAGCGCACACCGATCCTGGTCACACGTGAAATGGTGCGTTCGATGAAGCCGCGCTCGGTCATCATGGATGTCAGTATCGATGAGGGCGGATGTGTTGAAACGTCGCGCCCGACTACGCATGAGCATCCGGTTTTTATCGAGGAGGGAATTCTGCATTACTGTGTTCCGAATATGCCAGGCGCGGTGGCGCGTACCGCCACGCACGCTTTTGTGAATGCCGCCATGTCTTACGTCACAGAAATGGCCGCGCTTGGCCCGGACGGAGTTTTGAATAACCCGTCCATTGAATCCGCGGTCAATACTCATAACGGCCAGAATAGACATCTCAACCGCCTGACGGGCGGCAGGGAGGTGGACGATGGACTCGACTAGCCTGTACAAATCGCGCGTGGTCAGCGCGCAGGATGCTGTCAAGGTGATCAAGTCGGGCAGCCGCATCTTTCTGACCGGTAATGTTTCAGTGCCCCAGCAGACGCTGGCGGCTTTGGTCGAATACGCTCCGAATCTCAGCGACGTGGAAATCTGCCAGGCGCTGACGATCGGCGGGGCTGATTATGTCAAGCCCGAAATGGAAGGGCATCTGCGCGTGAACACCATGTTCATCAGCGCCAATGTCCGCAAGGCGGTTCAGGAAGGCCGCGCTGACTTTACGCCGGTTTTGCTATCGGAATTTCCATTGTTGTTCAAGCGGAGCATTCTCCCATTGGATGTGGCTTTGATCCATGTGTCCGTGCCGGACGAACATGGCTTTTGCAGTCTGGGTGTGGAAGTGGGTCTGACCAAGTCCGCGGCGGAATCAGCCAGGATCATCATCGCCGAAGTCAACGAACAGATGCCGCGCACGCTGGGCGATTCATTTATTCATGTCAGCCGCTTGAATTACATCATCCCGGCCAATTATCCGATTCCCGAAATGCCAATGGCCGAAGAAGGCGAGAGTGACGTGGTTGAAAAGATCGCAGGCCACATTGCCGAGTTGATCCCCGACGGCGCGACCATGCAAATGGGCATCGGCGCCATTCCCGATGCGGTCTTGAAATATCTTTTCAATAAAAAAGATCTCGGCATTCACAGCGAACTCTTCTCTGACGGTGTCATCGAACTCGTCGAGCGCGGTGTGTTGACCAGTTCGCGCAAGAGCCTGCATCCGGGCAAGATCGTGGCGGGATTTATTCTCGGCACAAAGAGACTCTACGATTGGGTGGATGATAATCCGCTCATCGAATTGCATCGCACGGAATATATCAACGATCCATTTGTGATCGCGCAGAACGAACGCATGGTTGCCATTAACTCGGCCATCGAAGTGGACCTCACCGGACAGGTCTGCGCCGACAGCATCGGGCCGAAACTCTACAGCGGCATCGGCGGCCAGCTTGATTTTATCTACGGCGCATCGCGCTCGAAAGACGGCGTGCCGATCATAGCCCTGCCCAGCACGACCGCTTTGAGCAACGGCGAAACATTAAGCCGCATCGTGCCGATGTTGAAGCAAGGCGCGGGCGTTGTGACCGGCCGCAACCATGTCCATTACGTTGTCACCGAATATGGCGTAGCCGATCTGTACGGCAAGACCATTCGTCAGCGCGCCGGGCAGCTCATCAACATCGCGCATCCCGATTTCCGGGAGGATTTGGAAAAGCAAGCCAGAGATTTGCATTTCATGTAATTTCAAAATCCTTGTATTAAACTAAAAACAAAAAATACCATTTTAAAATGGTGTTTTTTGTTTTATAGAAACGAATAAATTTATTTACCGGCGCCCAGCGGTTTGCCGGGGCGACATCAGGCAAGACAAAAGGCTTTGGAAGATCCATAATCTTCCGAAGCCTTTTCGTTTCAGAGCGTTTTTTCTGCTACCCCTTGACACTGCTGCTCATCGGCAGCCCGCTTTGTTGTTGGTCAAAAAACCAATTCACTTTTTCTGTGTTGCAACAAACGCCTTGAATGCCTCATAGGCAGGCTTCTTTCGCGGCGGATTCGTGTCTTGATCAAGCAGTCCAAGGTGACTAAAAACATCCACCTCATTTTTTAGATCGAAGAAAGAAAACCACAAGCAAATACTTCCACCGTTCTCAACACATGCTGAAAGACGTGCAGATACCTGCTTCGCCTGCAATTGCTCAAACTGCGCCAAATCTTGCTTCCAGGATAACGGTGTCGTCAGGCAGCGGAAATCTGGACCGCCATTCTCGGTTGAAATCCAGATGAATGGTTTGCCCGTTGATGTGCGCTCTTTTACTGCCTTGACCTTCGCGGCAATGTCTTCCACACAGCCGTAAAAATGCAAATCCACCGCGTCGAATTGTCCTTGAGTCAATAACTTGGTCACGTGTTTCACCGCAAGTTCGTGGCGCACATTGTTCTGCTCGCTGAGCGCATCCAGCGTTTGCGACGCAAAACTTGTCAAGACGACAGGAATATTTGTGTTAACCGATTTGACCGCTTCATAAAGCGCTTGAAGTTGAGCCAGGTATTGCTCATCCGTGCCGCGCCAGTAACTTGAGGCTGAGTTCACTGCCGCATCGCCAACTTCATTCTCTGCCTGAACCCATACCTGTTGTCCTTGCGCGAGATAGGGCAATGCGGGTTCAAGAACGGTGCGAATCTGTTGTTGATATTGCGTCCTGGATTTAAAAGGAAAGCCAGCGTTGGGCCATTCTCGAAGCGTACCATAAGTTGTAACAATGTTTGATGGGTCTTGATTGCTGATGGTCAGCACGACATTCATACCTGATGCGAGGAACAAGGTGTAGTCCTGACTGTCCATACCCAGATTCAAATTAAGCCGCACCCATCCCACGCCGAGGTCTTTTACTGCGTCCACAATCTCTGGACGCGCGATGTTTTGCCCGCTGATAATCACACCAAGTTGTTTTGTGCTGGAAGCGGATGTTGGGGTTAGAGGCGCAGGCGGATTTGATGGAGCTGATGTGACCGGAGGGTTGGGTAAAGTTGGCGTGGCTTGTTTTTCGGGCACAGGCTCTGTTGCACGGAAGCGGGTGCAGCTCACAAGAATCGAGCAAAGCATAAACAGGGCAAACGATCTTTTCATCGGCGTCGAAAACCTCTCAAACAGAGCACTACCATCGTAGACTCTTGCTGGTTATTGGGATTGCGGGCTAACGATTAAGGATTGATGCGGCGGGAGGAGAGAAAATCAAGACTGCGGTCGAGTGTGCCGCCGCATCTGTCAACTATGATTTATGCAGCGTTACGCTGTATAAGCAACTGTGTACAGATTATACGCCTAACGAATATTTTACGATGAAGCCCAGCTTAATAACATCCATTGAATGGGATAATTCTAGCAAACATCCACGATAAACTATTCAAACAATGTTCGGCTTTTTGCATCACTTCCTTCCCCGAAACGTGCTTCTGTTTCGTGATATAACTACGAACTTGGAAGGTAACTTATGACTCGTAACGCAAAAATTGTTGCAACCATTGGCCCTGCCAGCCAGAATGAAGAAGTGCTTGAGCGATTGATCCGCGCCGGGATGAACGTAGCCCGCATGAACTTTTCGCATGGGACACACGATGAGCACGCGGCGCGCATCGCCACCATCCGCGGCATTTCCGAGCGGGTTGGAACGCCCGTCGGCATTTTGCAGGATTTGCAAGGCCCCAAGATCCGCGTCGGCGACTTGCCCTTGCCGATTCAATTATCCGAAGGCGAGACAGTTCAGTTGTTCGCGAGCGGCACGACGCCGCCGGATGCGGACGGACAAAAAATTCCGGTGGACTTTCGACAGCTCTTCGATTCATGCCGGACCTCGGACCGGCTCCTGCTCGATGATGGTCGTCTCACGCTGGAAGTTGTCTCAGTCAAAAACCGCGGCGCATTGACCGCCAAAGTCATCGTCGGTGGCATATTATTATCGCATAAAGGGATCAACCTGCCCGGTGTGCGACTCCGCATCGCGGGCTTCACCGAAAAAGATGAAGCCGACCTGGCTTTTGGCATTTCGCAAAATGTGGATGCGGTCGCCATCTCTTTTGTCCGAACGGCGGAGGATGTGAAGAAGGTCCGCTATGCCATGCAGAGATTTTCAAGCGGCAAAAGATTGCCGTTGTTGATCGCAAAACTGGAGAAGCCGGAAGCCATAGATAATCTGGATTCCATTCTGGATAATGTGGAAGGCGTGATGGTGGCACGCGGCGACCTCGGTGTGGAACTTCCGCCGGAGCGCGTGCCTGCTTTGCAGAAGCTCATCATCAGCAAGGCCAACGCGCGCGCCAAACTAGTCATCACCGCCACACAGATGTTGGAGTCGATGATCATGAACCCGCTTCCCACGCGAGCCGAGGCTTCAGATGTTGCCAATGCTATTTTTGACGGGACAGACGCGGTCATGTTGTCCGCAGAAACAGCCTCGGGCAAGTATCCGCTTGAAGCGGTGCAAATGATGGATCGCATCGTGCGTGAAGCGGAGAATCACTTTGGCGAGTGGGGCAAGGAACTTGGTGCGCTTGAGGGACTTGAAAAGAGCGACGCGGCTTCGATGGCACGCGGCGCGCAGGCACTTGCAAACGACAGGAATGTCACAGCGGTGGCGTGCTTCACCACACAGGGACAGACTGCCTGGCTGATGTCGAAGATCAGACCGCGCGTGCCGATCATGGCATTCACACCGGAAGATTCAACGTATCGCCGGTTGGCGTTTTTGTGGGGTGTGCGTCCGCAGCGTGTGCCGTTCGCCAATTCATTGGAGGAAATGTTGGGTCATGTGGATGCGGCATTGATGCGTTCGGAGGTTGTGCAATCTGGCGATCAGGTTGTACTGGTGTGCGGCTTCCCGGTGGGAGCCGTCCGCCCGCCAAATATGGCGTTGTTGCACACGGTTGGAGAATGATTTTGTAGGGGCGGATCGCGATCCGCCCCTACGATTTTTCTGTCGAAGAAATAATTAACCCAGCCCGATCCATACACCGCCCATGACTTGCTTTGCGGCCAAGCACTGAGTATAGCACCCACGTCAACGCGGCAGGTTATTTCATCCTTTAAGCCAGAGATATCCGTAAGGCTCGAGCTCAATTTGTAATTGATCGTTATGAACAGCAAATGTCTTGTTGCTCAAAAGATCGGTGAAGATTTTTCCCGCGATGTCGAATTGGATTGTCTGATTGGCATCGCTGAGGTTGTTGAGAATGAGCATGGCTTCGTTTTTATAATTGCGCGTGTAAGCCGCGATTGAATTTGTGCCTGCATCGATCCATTCGAAACTACCCCAGCCAAAAACGTGATATTGTTTGCGTGCAGCGATCATTCGCCGCATGGCTCGCAAAAGAGAATCAGGGTTAGCCATTTGCGCGGCAACGTTGACATGCTGTGGACCGTATTGACCTTCGAGCAATGGTGCAAAAGGTTTGGCGCTGGTGAAGCCGCCATTTGGCGAATCATCCCACTGCATCGGCGTGCGTACGCCGTTGCGATCATCGAGCCAAATGTTATCGCCCATGCCAATTTCATCGCCGTAATAAATGACTGGCGAGCCGGGTAATGTGAAGAGCAGAGAATTTGCCAGCTCGATCTTGCGGCGATCATTATCGAGCAGAGGCGCAAGACGACGACGGATGCCGAGATTGAGTCGCATGCGCGGTTCGGGCGCATATTGTTCCCACATCCACTGACGTTCTTCCGGCGTAACCATTTCGAGAGTCAGTTCATCGTGGTTGCGGAGGAAGGTGCACCATTGGCAATTTTCGGGAATGGCCGGTGTTCGATTTATAATTTCAAGAAGGTCGGTGACCCGTCCTTTTTTGAGCGCCATATAAATACGAGGCATGATGGGGAAGTGGAAGCCCATGTGGAATTCATCGCCATCGCCGAAATAAGAACGGACATCTTCAGGCCATTGGTTGGCTTCGCAGAGCAATATACGGCCGGGATAATTTTTATCCATGAAGGCGCGCAGTTTTTTGAGATAGACGTGGGTCTCAGACAGGTTCTCGCAATTGGTTCCCTCACGTTCAAAAAGGTACGGAACTGCGTCCGCACGGAAACCGTCGATTCCCAAGTCCAGCCAAAAGCGCGCTACACTGAGCATCTCTCCCTGCACTTTGGGATTATCGTAGTTCAAGTCAGGCTGGCTGGCATAGAAACGATGCCAGTAATATTGCTTCGTCTTTTCATCCCATGTCCAGTTGGATGGTTCGGTATCAACGAAGATGATGCGTGTATCGGCGTATTTCTGGTCTGTATCGCTCCAGACGTAATAATCACGGTAGGGAGAATTACGATCTGAACGCGATGACTTGAACCATGGATGCTCGTCGGAAGTGTGATTCAAGACCAGGTCCATGACAATGCGGATATTGCGTGCGTGTGCGGCTTCAATTAGCGCTTTGAGATCATCTACCGATCCGAAGATCTCTGCGATGTTGTAGAAATCAGCAATGTCATAGCCATCGTCTTTCAATGGCGAGGGATAAAACGGCATCAGCCAGATGCAATCCACTCCAAGGGTTTGCAGGTAATCCAATTTCCGGGTTATCCCGTTCAGGTCCCCATGACCATCGCCATTACTGTCATAAAACGCACGGACGTAAATTTGATAGAAAACTGTGTCTTTATACCAGGGTGTCTGATTCATGATTTCTTACCAGGAATGAAACCCTAAAGGTTTCCAAAATCTTTAGGGTTTTCACTTGCTTCAAGCGCAAGGTCAATGAAAACGGCCGCGGTCCAACTGAACATGCCGCCTGCTCTCAGCGGAGGAACGCCAGTCTCTGAGTTGTAGTATTCGAAGATGCCCGCTTGATCCATGATCAAGTTCAGCGTTTTATCCCGCAACTCATTCGCAAGTGCATCTTCGCCAACCCGCCGTAAAGCTTCGATGAAAAAATAATTGATGTTTACCCATATCGGTCCACGCCACATGGTTTCGGGATCATAGGCAGGGTCATTGCGGGCAACCGTTGGGATGACGCGTTCGCCCCAAAACTCACGCGGGTTTTCCAGATGCGCGATCAGCCTGACGCGAATTTTTTCGGGGAGATGACCTGTCCATAACGGAAGCAGGTTGAAGGGCGTAATGACCGGGATCGGATTTTCGTCGTGAGTTGCGCGGAACAGGCCGGACACTTCATCCCAGAGATTATCAATCATCCTCTGAACGATCGCTTCCGCGCGGGACCTCCACTTGCTTCCATCTTCAAACATTCCCAGGGCCTCGGCCATCTCTGCCAAAGACTGCATCTGGATGCAGAGATACGTGTTCAAATCGGGTGACTCAACCGGCATTCCATAATCCCAGAGTGGGCTATCATCGAGACCAGAAGAATAGGGATGATTGTACTGGACCAGCCCGTCCCTGTCATCATCGTTGCACTCGAACCACCAGACGTTCCACCGAACAAGGGACGCGTAAATCTCGCTGAGAAAAGGCATATCCGGTGCAGTTTTGTGTATCTTCATGGCAGCCCAGGCGAGGATGGGCGGTTTGGTTACCTCAGCAAAAAACGGATGATTGATCTCTGTGACAATACCTTCGTCGTGAATCGCGTCCGGCAGCATCCCGTTCGGGAGCTGGTGCGCGAGCATCGCGCGGATTTGGTCACGCGCCAGCCCAGGGTTAATATGCCGGTAAGCGATCGAGTGGAAGGCGCTGTCCCAAAGCCAAATTCCGATGTACGTGGATTTTGATGGCGCGGCGCACTCGAAGCCCAAGCTGCCTAGAGGGCTGAGCAGGTTGCATCCCATTACCCACCAGGCGTATGCATACGTATGACGGTATGCCTCGGCGACCGGAGGAGCTTGATCGAACCACTCCTGCCACAGGGCTTTTGCATTTGCGCTGATCTGTGAAAATGGAAGCGACTGGTGCGCCAGGTCAAATGAACTGCTGATGCGAAATGTGATCGTACAATCGTCGTTTGCGCACATAACGAATTCGATGGAATATCCATTCTCCCCGGCTGTAACCTGATTCCTGATCACCTGACCATTGGTCTGGTAGGCAAAGTTGCGAACGGATTTTATTTCACCGCCACACTCCATCCTGGACCACATTTCCAGGTTAATGCAAAACCTGATGCCGGTTGTCCTGTTGGCTGGCAAGCCAATTGCCAGCGTATGGATATCCTGAAACGCGAGCTTGAATTCGCCGAGGCGAGTTTGGAAACACAAGACATCCGGGGATGTGACGGTCTCGAATTCGAAGAAGTCGCCCGCCTCATCAATAAATCCCAGGCTGTGGATGAAAGGTGGACGACGCACATAGGCTTCAGGGTCCGGGTCAAGAAAGACGAGACGCTCGGCCAGTTTTACAACTAGGCGGCTTTTTTCCGGCTCCTGATAAACGAGCAGACGTGAACCGCGCGCGCTAAACGGGACGCGGGTAATATTGATTTGGTTTTTCAGCAGATCGAGAAGTTGGGTTCTGAAATCCATTAAGAAGACTGGTCAACCTTTAACTGCACCTGCCATCATACCGCGAACAAAGTAACGCTGAAGCCCGAAGAATACGATCATCGGAAGCAGCATGGATAAAAAGGCTGCGGCGGTCAATAGGTGCCAGCCTGCGCCAAGCGACGTGACCATGTTGCTGATCTGGTAGGTCATGACTGGGGTGGTGCCGCCCAGAAAGACCAGGGCAACAAGCAGGTCGTTCCAAACCCACAGGAATTGGAAAATGCCAAGCGAGGCGATAGCGGGCATTGCCAATGGAATGACGAGGCGCGTGAACACCGTCCAGTGAGAGGCACCATCTAGATAAGCAGCTTCGAATAAGTCGCTTGGCAGGGAACCGAGGAAGTTGCGCATCAAGTAGATTGCGTACGGCAGGCCAAAGCCGGTATGAAACAGCCAGACTCCCAAAAACGTGCCGTTCAATCCCATTTGGGCGTATAGCCGCGAGATCGGGACGAGAGTCATTTGGAGAGGAACGACCTGAAGGCCGACGAGTATGGCAAACAAAAGGAAACGTCCTTTGAAATGCAGCCATGCAAAGGCGTACCCTGCAAATGCGGCAAATAAGATTGGCAGAATGGTTGCCGGTATTGTGATGAACAGACTGTTGAGAAAGGCGCGCCCCATGCCCCGCGGATTCAACAAATCACTGGCGTTGCATTTGAGATCCAACGATTGTGTGTGCTCGTTGCAATCCTGAACATAAGTATTCCTGCCTCTATAGCCAACCAGGGCATCTACGTAGTTGCTGGTTGTGAAGCGCGTTGCGACCTGGCCCGATGAGGTGTCTCTGAGATAAGCCGCGATGTCTGCCGCCTCTTGTGTTGTGGGCAGGGGGATGTTGTCCATGTGTGGCTTACCGTTGAAGTTTTTGCGCAAGACTGCCAGCAGTTGCAAGGAACGCGGATACTTGGCATTCAAGTTTGGATCGGATAGATCCGCCTGTGAAATTGTTTTACCATCCGCACCATGGCAGGAGGCACAGTATTGAGTATAAGAAGCGCTAATATTCCTCCGTGGAGAGAAAACTGTCCACCAACCTGTTGAGTTGACATCCTGTACCGGGCGTATAGATGTGATCAATAGACCCAGTGTCGGCACAATCCAGATAAGTATCGTAATAAGGATAATGAGGTGGGTCGGGATTCTGCCAAGAATCCGGTTGATTCTGTCGCGGTTCATCGGATTGCCTCCTGTGCCAGAAAGCGCTTGATGTTGTAGTAAACAAAGGGAGTAACGGCGAGTACAAGGATGACAGCTACCGCCGTGCCTCGGCCTACATTGAAGTTTTTATACATTTCCGTGTACATGCGGTTGGCAATCACGTTGGTGCCAAAGTTGCCGCCGGTCATCACGTAAACGATGTCGAATAATTTCAACACATTTATGACCATCGTGGTGATCACTACGAGAATCGTGGGCATGATGATTGGAACCATGATCCTCCAAAACGCTGTCCATTCGCTGGCACCATCCACGCGCGCAGCTTCGAGAATCTCATCTGGCACGGATTTCAGCGCGGCGGAAAGGATCGTCATGCAAAAGCCGGTCCAAATCCAAATGCCCACAACGATCAACATCAAGGTATTGATGCCTGGCGTGGACAGCCAGGCAACAGGTTTTCCTCCGAAAGCGGTGATAATGGAATTAAGCAGGCCTATTTGAACCTGCTGTGTGCCATAATCATAGACGAATTTCCAGACGATGCCGGCTCCCACAAAGGAAACAGCCATGGGCATGAAAATGATTGCCTTAGCCAGGGCCTCATATTTGACCCGGTCGGCAAGTACGGCAAAAGCCAACCCAATACTTACTGTTCCCGCAGTCATCAGGAAAATCCATTTGATGTTATTTCCAAACGATGATTTCCAAAAAGTGTCCCAAAAAGCTCCGGGCGAGCTGAAGTCAAATTCTGAGGTCAAAACATAGTGATAGTTCTCAAAAACACCCCAACAGGATTCTCCGGCTTTACAGGTTGTCGCGGCAGAGGCAGCGCCATCCTTGTTACTGAAGCTCAAGGCAACAGTGTTAATCATTGGATAGACAATGAAGAAGGACATCACTATTAAAGCAGGCAACAGATAGAGCCAGGGTGTCAGATTACCATGCTTCATTATTTTGGGAATGTTTTGTGATGCCATAGGTTCCTCCTGTAAGGGATTGGGGACGCCTCAACCGAGACGTCCCCAACCTTAAATGACGATTTACTTCTTCAATGCTGCAGCTTGTACAGCCGCCGCATCGCTTAGAGCTTTATCCAGATTGCCGCCGTTTAGGTAATCTACAATGGCCTTCCATTCAGCGCTGCCGAAACCGCCGGGGATGGTGTCACCGATATCAGGGGTAAATCCCTTGGTAGTGGAGAGCGCCTGACCGAGTTTCTGCAACGCCGGGTCAGTGTAGTTTCCGGCTGCGCCCTTGTTTGGCGATAGGCCGAAGGTAGCCTTGGCCCAATTGGCACCTCCTTCTGGAGAGGAAAGATAAGCCACCAGCGCTTTGACCGCTGGTTTATCGCTGAAGGCCATCATCCAGTCCGCGCCGCCCTGCAAACCCTGAGCACCAGGGACGATGAAGAAATCATAATCAGTGCCTTGCTTAAGGGTGGGGAACTGCTTGGAAATCTCGCCACCAGCGAAGCCGGATTGCTTGACCATCATCGCTTCCGGCGGATCTGCGAATGGTTTGTAAATGGCAGCCAGGAACGCGGTTGAAAGCGTACCTTGCGCACCGCCTACAGCATATTTGGGATTCATAGCCCATTTGCCGTAGGTCTCATAAGCTTTCTTGACGCCCGGATCATTATATGGGATGCTGCCATTTATGATGCCCATGACGTATGCAGGACCTTGTTGTACTAGAAGGATATCCTGAATGAAGTCGGAACCGGTCCAACCAGTGGCATCTCCGGATTCCAGTCCCATACTCCAAGGTATATGTCCGTCAGCGGACATCTTATCAACGAGCGTGTTCAGTTCATCCCAAGTGGTCGGCACATTATAGCCCAGGGCTTTGAAATTGGCTGGGCTGTACCAGATGATGGTTTTGACATCGGCTTTAACAGGCAGACCCAGCCACTTGCCATCAATAGTGCCGGGATTGACGAAGAAGTCGGCATAGCTATCGCGTTGCGCGCCGAGTTCATCCATCGTCTTGAGCTGATCCTTGTATTGTATAAGTTGTGCTACATTCCAAAACGCAACGTCAGGCGGTGTGCCGGCCTTGACGCGTGTGTCCAATAGCGCTTGATCGCGCGTGGACTCCGGTTTTAGCACGATGCCGCAATTATCAACGAGAGGCTGCAACACCTTATTGAGACTGGTTTCCTCAGCTCCCGACCATTGGTAGAGCAAGCTGATCGCATCACCTTGTTTAGCACCCATGCAATTAATACTGGATGCAGGAGCTGTGGTGGGAGCGACGGTGGAAGGAGCCTGAGTTACGGGAGCCGCAGTGACAACGGGCGCTTCGGTCGCGGCCGGAGTTGCGGGACTGCCACAGGCTGTCAAAATCATGGAGGCCAAAAGCATGGCGGCCAAAACACTGTAAAACTTTTTCATTTTCTTCTCTCCTGATAGATACTATATTGTCTATGGTTTCAATTGAAACAGGCAGTTGGATTGGGAAATTTATTCGCGCACCTCCTTTGCTAACACGTGTTACTAAGTTGGTAAAAAACAGCCCATCATTGGCGAGGCAAACTTATAACGTTGACTGCCGTATGACAAGTTCTGACTCAAGGAAAAGCTGAGGTTGTTCCAAGCTTTCTCCCTGTATCATTCGGACCAAACGGTCACCCGCCGCCCAACCCAACCCGTAAGCGGGCAAACGGATAGTGGTCAATGGCGGATCGCAATATTCAGCTAGGGGGACATCGTCGAAACCGATCACTGCCACATCGTCCGGGACACGAAGCGCAGCGCCCTTAATGGCTTGGATCGCACCCATAGCAACTACGTCACTGGCAACAAAAATTGCTGTGGGGCGGGGTGTCACTTTAAGTAGCTCGGTCATGGCCTTGAATCCGCTGGCAGGTGTGTAATTGCCCTCTCGCAGAAAGGAATCATTGATTTTCAATCCGGCCTCTCGTAAAGCTTGGTGATATCCTTCGCGGCGTTGTTTGGCAGAAGTGTAAGTCAATGGCGCGTTCGTAATCATGGCGATTTGGTGATGACCTTGAGCAATCAAATGGCGAACCGCATTCGCAGCGCCCGCGATTGCGTTGACATCTACGAATGGAATTTCGCTGTTGGGAAGCTGGCCCATCAACATAACCGGCACTCCTTGATGGTGCATGCGGATGATCTCAGTATCATCCTCGCGCGGCCCGGAAAGCAAAATCCCGTCCACGTAATTTTCATGGGTTAATCGGGCGTAGCCTTGGTGATCGTCCGGTTCGACAGGTTTGATCAAAACGTGAAAACCTTGCTGGGCCACGGCTCCTTCGACGCCCAGAACCACCCGGATCAGGAAAGCGTCCGCGAAAACCTGCTCAGCGCTTTGCCTCATTACAAGCCCTATCGTGTTCGATTTTCCGCTGGCCAGTCTTCGCCCGGCGACATCGGGATGATAGTTGAGAGTTTTCACCGCGTCCTGAACGCGCTGGCGCGTTGGTTCGCTGATATTGACTCCCGGAACGTCGTTCAAAACAAAAGAGACGGTCGTTCGTGAGACTCCAGCCATTTTAGCAACATCAATACTGGTGGTACGTTTTATAGAGGACATGTTTAGTAACACGTGTTACTAAATCAGTATACAAATTTAGGATAACCTTGTCAAGTGTCAATTTTTTCAACTAGGATTCACGGCTGGCGATGACGAGACCAATAGCAATGAAAATCCCGCCGAACAAAAACAAAGGAGTAATTTTCTCGCCCAGAAAAACTGTACCTAAAACGGATCCGACCACAGGTTGCGCGAAAAATGTCAGGGAGGCAAGGGCGGCGGGTAATTCGGCAAAAGCATAGTTCCATAAAAACATGGCAATGGCAGTCGAGATGATTCCGAGGAAGAGAATCCCGCCGATAATGCCGGGTGTGATAACTCCCAAGCCTTGAGTCTTTAATTCCAGCGCACCGAATAAAATTCCGGATGGCAGTCCGCCTGCCAGCATGATGGCCGTGGATGTGATAACGTCTGTGGATTGTGTAACTTTGCGGACAAGTACTGAATAAAGCGCCCACGTTAATGCGGCGGCGATGAGACTCATGTTTCCCCAAAATAGCGCAGGAGAAAGTTTCGCGTTGCGCGGGTCGATCACAGCCAGAACTCCCAGTGTGGATACAGCCAATGCGATGATGCGACGCGGCGTGGTTTTTTCGCCAAGCAAAAAGGGAGCGAAAATCAGAATGAAGGCTGGCGTGGCCGAAGTCACGAGTGAGCCGTTGGATGCGGTTGAAAGTTTTGTTCCGACAAATTGGAATCCAAGCGAGATGCCATATCCCACCACGCCTACCAGAAAGATCTGCCAGACTTGTGTCCGCGTTAATTTGGCTTTTGGTCTCAGAGCAATGACGACGGCCAGCGCGAAAATTCCTAACACAAGACGCATAGTCAATAAAGCAAAAGGCGGAACGACTTCGAGCACCACTTTGCTGACGACGTACATGCCGCCCCAAATGGAAGCGGCGCCGAGACCGGAGAGCAGGCCGATAAAGGTGTGTTTGGTCCGCATAATAGGCCGATTATACCCATCAAATTTCTCAAAAGAAACTATGTTATAAGTTGTGGACGTTATGATAACCATTGACGAGATCATCCGCACTAAACGTAAATCCATCGCTCTGATTGTG